>JAEEGL012102368.1_pt1 | contig 15174 bp, 6 predicted proteins | sample 9134231 | NCBI WGS metagenome assembly JAEEGL01 (sample SAMN16246548, study PRJNA631951) | gut metagenome | biome: gut microbiome; feature: rumen; material: fiber-attached | host: Bos | place: Iran: Karaj | collected 2018-10 | reverse complement strand
GCCGGTGAGACGCGCCGCCTCTGCAAATCCAAGCGCGGCCGATATTGACGTGGAGGAGTGCCCGGCACCGAAGGCGTCGTAGGAGCTTTCGTCCATCTTGGGGAAACCGCTGATGCCGCCTCTCATACGGTTTTTGCGGAAAAGTTCACGGCGGCCGGTGAGGATTTTGTGGGCGTAGGCCTGATGACCAACGTCAAAGACAATCTTGTCCTCAGGCGTATTATATATATAATGGAGAGCCACTATGAGCTCTACGGCCCCAAGGCTTGAGCCAAGGTGACCGGGGTTCACGCTGCAGCACTCCACCATATAATCCCTGAGTTCCTTGCAAACCTCTTCCAGTTTTCCGCGTGACAGTTTGCGAAGATCCTCAGGCGAATCGATCTTTTCCAGCAGTTTATACATAGTTCACAAAGATACGCATTTTTTGTGAACTATGTACACTGCCATTATGTTATTACTCTATCCTGTAAATATAGGCCATCGCATCATCCGGATACAATTCCAAAGTCCAGAGCCCGCTGGCCGGAACCTTAAAGTTGGCTCCGCCCTGCGAAAGAGGTATACTGGGAACTTCAATTCCAGGCCCGGTGAGAAGTATGTCCTCCAGGAGGTATGGATCCCCAAAAGAATCGTAACCATAATTGACTGTCCAGTCGTGGCCCTTACGGAACTTGAATTCATCTCCCTCAGCAAGGTATATCTCAATGTAATAGAAGTTGTAGTCAGGGTCATAATTAAGGTCATAATCCACTCCCCAACTGGTTCCGTCCATACTGCCGATGACGCTCCAGCCGGTGAAGGGCTCTTCAGGATCTTCCGGATCAGGGTCGTCGGGATACTCTTCCATAAGCATTACCTCAAGAATTCCCTTTTCAGGATTTAACATGAGGGACCACAGTCCGTGAACCGGAGACACAAGGTTGGCGCCGCCGGCTCTGAGACTGAGGACGCTGCCGGTGGAAATATAGTGGGAAGTTCCGTAATCGTCGGAATCCACGCCCAAATCATTGACCCATGCGTCATTCATGCGGAACTTGAACTGCGCATCCTTCTTCAGTACAATCTGCGTTGTCCAGTAAGGCTCATTATGATCCATAACTATATCCGGATTAGAGCCCCAATCATTAAATGTACCCACAACGCCCCAGTAATCTGTTTCCTGAGGAGGATCTTCAGGGTCCTCATAAGCGTCGATCAGGGTGGCATAGAGATAATTGTATGCCGTATCAACCCATAAAGACCATACGCCGCTTACGGGGACATAGAGGTCTGGACCGCCTATACGGAGATTTGTCTGTCCTTCTGCAATGTAGTGCATTGTGCCGTCCCAGTCTGCGTCATAGCCAAGGTCACCATCGTCCCAGCTGTTATTCTTACGGAACTTGAAGCCCTGCTTGCTGTAAAGCTCCACTTTCTCAATGTAATAACCGTACTGATAACCCTGATCCTGAATCATGGGAATGTCATAGCCATCGGCCCAACCTGTCATATCTCCGCAGATACCCCAGGAGGTTTCTTCGACGCCGGTCTGGTTGTCAAACTTCGTGGACCAGCCTTCGTTCCAGGAGGCAATCTCAGTGCTGAATTCAAGGGTTGAAGAGCTGCCGTCAAGGACGGCCGATGCCGTATAGCTGGCACCTTCTCTCACATACACATACTCGCCGGTAATGGTATATTCCTCACCGTCCGTGGTAACCACCCTAAGGGCGGCCTGGAAATCCTGGTGGGGAATAATCACAGCCCAGGCGGGAGTACCGTCCTCAAGAAGCACGGGAAGCATCTTGACGTCGGCGCGGGACTCGTAGTTTGCCTGGAATCCTTCATTGATAGCCCACTCAGATTGAACGGTCTCCGTGCATACGCCTGCCATATATACATCCTTAATCTGTGTATCCTTGAGGAGATTGTCAATGGTGACAATAATCCTTGAGAACTTATGCACAAAACTGAGGTGTACGGGGCCGTCCACCGGAGCGCTCTGGGTAAAGGCAACCAGAAGGTCAGATGCCTCATAGGCTTCAGGGGTGCTCTGGTCCTTCTGAATTGAGAATTTATCCCCCAGACTCTCACGGAGAGGGTCGTAAGGATAGTATGCCACAAACCGGCAAAAATCTTCAATATACATCTCGGGATCCCAGTAGAGGGGCTTTTCCGGGACAAGGGTGTTGCCTGCAATCTCAAGGCGCTCGTTGAAATACTCCTGCCGAGTGTCCAGGACATACAGGCCCACAGCCTGAGCTGCGGCATCGGCCTTGGTCTCAAACTGGCCAACGGAAGCGGTAAACTTTATTTCCTTTTTGCCAAGGGTGTCACTGCCGTTTTCCTTTACGGAACAGGCCACCAGCGCGGCTCCTCCGAGGAGCACAGCGGCAATATTCATAAATATTTTTCTCATAGCTTATTCCGTTAATCAGTTTATAGAAACAAGATAGGCTTCATTTGCAACAGTTTCCGGAGTGTTGTTCCTATAGTTCATAAGAGGACCATAAACTACAACCACATCTCCTACTGCAACCTGAGGATCACCGTCATTATAGTCTGCGTTGTTCAAATAACGCACCCTGTAAAGCTGGAGTTCCTCCTTCTCCTCTCCGGTGTCGGAAATGTAGATGGTGGCATTGTGGTAGGTGCTGTTGAATTCCGACGTGACCTTGGTAACAATACCCTTTATGTAAACGGGGTCAGACTTGTCATAAACGGAGTTGCTGGTCCAGCTGAGGCTTGATGCCACAAGCCTTGCGTCACTTACAGTGTAAGGATCCCGGACCGTGCCGGCATGATCCGGAGTGGGGGTTCCGGGCTGAATGATTAACATGCCGGTGCGGTACTGCTCTTCGTCGGAGAGGTAAAGATCTACGTAGAAGATCTGATTTCTCTCCTCTGAGGAAGGATTTGCCTCAACCGTTACGGTGACCTTGTACCAATTGCTGCCCACATACTCAAAGCCTGTTACCGATGCCCAATCCGGGTACTGGGTAAAGACGTCGGGTTCTGCACTGGCACGGACCATAAACTCAACGGTACCGCCAGAGTAACTCACAGAATTGGCCGTTCTCAGGATTCCAACAGGAGCACGGGACACAACCTCAACCACCTCAACGTCTACAAGTTCAATTGTACCGTTATAGTCTGTTCTGGGTCCCCTGACAGTAATAACATCTCCGTATACAAAGCCAAAGTCTTCAGTGTACCAGCCGCCTTCGGCCTGATTGGGATACAGGCCTTCAGAATTCTTGGTACCGTAGATATAAAGCTCTCCGGTTTCGTCTTCAAGATAGTAGTTTCCATATGCGATATTGGCAATGCCTGTGACAGTTCCCGTGACGGTGTAGGTTTCTCCGTCCTCACCGTTAAGGACCTCTCCTATAGTGATTTCTCCGCCGGGAAGGTCTCCTGTACGCTCTACATGCAGCACCTTGTGATACCAGTCAAAGTAGAGGTCGTAGACACCGCTGCCCTGGCCAAGAGTAATGTTATACCAGTCTCTCTGGAGATCGCAGTACTCTTTAACAGGCTCATTGGAAGCGTTACCGTAGTTGAGATCCCACTCTCCATGGTAACGGATCTTGAACTCCTGGCCTGCCTTATATTCAAGGCCGATGTAGCAGAATACCGGGAAGCCGGCACCCTCACCGTTCTGAAGCATGATTGCATCCATGGGGAAATCAGTGCTCCAATCAGAGCCATAGATGCTGCCTACAAGGCTGAGTTCCAGGGTCTCCGAGGCTTTCTCAATATCCATCATGCCATTGCCGGGATACAGGGTGACAGAGTAAACGTCTTCATTTTGAACGATGATATTGGGGCCGTCCTGTTCCAGGGAATAGAATCCAAAACCACCGTCATAACCTTTTGAGCCAAAGTTATAAGTCCAGTCATAGTCTGCGCGGAACTTGAACTCTTCTCCATTACGGGCATAAATGGGAGCCCAGAAGATGTCCCCAATGCGTTCCATCTTAATATCACGTCCCCAGTAATCTCCCTGAAGCTCTCCTATGATACTCCACGCCATTGTGGAAGGATCAATGTAATTGACATCTCCGTTGTCTACCCATTCCTCAACGTCCTTGGAGAATTCCACGGAAACGGTTTCGGGGTCAAGGTCTACAAATGCGCTGTGGCGGCAACCGGGATTGAAATAGACGTTTTCCCGCAATGAATACGTGTAATATTTACCGTCGGAACCCACAAGGGTAATAACCGGTTCGGTATACTGGGGCGGAACAATACAGGCATAGGCAACTTTGCCTTCCTTGTCCGTAACCTGTCCCATCTTGATGGAGCACTGGGAATCTGAGGCCATTAAGGTCTCTCCTTCACGGGTCACCATAACCTCCGGATAAATACCTCCAAGATATGCCTCCTCAACGGTTACACCTTCAAGGGAGTTGTCCACATAAACCAGAAGCTTTGACAGGCGGTGCACAAAGTTAAGGTGCACGGTACCGTCTACGGGGGCGCTCTGGGTGTGGGCTGTCATAAAGTCGGACTGGGTGAAGCCCTGATGGTTGCTCTGATTAGTACGGACAGAGAATCTCTGGCCTTCATAATCGGCAATCCTTTCCATATAAGGATAGAAAGCCCAGAACTCCGTAGGATTCTCCATGTACTGCCAGGAGGCCCACATTATCTGAGTTTCCGGCACCAGGGACTGACCGTCATAAACCATCTTTACGTTATAATGGTCCTCCGGGCCGTATGCGTAGAGAGATACGGCATCGGCCTCCTCAAAGGCAATGTCCGTAGCCTTTGTGGCATAGCCGCCCACAGACGCCGTAAAGCGGAGCGGCTGCAGGCCATCCCCGGCCGGGGCGTCTTCCTGGATGCGGGAGCACCCGGGAAGAAGCACCGCCAGTGTGGCTGCCATGGCTATTAATATATTGTATCTCATAAACTTACTTGATTATCTCCAGTGAACGACTTGCTTCCTGAGCCCTGGGGGCCGATTTTCCGCCTTTAAGCATATGGCGTTTGAGCGAACGCTCTCCGGTGACGGGGCGTATTGCCGTAACGGGGGCCAGAGGGCCGGAACTCATACCGCTGCGGACCGACATCTTTGCAGGTGCTCCGGAGGAAGAAGGTGTATACTCATATCCGGGCATTACAATATATATCTGCGCCCAGTAATTGGAGCAATTGTAATAAGACGTAGACCAGGCAAGACGCAGGTGGGGCGCCAAATTGTAAACACCCTCCGTGATCTTTGTATTGCCGGGGAGGAAATTGCCGTAACTGTCAACGCACCTGAACATAATGGGACCATAACCTTCGAGGCATTCCCCATTATAGAAATCCTTGTAATGGATGTCGTCTCCGTCAATAAAGAAATCTATGTAAGGCGTTTCCTCTCCGGTGTAATACCAGCCATCCGAGAAATAATCTCCCGGACTGAGACCGGACCAGTGGGCGGCGTAAGGATACATAAGACGGTAACGTGAAGGGACGTCTCCGGCACCCAATATATCTACGGAGACAGAACCTTCTCCCCAGGTCCAGTAATCCGCGAAACTGCCATAGCCCATCTCCTCAAAAGCGGGTTCCGGGGCTGTCCTGAACTCTACAACATCCCAGCCCATCTGGCCGAAACTGTCCGTCCCGGCTATAGCCGCCACGTAATCGGTGTCCGGAACAAGGTCTTTCACCGTGAGGGTTCCTCCGGTTTCTTCGTCGTAGGTGTACTTACTCAGTTGATTGCCGTTGGAAAGGGTATAATCGTAGATACTGTCATCCGTGATTCCATCGGCCTCAAGAAAAGCCTTTTCCATAACAATCCCCCACATTTCTTCGGGGTTGGAGAAGAAATAATTGACGGAGGCGTCGCTCTCGGGGAAATATGGATTGGGGGTGACCTCAACGGAAACGCTGAGTTCCGGAGCCTCATCCCCTTCTATCACAATTCCGTGCGTGTCAAACAGGCCGGAATAGTGAGGTATACCCATAACATCTTCGTCAAAGACTATGGTGTAAGTTCCGGTCTGGGAAACAGGCAGATTGATGTCTACCCATCCGTCAGGGACATTTTCCACCTCTATACCGTTAGCCATCACATCTTCATAGACACCTCCCTGGCCGTAGACTTGCTCGCGGGATAATTTTCCAAAGTATACTCCGTAACGGAGACCTGTGACATCCATACCGGTGAAAACGCTCAGCGATACCCAGGTCTGCCCTGCTTCATCCACAAACTGCTCCAACATTTCTATCTTCAACTCATAGTAATACCGTGTCCTTTCAAAACCGGGCAGGGTAATGGTCAACATCCCTTCAGTGTTGGACTTATATGTGCCGTAATTAGACAAAGATATGCCTACATAATCATAGAACTGGATGAAGCCGTACTTCTGTTCGTAGTATCCGTAGCTGGAGATATTATCGAAGCCATTCTCCGGAACAAGGCCCACAATGGCAATGTTACCTTCTGTCTCAGAGCTCAAACCAATGTCGCTGTACTGAATATAATATCTTCCGTCACCCTTGCTTGCGAGAATCATTTCTCCTTCCGCGCTGCCGTCAAAATACTGTCTGTACGGCCAGTTCTTGTAAGGGTTGACAATACGGTAAGTATCCGTATTGGCGTCTTTCTGAATCTCCACATCTATTTCAGTATGAGGGTAACCGTACATCTCACACACAACGGATTCTATCATCTTTCCCGTACCAAGAGATACCCATTCACGGGGCAGGGGCTTAAGGGTGAGAACCTTGCGCACGGCATCAAATATTAAGCGGATAGAGCCCTTCGGACATTCAGCATAGATGTAATTGTTATTAGGCGCAAGGACTGTTTCCACATCGTCTTCCAGCACATAGAGATTGCCGTAAACGGCCTGGCCCCAGCGGCTGCCAAGATCTTCACGGAGAATGCGGAATTCAAACCAGTTGCTTCCGCTGAGAGTTCCATAGTAGAGACCATCCTCACCCTGCTCCATCGGAACAATGCCGTTGTAGGTTTCAATGCTCCAGATGTGCTCACGGGGACCGGGATCATATCCCTTGCCAAAGAAGTAGTATCCGTCAGCCTCAATCCAGTCAAACACTTCAAACTCAAAGCTTACCGGAATTGCGGTCTCATCAAGGAGAGCCGACACAACGTAGCTTACGCCTGCTTCAAGGTTTACACCTTTTTCTACAAGGACAATCTCATCCCCGTTTTCAAGGGTAACGGAGAGAGAAAATTCCTCAACCTTCTGAGGCGGGACAATTACTCCCCATGCCTTTGTGCCATCGGCATTTACAAGGGGGGCGGCCTTTACAAAAGCTGTTTCGGCATTCTCCGATACTTTCACAAGCGGGATTGTAAGGTCTACCTCCGCGTCAAGCTTTACGGGACCCACGGCTACAGACTCCACGTCTGAGCCAAGGGCCGAAGAGTCAATTACCAATATGGCCCTGGTGAGCTGGTGGGCAAAACGGAGGTATACCTCACCTACGTCAGGGGTTCCAAGGGCCGATGCCATGAGAAGGTCTGCGGCCTTGAACGCCGCCTCGTCTGACAGATCTGCGGCAACGGAGAAGAGGAATGACGTGGATTCCACATCCTCAGAATAAGGATAGTAGGCGTAGAATGCGGAGGCTTCATCTCCGGCCTGCTCCAGACCCCAGAAGAGGGGGCTTTCAGGCTTTACGGTTTCTCCGTCCCAGGTAAGGGCAACATTGTTTGCGCTCACGGGATCTGCGGCGAAAAGGCCCACAACGTCGCCTTGCTCAAAGGCTGTGTCCGTAGCCTTCACCTCATACTTGCCAAGAGCGGCCTTGAAGGCTATTTCCTTGGCCGGGCCCTGGTCTTTGGTGGCTTTCTCACTCTGGCAGCCCGTTATGACGGCCAGGACGGAAAGCGCGGTTAAAAGGTAGCTGTATGCTTTCATATATTATATAATTATTATCTTGTTGCGGGTCTATTCGGTGTAGTCGGATTTGGAGACTTTCATAGGGAGCCTCGCGTCCATTGCGTCCACCAGGCTGTAATCTTTGGCGCTGAGGACATATATCCCAAAGCTTGTGAAGGGCGATCCGTTGAAGGTACCGCCAACTACCTCGGCAGTATTATCACCGCGCCACTCAAATGTAGCAACGGTAACGGAAGTATCCATGCATAACTCTCCGTTTTCCGTCATGCCGGAGACAACGAAGAGATAATCGGGATAATCATCTATATCCAGAGCCTGGTAATTGATGGAGAGATTGCCTGTTGAAGGGTCAAAATCAAGGACCATATCTATTGGTGTATTCCCAATGTACCCTTCACGGAGAAAGACGGAAACGCCTTCTTCAAGCGCCTGTATTGCAAATCCGCCGTCATTCCACTCTCCAAGCCATCTGTCGTATGCCTCATTCTTCTGGAGGGAGAAGATCTTGCTTCCATCCTCAGATATTGCTTTGAGCACAACGGTGAAAGTGCCGTTATTTACAAGTGGCACTTTGAGAGTGTTGTCCGTGCCGCGCTTGAAGCCAGGGACTGCGGTAAACTGTGCCGTAGCGGCGGCGTCATCGGCAGATACTATACCGGGAATCACCGCATATTCAACGAACTCCACATCCATGCCCGCAAAGAAGCTCACCTCAATCTGGTCTTCATTGACAAAGACTGAGAGATCCTCCAGGGTATCATACTTCACGGGGCGGGTGCCGCCGGGAAGGGTGATGGAAAGCATGTTGTTCCAGTTGGCAGAGTAAATCTGGCCCATAAACTCATCTGTTCCATATGCTCCATAATGGACAGCGGTATAACCGTTGAACCCGATGAACTGGTTGGCCTGGTCATAATACCCTGACAAATATTCATAGCCAACCCACCACCAGATTTTGGAAACCAGCGAAGCGGCAAAGATACGGTGCGTGCCCCTGTACTTCAGGCCGGTATAGGTGTCTGAGAGCCATACGTGCCTTTCATCAATATTGAATATGATCTCTCCGCCTTCTTCCAGGGTGAAATACTGATTGTCTGCCATCCAGCCCGCATTCTTGTAGGGCTCTGCAATACGGTATGTGCCGGGGCAGGCGGCGTCTGCTTCAATATCCACTTCCCATTCCTCATCAGGATATTCCATGAACGTTCCGTCTATGATGCCGTCAATGAATTTACCCTTTCCAAGGGGCTCCCACTCATGAGGGATTGCCTTGAAGTAAAGGATGTACTTGTTGGGGTCCAGGGTGACCATGGCGTTGCGGCACGTGGTCCTGTTCACTACCTTGGCAACGTGGGACACATCCTGAGTAAGGTCCACCTTATCTATAAGGATAAGAGGAAGCTCATATACTTCATCCTCATAAAAACCGGGAAGGTCATAATTGTAGAGGTTTGTATTCATGACAGAGCCAAAGAACTGCTCATTGTCACGGATAAGGCAGAAATAGGGGAAGCCTTCCATTACGGCGGTGTAAGTGCCGTCTTCCTGGGGTTCCATCTCTACGTAGTACGGGCCATTGTCACCGGAACGGTAGATTTTCCAGCTGTGCTCTCCGGTCTCTCCGCTGTGTGATGGGCCAATCACAACTTCCTGCGTGGTCCAGGGGGTGATGTCGGTGATGAAAGACACCACGGCGTTGTTCTCAATGACTATCTTAGCCACAATCTGCTTGCCTTTCACAAGGTTAAGTGCCTGGTCAGGGACATACCTGAGCTGCTTTCCCCTGGTGGTGGTAATTACCACAGCCGGGCTTACCTCCTGAGGGGCCACCACGGCTACAAGGTAGTTGCCGTCCATGCCGGCCTTCACGCTGGAGGGCTCTCCCTCCGCGACGGTGCGGCCGTCCTTGATGCTTACCTTGGCCTGGGTTTTCACGCCTTCGAGGACCAGTGAAACAATGCCGTCTCCGGTTGCGGAAGCGTCAATGTCAAAGACAATCCTTGAAAGGGCATGGCCGAAGCTGAGGTTCACGGATTCATCTGAAGGAGAAGCCTGGGTAAAGGCCGTGAGAAGATCCGATGCCTCAACGGCGCCTTCCGCGCTTTGGTCAGATTTGACCGTGAAGCTGAAGCCGTCAAGAAGGTTTGCTTCCTGAAGATAAGGGTAGGTGGCCATAAAATCGGCCTTGGTGGTAGAGGACTGACCCTGCGCCCAATAAAGGGTGTAGGACGGGGTGAATGAGCCTCCGGCATAGGTGATGGGGACATTTGACGCCCCAACCGGCTGGCCGATTGTAAGGCCTGCCACGTCACCGTTACTGAAGCCCGCTTCCGTTACTTTTGTGAAATCTCCCACAGAGCCGGTGAGAACAATCTCCTTGAGGTCAAGGGTGTCCTTGCCGGAGGGATCTTCCAGCACCTGGCAGGATACGCCTGTTATGAGGAGTATCAGAGCCGGGATGAACAGTGTTTTTTTCATATATGCGGTACTTTTATTATTCAAGATGGAATCCTGCCTCTCCGCCGTCGTCCCAAGGCTGGACGTCACCGGTTATGCCTCCCATGCCCTGCTGATCCTTGCACTTCTGGCTCACGGTAAAGCGTACGGTTGTTTCACCGGCGGTGAATATGATTTCTGCAGTACGGTCTGCGCTTGACGAATTGGCCTGGACGGTAACCTGAACCGTGGTTGTTCCGGCATCACCGCTCTTAGGAGTGAAGCTTACCCAATTGGCGCTGCAGCTTGCAGTCCAGGGGGTATCTGAGAGAACCGCCACCTGACCTGTGCCGCCATCTTCAGTGAAGGAGAGGGAAAGGACGGAAAGATCCAGCTGAGGAACCGGTTCGGGTTCCTTGGCGGCCTGAGTAACGGTAAGGGCTGCCGTGAGACCTGCTTCACTGGTAACAATGATGCGTGCCGTGCGCTCAATCTCATTGGGGTTGGCGGTTGCCTGTATCTTGACCTGCTCTGAACCGGCTTCACCGGAAGTCTTGTCCACGCTGAGCCAGTCACTCTGGAGGGTGATGGACCAGCTGCGGTTGGTCATGATGGTAAATGATGCCTGAGAAGCATCTGCGGGCAAGGAGATGGTCTTTGTAGAAAGCTCCAGGGCAGGATCCTCCACGGGAGGATTGTCCGGATTCTCAGGATCCGTGGATTCAACGCGGGCCTTCTGGAATATAGACACGGTGGCGGTTGCGGCGCCAGCGGTGAACGTTATGCTTGCAACGCGGTCCTGCTGTTCGGTATTTGCCGATATCACAAATGACACCTCTGCAATTCCGGCCATGCCACGTGCGGGATCAACAGCCACCCAGCTTTCAGAGGAGGCTGCACTCCAGGCCTGGTTGGATGTGACTATGATGCCAAGTGTGCCGCCGGCTGCGGGAACGGAGAGTTCCTCTGAGGAAACCCTCACATAGGCATCAGGATCCTTCTGGGCGGCAAGCTGGGTAACAACCAGCGTTGCCTTTGAATCTCCGGCGGTGAACTCTACGGTTGCCGTGCGGTTCTCATAATTCTGGTTGGCCGCCGCTTTCACGGTGATGACCTGGGATCCGGCGTCACCGCTTGTGGGAGCTATTGTCACCCACTGTGAATCTGAGGCCGATGTCCATGCGCGGTTGGCGTTCACAATCATTGTGTACTCCCCACCCTCTGCGGCAAACAGCTGAGAGCCTGTGGACAGCGTGATTTCTGCTGCGGGACGCGGCTCCTGGGTGAGGGTGTAAGTCTTGACAAGGTCTTCGGCCTTGAATGTTACAACTGCGGTACGTGCAAGGTCCGTGTCATTCTCCAGGGCGGTAAGGGTTACCTGGGTTTGGCCGGCATTTCCGCTTGCAGGGCTGGGGGTGAGCCAGTCTGCGTCACTTGTTGCCGTCCATTCACGGTTGGTGTTGATGACAATTACGGCCGATCCAGCAGTGTACGGACGCCTTGAACCTTCTTCCGACAGCGTAAGGGTTGCTGCCGGGGGCGCGGGTTTGCCCTCCTGGCTCACCGCCACGGTTTCCGTAACCTTATATTCCGGCGCAGTGACCTGGACGCCGGCGGAGCGGGGCTCCGTGGTAGGGTTGGGATCTACCGTGATGGTAATGGTGATGTCTCCGGATTCACCGCTTGCAGGAGAGATGTGAATCCAGTCTGCCGAAGTGGAGGTTTCCCACGCTACCCCGGCTGTGAAAGCAACGGTGTAGGAGCCTCCTTCCGGAGGGGCTGATACCGTCTTGGGCGTCACGTTCAGGTTTGCCTGAACAGAGACGGCCTCGCACGACACAAGAGCGAGAAACGCCACCAGGACGCCCAGAAATTGCTTAAATTGGGTAACTAACATATTATTAATTGATTGTGGATTTGGCTATGTTTTCACAAATATAATTACTATGTATTAGAAATACAATAGTAACGCATTTATAATTAGCGTCTTGTGGCGGAAATAACCACTTTGTTCAGGAAACGTCTATAAAAGAAGAAAAAAAATAGTTAATTTAGCGGTTCGAAAATAAACAAAAAAAGATATGTCAGAAAAAGTGTACAGATTCCTGAACGACAATCCGGTGGCCCGCTGGTCGGCGCTGGTCCTGATTGCGTCAATGATGTTCTTTGCCTATATGTTCGTGGACGTGATGTCCCCCCTGAAGTCCCTGGTAGAAACCGCCCGTGGGTGGTCCAGCGGCACTTTCGGCACATATGCGGCATCTGAATACATCCTCAACGTATGCGGTTTCCTCATCCTTGCGGGCATCATCCTGGACAAGATGGGCATCCGTTTCACGGGTGTTCTGAGTGCCAGTCTTATGGTTGTTGGCGCCGCAATAAAGTTCGTGGGCATCTCGGACTGGTTCCAGGCCACGGCTTTCTGCGGCTGGCTTAACAGTTGGTGGGTTTCAATGCCCGGCAGCGCCAAGATGGCAAGCCTTGGATTTATGATCTTCGGCTGCGGCTGCGAAATGGCAGGCACCACCGTTTCCAAAGCCATTGCAAAGTGGTTCGACGGCAAGGAAAAGGCCCTTGCAATGGGCCTGGAGATGGCTATCGCCCGCCTTGGCGTGTTTGGCGTAATGTGGATCGCTCCACTTATATCGGCCAAATTTGACAATTCCATTGTGGCTCCGGTGGCGTTCTGCGCGGCGCTGGTTGCAATCGGCCTTATCTTCTACTGCGTTTTCTGCGTGCTTGACCGTAAGTTTGACGCTCAGCTTATTGCCTCCGGCAAGGGCGTTCCCGGCGCAGATCCTGAGGATGAATTCAAGGTGAGTGACCTTGGCACCGTGCTTTCCAGCAAGATGTTCTGGATTGTGGCAATTATGTGCGTGCTTTATTACAGCGCCATCTTCCCGTTCCAGCGTTACGCCCCCAACTTCCTTGAGACCACACTTGGGATTGACGCAGCATCGGCCGCGCAACTGTTCAGTTTCTTCCCTATCCTGGCTATGATTCTCACCCCCATCCTGGCCGGTTTCCTGGACTTCAAGGGCAAGGGCGCAACAATGCTTATGGGCGGCGCGGTGATTATGATAGTGTGCCACCTCAGTTTCGCATTCCTTCTCCCGGCATTCCCCAGCAAGTGGCTTGCCGTTACCCTCATCGCCATCCTGGGCGTGAGTTTCTCAATGGTGCCGGCCGCCCTGTGGCCTTCCGTCACAAAGATTGTGGACGCAAAGGTTCTTGGAAGCGCATACTGCCTTATCTTCTGGGTACAGAATATCGGCCTCTGCCTTGTTCCGCTGCTCATAGGTAAAGTCCTTGAGGCAACCGGCGGCTACCTTGCCCCTATGCTCATCTTCTCAAGTTTCGGCGTTCTGGCGTTCATCCTCACCTTCCTCCTCAAGATTGAGGACAAGGTTGGAAACGGCGGCAAGGGCTACGGCCTGGAACTCCCCAACGTCCAGAAGGAAGAGAACAAATAATGGCTAGTTCCTCTAAGAACTTTTACAGGCCGGCTGCATGGATTGCGCTGGCCTGTCTTGTAGTGCCGATGTTCGCATCGTACTATTTTGACGATATGTTCTCCAGCATATCCTACCTCTTTGAGAATCCGTCCCTGACGGCTCTCGGGTGGGATGCTGCAGGGTATGGCCTGTACACCAGCGGCTACAGCGTGCTGTGCGTTTTTGGCGGTCTTGTGATTGGCGGAATTCTCCTTGACAAATGGGGCGTGCGCGTGAGCGGAAGCCTCTTTGTGGGGATGATGGTCCTTGGTGCGGGGATGGTTACAGGGGCTGTGCTTCACGGCGGCCCTGCTGCCCTGAAGGTGGCCTATGCGGGCACAATGCTCTTTGGCCTTGGGTCCGAGATTGCCGGAACCGCGGTCACGCGTTCCATCGCCAAGTGGTTCAAGGGAGGGCCGATGGCACTTGCAATGGGCCTCCAACTTGCCATCGCGCGCCTTGGAACCGCCTTTGCCCTGGTGCTCTCCCCCCGCCTTGTGCAGCAGGTCCCGGACCACGTCTATTCCCTGGCCGAAACCTCCCGCCCCGCCCTTGTGGGTATGGGCCTTATGGCCCTTGGCCTCATCCTCTGGGCCGTTTTTGTGGCGCTGGATGCCAGGGCAGAGCGTTCCTCCAGGGCAGAGGCTTCGGACGGCGTAGCCGCCCGTGGCTTCGTGAACGGGAGGGGCCCAGACTTGTCTGGGAGGGAGAGCTCCGAAGGAGCGTACCGGTCCGAAGCCTCTGCCCCGGAGGAAAAGCATGAGATGGCCGATCAGGTCGGCCATGACGATGAGACCTTCCGGTTCAAGGATGTGCTGGGAGTGCTGGGTAATAAGAACTTCTGGCTGCTGGGACTACTCTGCGTACTGTTTTACAGCAGCATCATAGCGTTCAAGAAGTTTGCGGGAGCCATCCTGGTGCCGCGCTTTGACATTCCGGCGCAGGCGGCGGGATGGATGGTTTCAATGCTTCCGTTCTCTACCGTGATCTTTGCCCCGCTGTTTGGTATGATGGTGGACAAGGCCGGAAAGGGCACGCGCTGGATGATACTTGGCGCCATCCTGTCCCTCATAGCACACGCCATCCTGGCATTTGCTCCGGCCGGAGTCCCATTCTGGGGGTACCTGGCAATGGTTTTCCTTGGCTTTGGCTACTCCCTGGTACCGGCAGCCCTGTGGCCGTCCGTGCCAAAGATAGTCCCGGACAAGGTGCTTGGAACCACCTTCGCGCTTATATATTGGGTGCAGAACCTGGGGCTTCTCAGTTTCAAGATGATTGCAGGAAACATCCTGGGGGCGCACTCGGCCGATGCCGGCGGCCCGGTTGCCGTGGAGATAATGTTCTTCGGCCTTTGCATTGCGGCCCTTGCCGTGGCCTTTGTGTTCCACTTCACT
>JAEEGL016559803.1_pt1 | contig 15175 bp, 10 predicted proteins | sample 9134231 | NCBI WGS metagenome assembly JAEEGL01 (sample SAMN16246548, study PRJNA631951) | gut metagenome | biome: gut microbiome; feature: rumen; material: fiber-attached | host: Bos | place: Iran: Karaj | collected 2018-10 | reverse complement strand
TGCGTTGAAATGAAATTACTTGAGTTCCACTTCGGCGCCGGCTTCCACGAGCTTGGCCTTGATGTCTTCGGCTTCGTCTTTGGAAACGGCTTCTTTGAGGGTGGTGGGAGCGCCTTCCACGGCGGCCTTCGCTTCGGCAAGGCCCAGACCGGTGATGGTGCGCACAACCTTGATCACGGCGAGTTTGTTGGCGCCGAAGCTCTTGAGAACGACGTCAAACTCGGTTTTCTCCTCAACGGGAGCGGCTTCGGCGGCGGGGCCGGCGGCCACAACGGCGGCAGCGGCGGAAACGCCGAATTTTTCTTCAACTTCTTTTACAAGTTCTGCAAGCTCAAGAACGGAGAGCGCAGCAACCTGATCGACGATTGCGGTAATTTTTTCGGATGCCATTTTAATTTCCTCCAATTTTCGTTTAGATTATTGTTTTTGTTGCCGATCTTATTCGGCTGCGGCTTCCTCTGCGGGAGCCTCTGCGGCGGCGCCGCCGTTTTGTTTATCGATGATGGCCTGAATGGCTCTCGCGAACGAAGCCATGGGCGCTGCAAACACGAAAGCAACGTTGGTAAGGAGCTGCTCCTTACTCGGAAGTTTCGCGAGTTCATCGATCTTCTGGAGAGAGATGACCTCTCCGTCGATGAAGCCGGTTTTCACGGTGAAATTCTCGTGCGCTTCCGCGAACTTCGAGAGAATTCTGGCCGCTGCAACGTAATCTCCATCGCTGGTGGCAATGGCGGTGGTGCCGTTGAGCTGATCGTCCATTGCGGAAAGCGCGGTACCCTCGAGGGCGAGGCGGATGAGCGTGTTCTTGGCTACGGTGTAGTGAACGCCCGCTTCTCTGAGCTCTTTACGAAGTTTGGTATCGTCTTCAACCGTGGTGCCCTTATAGTCTACGACCACGCCGGCAACGGCGGAACCGATCCGCTCCTTGAGCGCTGCAACCTTTGCTTTCTTTTCTTCCAATACTTTTACACTTGGCAAACTGTTTCACCTGCCTTTTCTTTTTTCCATGCAAAAAACCCTTTCGCCGAACCGAGGCGAAAGGGCATAAACTAACGATAAAAATACCGGAAAGTTTGCTCAATTCCTCGGCAGGCGGAAAAACCTTTACGCATAATGCACCTGCTGTCTTAAGAACAGCATGGGTATGATATCACAACAAACTGCGTTTGTCAAGATATTTTTTTACTCCGCGGAGGCAAGAACCTTGTTGGGGTTGATCTTGATGCCCACGCCCATGGTGGAAGCCACGGCGCAGGAGCGGATATACTGGCCCTTGGCGGCGGCGGGCTTGGCTTTGATGATCGCATCGATCAGGGCGGCGTAGTTCTCATAGAGTTTTTCCGCGCCGAAACTGGCCTTGCCGATGGGGCAGTGGATGATGTTGGTTTTATCAAGACGGTATTCGATCTTACCGGCCTTCGCCTCGTTTACGGCTCTGGCAACGTCGGGCGTTACCGTACCGGCTTTGGGAGAGGGCATAAGACCGCGCGGGCCGAGGATTTTACCGAGACGGCCGACGAGACCCATCATGTTGGGCGCGGCGATGCAAACGTCGAAATCCATAAAGCCTTCGCCCTGGATCTTGGCAACAAGATCTTCGGCGCCAACGATCTCTGCGCCGGCAGCGGTGGCGGCGTCGGCTTCGGCGCCTTTGGCGAATACGCAAACGCGGACCTTTTTGCCGGTGCCGTTGGGAAGCACCACGGCGCCTCTCACCTGCTGGTCGGCATGACGGGAGTCTACGCCCAGACGGACGTGGAGTTCCACGGTCTCGTCGAATTTCGCTTTGGCGGTCTGGCAGACGAGCTCGAGCGCCTCGGCGGAATCGTACAGTTTGGAGCGGTCAACGAGTTTTGCGCTGTCTACATATTTTTTTCCGTGTTTCATTCTTCCTTACCTCCCGCTCAGTCTACGACGGTGATGCCCATGCTGCGGGCAGTGCCGGCCACCATGCTCATGGCGGCTTCCACGCTGCCGGCGTTCAGGTCGGGCATTTTCTGCTCGGCGATCTTGCGGACCTGCTCGGTCGTGATCGTGGCAACCTTCGTTTTGTTGGGAACGCCGGAACCCTTTTCGATGTTGCAGGCCTTCTTGATAAGAACGGCTGCGGGCGGCGTTTTGGTGATGAAGGAGAAGGAACGGTCAGAATAAACGGTGATCACGACCGGAATGATGAGACCCATATCGTTCTTGGTTCTCTCGTTGAATTCCTTGGTGAAGGCCATGATGTTCACACCGTGCTGGCCGAGTGCGGGGCCTACAGGGGGAGAGGGCGTTGCCTTTCCTGCAGGGATCTGAAGTTTGATCAAACCTACTACTTTTTGTGCCATAACTGCACCTCCAAAAAAATGTGGTAGTGGCGGGAACATGAAAAAGAGATTTATTCCCTCCCACGGCGCCCGGGGGCGCCATAACAGGCCGAAGCGGCCCAATTACCGGAAATTAATCGACTGCGGGCTCAACCTGGTCGAGGCCGAGTTCAAGAGGCGTGTCACGCCCCATCATGGAGATGACCACGCGAACGGTATCGTTTTCCGCGTCGATCTTATCAACGATACCGGAGAAGCCGGTGAAGGACCCGTAAATAATGGTTACGAGATCGCCGACCTCATAATTGACGCTAACGCTGCGTTTTTCAACGCCGAGACGGTATACTTCTTCTTCGGTGAGCGGGACGGGCCTGCCGTCGGGCCCCACGAAGCCGGTTACGCCTCTGGTGTTGCGGATGATGTACCAGATCTCGTCGGTCATGCGGACGTCCTCGGCCTTTTCGTTGTACGAAACGGCGAGTTTCACGAGCACATACCCCGGGAAGATCTTGCGCTCGACCTCGCGCTTTTTATCTTCTCTGATCTCGGTAACGATCTCAACGGGCACGCGAACGTCGGCGATCTGATCCTGAAGACCTCTGTTTTCAACAACTTTTCTGATGTTTTCGGCTACTTTGTTTTCATAGCCGGAATACGTGTGCACCACGTACCATTTATAATCTTCAATCATAATTCCTGACCCCCGCGTTTGCCGCGCGGCGCTGTGCGCCGATGGTTGTTATTCTGCGTTTTCCCCGGACGATGCGCCCTCGGGATTGGCCGCGTCGGTGGCGTCTTCGCCCACGTCCTGCGTGACGGCGACCTGCTCACCGAGTTTGCCGGAAAGTTCCGCTCCTTTATTGAACAGGAAGTTGAGGCCTCTGTCGAATCCGAAGATTACGAGCGCCACAACGATGATCGAAACGAGCACCACCGCGCTGGATTTGAGCACCTGCGCGCGGCCGGGCCATACGATCTTTTTAACGGTTCCGGTGAAGTCTTTCCAGAACTTCTTCACACTCTTGCCGATCCTGGAAAACACGCTGCCGTCTTTTTTCGGCTTGCTCTGCTTGATGCGCTCCTGCTTGGCCTTTTTGGCGGCCTTTTCGGCTTCTTTCGCAGCCTTGAGAGCATCTTTATCGGTATCTGCCATACGGTTCCATCCTTTCCTTGAAGGCTTACGTAAAACGTACGCCCTCTTACTTGGTTTCTCTGTGAAGAGTGTGTTTTCTGCAGAATCTGCAGTACTTGTTCATCTCGAGCCTGTCGGGTGTGTTCTTTTTGTTTTTCATCGTGTTGTAGTTGCGCTGTTTGCACTCCGTGCAGGCAAGCGTGATCTTTACTCTCATATCGGCACCTCCGTTTTTATTGTTGCCTCCCTCATTTGACGATCGCGTTTCAACGATTTACGCGAAAAACAGGGCACAAAAATAAAGCCCTGCAAAGAGGTAAAATAACTATACCACACGCAAAAGGGCTTGTCAAGAAAATTTTTAATTTTTTTCGCGCACGCGTTACACAAACACGTAGGCGCGGATCGCTTTGCGGAACACCGAAAGATCGGTTTCAAAGAGCCGCCCGCCGAGCGCGGCGTGCGCAGCGCTGCCTTCGGCGCCGCAGAGCAGCGCAAACTGCTCCCCTACCCGCGCGGGCGAAGCCGTGCCGTTTTCCAGCGCCATATAGTAAAACGAAAAGGCGCCGGAGCGGGCGAGATCGTCGTAGAACGCGTGCGAAAACCGCATGAGCACGTCGAACATCTCGCTTTTGGCGATCTCCGCCAGGAAGGGCGTGGGCACGTAACGGAAGAGGCTGAGTTCCGCGGCGAACACGGAAAGGAAGCGCACCTGCCGCAGCACGGTCTCGGTGGGCTCCACGCCCGCCTCCCGGATGACCTGCACGAGTTCCTCGGGCGCGGCGCGGTAAGAAAAGGCGCTCACGATGTTGGCGCCCAGCGCTTTGGCCTTCGCCACGTTGCCGTTGAAATGCTGCCGCGAGGTTTCGGCGAGGAACCGCTGGAAATCGGTTGCGGCCTGCCGGTTCTGGGCGGGCGCGCCCACGATCTTCATATCGCTGTCGTCTGCGGGAGTGCACATAAGATTCGCCTCTTTTCGCGGAAATGATGGATTTAAGGAAAAATATCTGCAAAAAAAAGCCGGATTCCCCGGCTTTTTCGCTGTTATACGGCAGCCGCCTCTTTTTCGGCGCCGGCCGCCTCGCGCCGCGCGAGCCGCTTGAGTTTCGCCTTGTAGCCGAGAAGTTCGTTGAGCTGCGTTTTGGGGGTAACGACCGATCCGAGGGTACGCGGCTGCGGGGTGTACATGCCGCGGAAATCGGAACCGCCGACCATGAGCAGCTTATTCTTTTTGCAGTAGGCCGAAAGTTTATCGGAAGCAGCCTTATCGGCGGTGGGGTGCCACACCTCCACGCCGCACAGCCCGAGGGAAACGAACCGCTCGATGAGGGCGATGGGATCGGGATAGGTGCAGGGATGCGCCAGCACGGAAATGCCGCCGGCGTCGCTCACCGCGGAAAGCACCTCGGCGGTATCGGCGTAAAGGGGCTTCTCGATGATGTTCTCTTCGCTCTCGGGGGTAAAGAGCCTGCGGTAAAGTTCGGAATAGATCGCGTCGGTCTCGCCGCACTCCATAAGCGCGTGCATGATGTGCGGGATATAGAGGTTGGTGGAGCCGGAAGCGCACCTTTTGATGATCTCGGCCGTGATCGGATAGAGTTTGGCCGTTTTGATCATCATCTTCTGCGCCGCGCGCTTCGTGGCCGCGGCGTTTCTGTGGCAAAGGCCCTCGAGCCTGTCCGCACAATCGGGCATGTAGCAAAGGATATGAACGATCTCGCCGGTTTCGGAATCAACAGACGACAGTTCAACGCCCGGGATCACACGGATCCCGTTGCGTTCGCCGATGATCTTTGCCCGCACGGTGCCCGCCTGGCAATCCCGGTCGGTAATGGCGATGGTATCAACGCCCTTGTTTTTCGCGAGCGCGATAATATCTTCAATGCCCATGCTGCCGTCGGTGAGCCGCGTATGGCAATGCAAATCTCCGCCCAAAGTAAATTATCCCCCTTAAAAAAAGCCTTTATGCAAGGCCCGCCGAAAGAATACGGGCAACAGCGCAGAAAACGTGTTTTTTGGCGCTATTACACTGATGTTATTATACATCATACCGCGTGAAAATGCAAGGGGAATCATTTATTTTATTTATAAAAAAATAAATAATAAGTATCTTTTTATATCGTATTTACCCGATTTTTACCGTTTCGCTGTCCGCCGGCGCTTTTTTGCGCTCCTGCCGCCGTTCGTATACGGTGAGCATCGCGTAAAGCGCAGCCGCGCACACCGCGCAGCCCGCAACGGCGGCAAGCAGGTCGAAATTGGTATCGAGCACCGCGTATTGCCCCGGGTTGCGCGCGCCGTGGCCGAGGATTTTGAAAAACACGTTGTTTTCAGGGGGATTATAGTAAAAATTCTGGTTATAGGAATCGTGCATGAACCAGTCGGTGCAGAATTCAAAAAACTCCCACACGATCATCACCGTGCACGAAAAACCCACCGAAGCGGCCGTTTTGCTGAACTTTGAGATCTCTTTGCCGCCGCGCATCCCTTCGATGAGCAGGGCGCCGATAAACACGGCCACGCCGCCCGAAACCAGATGCAGAAGTTTATCGAATTCTTCCACCTCGCCCACGAAACCGAACCCCTGCCCGAGCAGCGAGCCGGAAAACACGAACACGTCGATGAGCGTCTGCACGCGGTAACTGATATTGCCGAAAAACAGTTTGTTGAAAAAGAGCAGGCGGATGAGCGGGATGATAAAGGTTGCGATCAGGTTCACGGTGAGTTGCAGGCAGACGGTATCGTACCCTCTCTCGCGGTATCGGCGCGCCAGCACCACCGCCATTGCGATGCGCAGCGCCCACCAGAGGACGTATTCCGGCCAGAACACCTGCGAACGGAAAGTTTCGTATTCTCTTTTAAAATACGCTTTGAAGCCCACCGGGCGGAAGCGGTAGCCGTATAAAAGGCCGGTATCGGCGCCGGGCGTCTTTTTTTCGCGCACGCCCCGCACGATCAGCAGAGCGGCGCCGCCCAGCGCACAGCCGAGCATACACGAAAGCATGTTGAAATCGATGTTCAGCATGGGATACTGCGCTTCGCCCGCAAGGCTCGGCCCGAAGAGCCTGAAAAAGAGTTCGTTGCCGCGGGGCACGCGCGTATACCCCTGGATATCCATACCGGGGATATAATAATCCAATATAAAAGAGAGCATGGTCCAAACCGCCATGGAAGCGTAAGCAAAGCCGGTGCCGAACAGGAACCCCTGAAAATCGGTGAGCGGACGGCCGGTGCGCCGCACGCTTGCGGCGTTGTGGTATGCCGCGCCGATGAATACGGCGGCAAAACCGATGGCAAAATAGACCCATTTCTGAAGATCCATAAAAGTCTTCCTTTCGAATATTGGCACTATACTACCATATTCTTCCGGAAAAATAAATAGTATTAATCAATTTGTAATAATTCTTTAATTAAATTTTACAGAGGAAAATCCCCGGAGCAAACGCTCCGGGGATCCGGTTAATTTGGGGATGTGCAGCGGCTGAGGTTCTCAGCGGCTGAACAGGTTCCTGAAGAAGTCGCCGATCTTCTTGAAGAAGTTGATGATCTTCTGCCAGAAGCTGATCTGGCCCTGCGGCGCTACTTCGTGGTCGCTGATGACCTCGGGCGTGTACTTGTTGAGCAGGTCGCCCAGGGAGATCTCAAGCTGACGGAGGAAGCCCACGCTGCTGGTGGCAAACAGCTGGTTCAGGAAGGTGTAGTCGCCGTTGAACCGGGCCAGGCCGTTGTTGGTGGCAACACCCGCGTTGAGCGCGGCGTAGAAGATGTAGTACACGGTGTACATGATCTTATCCATGCCGTCATCGCTGGCCGCCATCGACGAGAAGTTCTCAAGCAGCGAGCACAGGAACTTGTAGCCGTCGTCGTTCAGTTTGCCCTTGAGCATCGCCTCGATGGCCGTTACGTTCTGCGGGACCGAGATGAACTTGAGCAGCAGGCGCATGATGATGGTCACATAGTCCACCTGGTCGCCGCCGGCGCCGTCCGCCGAGTAGTGCATCGTGTAGTCGATCGCGTTGCCCTCTGCGGTATGGCCGTGTACGTCGTTGAGGTATTCGGGCAGCATACGTACGGAGGTGAAGCTGTCGACGGTGCCGAGCGTAAGTTCGGTTACCGCATCGGCGATCACGTCGGTGAGATCGAACTGCGCGGTCTGCTCGTTGATGGCGTCGATGCCGAGCTGGATCAGGGTGTTGGCGTTCACAGTGCCGAGATCGATACCGATCAGATCGTAGATATCCACGTTGCCGGTGATGGGTCTGATCGCGTTGAGCAGGCTGTATACCGGGTTCAGCAGGTTTCTGAAGGCGGTATCGAGACCGTTGGAGTTCAGGAAGTAGACCACGGCGGGAAGTTCTTTGAAGATCTCGACCAGCGGATCCTGAAGGATTTCATCCAGACGGGAGAAGATCGGGGTGAGGATGTACTTGATGAGATCGGCGTTATCCTCGATCGCACTGTATTCATCCTGCGTCTTGATGCCGGTGGAATCGCCCGCGCGGATCGCTTCGAGAAGCGGCACCACGGCGTTCTCATAACCCTTGGCGCCTTTGAGCACGATGTAATCGTCGCCCGCGCTGTAGGTATCGCCGGCGTTCACGACCACGTCGTGGTTGAACAGAGCGATGTCGGTATCGGTGAGCAGCCATCTGAGCAGCGGACCGGCGGGTGCGAGCAGATCGCAGATCGCCTGGATGAACTGATCCTTGTTGCCTTCCTGGATGGTGGCAACTCTGCCGTAGAGGATGTCGTTCAGATCCACGCCGAGCGAAGCGTTGAGCACTTCGACCACGTGGTTGAACATCTCTTCGCCGAGATTCTCTTTCAGGCTCGCCACGGCGCCGGTGATGGCGTCGGCAATGCTTCTGAGGATCTTGTTGGTGTAGATGTTGTCGCCGATCAGTTTCTTGAGGATATCCTCAAGGCTGCGGTAGATATCGCCGGAATCGTTCTTCACGCCGAGCAGCACCAGATAGGTGTCGATGAACAGCGGCAGGAACTTGGAGATGTAGGCGCCCATTTCTCTGGTGTAGAGCGGGCCGTAGAGACCGGTGCCGAAGATGCTGTCGCCGGTAAGGCCGTTGGCAGCGGAGATCACGATGCCGGTATCGCCGTACTGTTCCGCCCAGGCCCACTTGTAATCGACCATCGGGATACGGTAATCCTGGTTCAGCAGGAGCGCCACAATGGTGGTCACGTAGGTTTCGGCATCCGCGTCGGAGGAACCGGTGAGTTTCTTCACAAGGCCTACGAGCGCCTCACGGTTGCCCTCGTAGATCACCACGTCGAGCACGAGCGTCACAAGGATCGTTACCATGTCGATGCGGTTCTCTTCCTCGGTGTAAACCATGCGGAAGTTGCCGAGGTTGCCGTAGGAGGTGAAGTATTCGGTGGCGCCGAAGTAGAAGTCTTTCAGGTAGCCGCCGATGGGCATCTCGTTGGCTTCATCGCTCAGGATGATGCCGGTCTTATCGGCAACGAGTTTGAAGATGAAGTCGAAGTTCAGAGCGGAGAGATCAACCTGCGTGATCAGAGCGTTCACGCTCGGATCCTCCATGATCTGGAGTTCATCGTTCACTTCTCTCAGGAGTTCGTCGATGGGCGCGAGCAGGTTCATCACGCTGATGCTCAGGCCGTCCGCGTCGATGAAGTAGATCACGTTGAGGATGAGTTTCAGAGCCTCGTTGATGGTATCGCCGCCGTAGAGCACTTCGTCGATACGGTTGGTGAGGTTCGTGAGCACTTCTCTGAGCGCCACTTCGGTCTTCTCTTCGCTGATCTCGGTATCAACGCCGAGCGCCGCGAGGATGGGAGCAAGGCCGTACTTGTAGCCTTCGCCGCCCTTGAGGGTGATGGTGTAAGGATCGCCGTTTTCGAGATCCGTGAAGAATTCATAACTGCCGTTGAAGAGGACGAAGTCGAGCACCTTGGAGAGCGGGCTGAGCGTTTCAACGAAGAAGTCCACAAAGTCTTCCTTGCTTTCAATGCCCACTGCCGTGGCGTTCTTCAGAGCCGAAAGCTGGCCGGCGCCGAGGAGCGAACCAACGGTATCCACAAGCACGTCGTCGATTCTCGTGAGCGCGTTCTTGATGTAGTTCAGCAGCGCATTCGCGGTGTCGTCGGTCCAGATGTCGAGATTGTTCTGGAGCAGATCCGCAAGGCTGGCGCTCGGGGTATCGCTGTTCTTGGTGGCCATGGCGACCGCAAGATCCACGATGGATTCAAGGTTGGCGTTCAGATAATCGCGGAGATCTTTGTTCCAGAGGTTCTGGACAGCAGGATCGTTTTCACCGTACATCAGAGCGTTCTTCGTTCTGCTGAGCGGTTCGGAAGGCAGCGCGTTCTCCTGAGCGCTGAGCACTTCTTCGATCTTGGCCTGCAACTCTTCTTCGCTGTAGTTCCAGAAGTATACCCAGTTGATGTTGAGCATCTCGGGATTCGTCTGGATGCCGGCGGTGAGCAGGAGTTTGAGCGCATGGAAGTTATCCTGCGTGAAGTCTTCCTTGAAGCCCTGGATGATCTCGGTGATCGGGCCTTCGTTGGCGTCGTACAGGAGCACTTCGAGCACAACGCTCAGGAGCATCGTGAGCAGGTCGCCCTTGTTCTCGTCGTTCAGGCTCAGTTTGTAGCCCTTGTAGTTCTCCGCGGAGGAGATGTAGGCGTTGGCATAATCGCCGATGTAGAAGTATTCAAGAATGTTCTCTTCAACACCGTCGCCGTTGAAGTCGCCGGTGAATACGTCGTTGATCTTCAGGCCGTGGAGCGCGTCGAGGTTCTCAAGGAGATTGAAGAGACCCACGAGATCGAGCTTATCGATATCCACGTTGAAGTTGTTCAGAACGTATTCCTGAACGGTTGCGGCGCCGATATCGAGGTAACCGAGCTCGATCACCTTGTTCACGGCATCCATCACGCCGCCGAGCATGTTGTATACGGCGGTGGACAGACCGTTGGCGTTCACGAAGTAGAGCAGTTCGGGCAGCAGCGCGAGAACTTCATCGATCGGATCGGCGAGGATCGCGTCGATGCGGGCGAAGATGGCGTTCACGATCGCCGCGAAGAAGTCCATCTCAACGCCGTTCACGCTGACCTTGGTATCGCAGAACTCTTCGCCGGTGTAGGCGGGCAGTTCCACGCCGAGGGCTTCGAGCACGGGCACGAGGCCGGTGGTGTAGGCGTCTACGCTCTGGATCACGATGAGCTGTTCGGCGCCGGTGGCGTTATCCACGAACAGGGTGATATCCTTGCCGAAGAACAGCCAGTCGATCACGCGGTAGATGGGTTTCACCATTTCCACGACGTTCGCGGCGAACTCGGTGGAGCTGTAGGTTGCGTCGTTATCGTAGCTCAGGCTCTTCCAGTAGGTGAGGTCGATATCCAGAAGGTTATCGATCACGCCCAGAAGCGTATCGTCGAGTACGTCGTACAGCTTCTGTACCAGCTCGAGCACCTTGTTCAGATACTCGCCCTTGTACAGCGTGAAGCCGGTGCCGGCGATGATGTCGGCCACGTTTTCGGCGTCGGTGCTCGGGATCATGCGGAGCACGGTGCTGATAATGGTGTCAAGGTTCGCATACAGATCGTTGGCCAGCGTCTTGGTCCAGTCGCTTCTGTAGGTGAGGTAGTTGTTGAACTGAACTTCGGGCGTCCTGTAGCGGTCGTAGGCGGCTTCGTAACCAAGCGTGCCTTCGGTCTCTGCGGGCTCTTCGCCGTAGAAGTAGTTCCAGTCGTAAGCGTAGTCTTTGCCGGAGAGCGTCTTGAGCGCTGCGAGGAAGGTATTGATGGTGCCTTCTTCGATGCCGGCCATGTTCTCGATTACGGCTGTGTTGTCGCCGTAGAGAACGGCTTCAACCACGAAGTTGAACAGAACGGTGATCATATCGGCGCGATCTTTCTGCTCGTCGTCGGAGTAGCCCATCTTGAAGAGGGTCTTGCCGTTGGCGGACGGGTAGGAATAGATCTGACCGAGATAGAAGTTGTCGAGCTTATCCTCGGTTACCACGTCAACGAGTTCGAGGCCGGTGAAGACTTCAGCGATCTTCACAAGCTCTACCAGATCGAGCTTCTTGGTATCGATCGTGATGTTCGGCAGATCCTTCTCGGTAAGGAACTTGTTGAGAAGGTTGTTGAGCAGACCGTCGATATCGATCTTCTCATACTGATCGTCGCCGATGTTCAGCTTGATGCCGAGGTCGGCCAGCAGGGCGTTGATGCCGTCCACAAGGCTGAGCGGCGCGCCGAGGAAGTGGTTGACGGAGGCCGCGAGGCCGTTCGCGTTGATGAAGTAGAAGATCTCGGGCAGAAGCGCAAGCACTTCTTCTACAGGATCGTTGAGGATGTTTTCAGCTCTGGTGAGGGTTGCAAGAACGATCTTTTCAACCTTCTCCTGGATGGAGGAAACGTTCTTGGCGTCGGTAAGGTCAACGCCGAGCGCCTCAAGCAGCGGTACGAGGCCGTTGTTGTAGCCGTCGTAGCCGTTGATCACGAGGATGTCTTCCACAACGCCGGTATCGGTGTGTCTTCTGTTGAACAGACGGATCTCACCGCCGAAGAACAGCCAGTTGAGAACGTCGTGCAGCGGTGCAACGATCTGTGCGAGCGCCGCGGAGAAGCCCTCCTTGGTGTTCACGGCGTCGTCTTCGAAGCTCATTTCATCCCATGCATGGAGATCGATATCGAAGATCAGATCGAGCGCTTCGGCGATCACGTCGTTTTCGGTTTCCTCGCCCACGGCCTCGGTTACGAGATCGTTGAGCTGACCTACGAGACCCTTGATCGCATCCACGATGGCGTTGAGGTTATCGGCCGTGTAGACCTTCTCATCCATCTTGAATACGCCTTCGATGATCTGGGCAACGGTCTTGCCTTCGGTGGCCGGGATCATATCGAGCACGGAGCGGATGATGGAATTCAGATGATCGTCAACGTAGTCGGCGAAGTTCTCATCCCAATCGCTCATGTATTTGAGGTAGTTGATGGTGCGCTCCGGCGTGGTCAGAACCACGTTCGTGCCGTCGAGGTGCGCGCCTTCATCGAAGTAGAACCAATCGTAATCGGGCGTGATCTCGATCGCACGTTCTTTCACGAGCGCCAGTACGTCGGATATGATACCGGCGGGAAGCTTGAACTCGTCTTCGATCACGATCTGGTTGTGCGTATTCTCAAGCAGCTCGATCGCGAAGGAAAGAACGATGGTGATCAGATCGCATCTTACCTGATACTTGGTTGCTTCGGTGGCGTTCTCGGCGAACTTGATCTTATAGGCCACGTCGAAGTTGGATACGGTATCGTACTTGGTAGGAATACCGAGCACGAACTTGCTGATCGGATAATCGAAGCCCAGAACGTCCATGATGCGGACATCGGTGAGTTTCTCGATCAGATCCACGGCCCAACCGGTGTTCACGCCGTCCAGCGTGAAGGTTACGGGCTCGTAGGTGTATCTGTTGAGCAGGTCGGTCACATAGGCTTCAACGTACTTGATGGGATCAAGCTTGCCGTCGATGATCATTGCATCGAGAATGTCGCTGTTGAGCTGGCTCAGATCGAACTTATCGATCACGGCGTTCACGATGTTGAGCAGCGGACCGACAAGGTTGTTGACCACTACGCTCAGGCCGTTTGCGTTGATGAAGTAGATGAGCTCGGGGATGAGATCCAGAACTTCGTTGACCGGATCGGCGATGATCTCGTCGATGCGGGCGACAACGGCGTTCAGGATATCCCTGATCAGCTTGGCGGCGTCGCCGTGGTAGCTGGCGCTGTTGCCGAGGCCTTCATCCGCGCCGAGAGCTTCGAGCAGAAGCGCAAGCGCATTGCCGTAAGCGTCGGTGCCGGGCACCTTGATGAGGATATCATAGGTGGCATGACCGTCGTTGTTATCGTGGTTCTGCGCGGAGGCGAAGAAGTTGTAATCGTTGCCGAGCAGCAGCCAGCCGAGCAGGTTGGACGCGGGCTGCAGGATCAGGGCAAGACCGTTGATGAAGTCTTCTTCGTTCTCAACGGCGTAAACCTTTGCGCCGGAATCTGCATTGTAGCGAAGGCCGGTGGAGGCTTCGTTGATATAGGTTACGGATTCGTCGTACTCAGCGAAGGAGTAGGTGTAGTTCCAGCCGGTGATATCGCCGCCCAGGACCAGACCCGCAAGCTCAGCCAGATGACGGCCGATCACGGCGTCGTCGCCGTACAGATATTTCTGCAGCAGACCGATGACGGCGTTCAGGTTCTCCGCGGTGAAGATATTATCTTTCGCGAAGTCTTCGTAGTAGCCGTTCAGCAGGTCGCTCAGCGTGGTGGCGCCGTTGGGCTTCACGATGGCGAGGATGCCGTCTACAAGGCTCGCAAGGTTCTTATCGATGCCGTCGGCTCTCGGAAGCGTCCAGTCGTTGGCGTATTCGAGGTAGATATACTGGCTGGTGGGAACCTGAAGCGCGGTGTTCACGGTGATCACGTGCGTTTCGGGATCTTCGGTCTTGATCGTTACGGTCTCGTCGAAGTAGTTCCACTTCATCTCGCCGTACTGATAGGTGTAGATATCCTCGTCGCCGGTGAGCAGCTTCAGGATGGTGTTGACGGTGTCAAGGTCGATCTGATCGTCGGGATCCTCGATCTTGGAGTTGATCAGCGTGATCAGCGCGGCCACGTTGTCTACATTGGCGGACTCATCCTTGTAAAGCAGCACTTCAACGAGGAAGTTGATGAGCAGCGTGAGCATCTCGGGCTCGGCCTCGGTCTCGGAGTAGACCATCTTGAAGCCGGTCTTGCCGGAGCCGGACGGATAAGCCACGAGCTTGCCGAAGTAGAAGTAGCGGATGTTGGCGGCGGTGACCACGTCGGTGATCTCGAGGCCGGTGTAGGCTTCAATGATCTGGGCGATGGTAATCAGCGTGATGTGTTTCACGTTGACGGTGACGTTGGAGCCTTCAGGCAGGTAGTTCTCGAGCAGGTCGTTTACGATGTCGTCGATGTTGATCTCATCGTACTGCTTGCCGCCGATCTCGATATCGATGCCGAGCGCGGCAATCACGTCGCTGATCTGCGGCAGCAGGCCCACGACCGCGTTGAGAAGGTTGTAGACGCTCGCGGTAAGGCCGCCTGCGTTGATGAAGTAGAGCAGTTCGGGCAGCAGCGCCACGATCTCGGTTACCGGATCCGCAAGGATGTTCTCCACACGGTTGAACACGTTGGTGAGCAGGTTCTTCATGAAGTCCTCACCCGCTACGAGTTTGCCGGAGGCCGGATACGCGGGAACGTCAACGCCGAGGGCTTCGAGCAGCGGCACAAGGCCGTACTTGTAGCCGTCCGCACCGGTAAGGTTGATCAGGTTTCTGGCCTCGGGGCCTTCCACCTCGTCGCCGGTGCCGGCAGCCGCGAGGCTGTTGTAGTAATCGTTGTCGTAGAAGTACTTCATGTCTTCGCCGAACAGGAACCAGTTGAGCAGCGTGTAGATGGGCTCAAGCACCTGAACGAGCGTATTGATGAAGGATTCTTTATCGTTGACCTCAAGTTCGTCAACGTTGATGTTGGCATACACCGAGAAGTCGCCGCCGACGATCAGGCCGATGGTGTTCACGAGCGTCTCGCCGTACTGGTCGATCAGGCCCTGGATGGCGTCGAGGATCGTTACGAACAGATCCTTGGTGTAGATCTGATCCACGGTGAAGTAACCGGCGATCAGGTCGGCCACGCTGTCGGCGTCGATGCCGGGCACCATGCCGAGCACTTCGGAAACGAT
>JAEEGL015651029.1_pt1 | contig 15175 bp, 17 predicted proteins | sample 9134231 | NCBI WGS metagenome assembly JAEEGL01 (sample SAMN16246548, study PRJNA631951) | gut metagenome | biome: gut microbiome; feature: rumen; material: fiber-attached | host: Bos | place: Iran: Karaj | collected 2018-10 | reverse complement strand
CGGCATTTTTCACCTCACCCGCGGTCTTCACAGTGCTACTGCAGGCCCTGCTTTTTGCTTTTTTCCGGGCGACTTTCAGAAACCCGGTAAAACTGCGCCAGCTCCTCATCTGAAAGTTCCGGGGAGTCCTCGTCATAGGAGATCGGCATCTCACTGGCCTTCTCCAGCATTTTCATTTCCTCATCGGTAAGAGGATTGCCCGGCTCCAGGGTCTCATGAACGATCATAGTAGTCCTCCGCTTCCGTTTTATTGGCTATTCAGACAGAAATAATCGTGGAAGTCGTGAAATTCTGTCCAGCACAGCCACTTCTCAAGGGCATGGGAAAATACGGCTTCAGGAATGATTTCCGAACGCTTAATCAACATATGAACCATGCTTATACCTGGCGGGAACTTGAGGGGTACTTAGGGGGTACTTAGGGGGTACTTAGGGGGTACTTAGGGGGTACTTCCAAACACTCAGATGCTCCTGTTGGATTAGCCCTCTGGATCTGCATCGCACAGGCTGTTTTTACTGTTTTCCCGCTCTTGTAAACACTGTAAAACTACGACTCATCAGAAAGCTCCGGAGAGTCTTCGTTATATGAAATTTCCTGACTTACAGACAAGATTTATATTTGCAGAATTTTTCTATATTGACACCACATATGACACCATTTACAATTGACCATAAAGGAGGTACTGATGTCTCAATGGGATAAGCTTATAAAACGAATACTAAGCCTTTCCAACGATTTGCGATTTGATGAACTGCGCAGAGTGCTTGAAAGTTTGGGGTATACCATGAGCGCACCACGAAGCGGAAGCAGCCATTACACATTCCGCAAAAATGGGAGTGCACCGATCACCATCCCGAAGCATGAGCCAATCAAGAAAGTCTATGTTCTGATGGTGAAAGAAGTCATAGAAAGCGAGGAGAAGAATGATGAAGACTCTTGATGAATATCTTGCACTGCCGTATCGCATGGAGCTCACACCTGATCCTGACGAAGGCGGCTATGTTGTATCTTTTCCTGATCTTCCGGGCTGTCTGTCCGTGGGTGAGACCATTGATGAGGCAGTTGCAAATGCAGAGGATGCAAAGCGTGAATGGCTAGCGGCAGCTATCGAAGACGGTTATCCCATCAAAGAACCGAACGACATTGATAATTACTCCGGCCAGTTCAAACTCCGCCTCCCCAAGAGCCTGCACAAAAGCCTGTCAGTCCATGCAAAGGAAGAAGGCGTCAGCATGAACCAGTACTGCATGTATCTTCTTAGCAGGAACGATGCGCTCAGGCGTCCGCGTCAAGGAATCAGCTGATACTTTCCCCAGTCTGACGGCAGTGGATTACAAAGCACTGATGGCATCGAAAAAATCTGGTGCTCACTTACAGCCCTGCCCACGGTACAGCAGGAATTTGTCAGAATCAGCACAGCATCATCCGCTTCTGAAAACCGCCTGGACCTGGAAGTGCGATTTATACAAAATAGGGCATAAATACTGTTGTCTATGCCCTTCCTTAGGCACAGTGAGGGTGACCTGGGGTACTTTTCAAAAAGTTAAAGTTAAAAAGCATTCTTCCAAATGCCTGATCCGGGACATCAGAAAAGTACTCAGTATCAGGCTTTCGGGACGGAGCCGAAGCGGTTCTGGCCTTTTGTCCCGGGGATGCATCCAAGAATGAACAGCTCGATGACATTGATCAGGTCCTCCCAACCAAAGAAGCTGCCGTCATCGGAGTCATCTAACAGGAAGATAAGCGCATCAAGTGCAATTATCGGAATAATCACGTAGCCGGACGCGCTGAAGTCATGCAGCCGCCTGACAAAGATGAAATAACCTGATATCGCCATAACCAGGAAAACAGCGAGAACTACAACACATGCTATGCAGAAGGCTGCCTGCGCACTGTCACTGTACGATTCGATGTCATTCATCATCAGCCAAAACGGGAAAAGCAGAAGATACCCAGCACAAAGCAGGAGCAGATCCCTGATCCAGAACTCCTTCCTCGCCATGCGCCCTTTCCCTGAAAACCAGCTGCTGAGTGACAGCAGCCTGCTGCCGATTCCTGTTCCCATGCAGCTGTTATTTACTCCAGTGCCCTGCGGCGCGCCGCTCACTGGAGTGCCGCATTTCGGGCAGAATGCGCTGCCGTCAGGCAGTACTGCACCGCATTTTCTGCAGAACATATTTCCTCCTGATAGTCTCCTTGATCAATGCAGAGCAGAATGCACCTCAGGTGGAGCCGCTCACGGGAGAAGCATCACCCTACCCTGCAAGACGCACCAACGGCTGATCTTCCGGTACCGCAATACACGCATCAGCTCCTTGGATCCGGACCGAAGCGGTTCTGTCCCTTAGTGCCCGGAACAGCTCCAAACCAGATAACACTGCCGATCCATACGGCGAAACCCACGTATGGAATAATGGAGCAAACCCTTAACAGAAGAACCCACCAGCCTGATAGATCCATGTCGTGGAGGCGCCTTACATCGAGGGAAATGCCGGAGACAATGAGCGCGATAACTGCCGCCACTCCGAGGATACTCCCGATAACTATTGCGGCTTTGAGGCCATCGCCTGCTGGTTCCCTGTTCCCGCCATCAAGCGCAGCAGCGGCTGCCGCAACGACTGCGACACAAAGAATCACCAGAAGGTACATGATCATGCTCCTGCCCCACCACTCGAGCCTTGACATGCGCCCCGAGAAATGGAACCAGCCTGCTATCGAGAATGGTCCGTAGCTCCTGTCGCAGTACATGCTGCCAGCTGGCTGCCGGCCGGCAGCTGCACCAGTTTTTTCAGGCATTCCGCCGCCTGCTGTGCAGCCCACCGGCGTGCCGCATTTATGGCAGAAGCCGCTGCCGTCAGGAATCTGTGATCCGCATTTCCTGCAAAACATTTTTTACTCCCTGTTTTTAAGCAATTATTCCGGAGACCCGGTCCGCACGATTCAGCCGCGCTGGCCGCCCATGCCTGAGACCGACTCCATCATCCGCTTTCAAAAGCTCAGCAGAGATCTGCCTGCTTGCAGGTAGATTCAGGAGCGATTTTCCAGCTAATGGCATAATCGTTGCTGACGTCATTAGCTAGATGAGGAACCAGGATCTCGGTAAAAACCAGCTCTCCGTTCACATGAATGTTCTGCGAGTACATGACGATAACCCCATCCTTTACCTCTGCGCCGAAGACGTACTTGGATCGCGTTTCCTTGACAGCCCTCTCAAGGTTCCAGGCGTTTCCGCTCCTGCTGTCACTGCAGCCGTCCAGAGTTCCGAGGTCGAAGTAGCAGAGTTCTACCTGCTGCTTCAGCGGGCCGGCCGCGGTCGTGACCTCGGTGAACTTGGCGCGCGCAGTGTACTTCGAGTACGCAGGCAGGGCTATTGCCGCAAGGATAATAGGAATAATTAGTAAAAAAACGACCCCCGTAATGATAGCGGCGATCCAGCATCCTGTCCCTTTCTTTCCTGAATTCTGGTTTGGTCCATAACCTGTGCCTCCGGCGGCTCCGCCGACCGGCGTTCCGCACTTCGGGCAGAATTCGCTGTCATCAGGGATCTGCGCCCCGCATTTTGAACAAAACATTCCTCATTCCTCCTTGTCTGCCTGATAAATTCCCGGCATTGGTGAAGCTGCCAGGCAAATCAGGATCAGCCACCTTTTCTAGAGATTCAGCTTCCTCATGTCCTGCACTAAGCAGCAGATTCCTGACATCATCCGTTTTAGACCGCTCAGCATCTATGCTCCTTGCAGGTGGATTCCATCCAGTTAAGGGCAGCATCGCTGCTGCCAAAAGATGGATGAGGAACAAAGATCTCTTTAAAATCTTTCTCTTTGGCTCCATGCCGTTTTTTGGTCAATACTATGGGGGACAGTGTGCTCGAGTATATAGTGATAACGCCATGTTTTACCTCTGCTCTTGAGACGAAGAAACTGGATTCCGCTTCCCTTACCGCCTCACCGAGGTCCCAGCCCTTTCCGCTCATGTAGCCACTGCATCCGTCAAGGTTTCCGCGTTCTAAATAGCAGAGCTCCACCTGCTGCTTCAGCAGGCCGGCCGCATGCCAAACCCTGTTTAATCCGAACCAGTGCAGCAAGCCAAACACTACACAGAAAATTGCGGCTACGATCAAGTATTCACCCAGATAACACACAAGCTTCACCAAGCCTCCCGCAAGATAACGGATGAGTGCGATCAACCGCCGCCCCAGATAACGGACAAATTTCACCAGACATCCCGGTTCTTTCTTTCCAGAATTCTTGACTATGGTCCCTGTGCTGCCGGCATTTCCGCTGACCGGCGCTCCGCATTTCGGGCAGAATTCACTGTCATCATGAATCTGCGCACCGCATTTTGAGCAGAACATTCCACATTACCCTTGTTTGCCTTATGGATCCCGGCCACGGCCGGGCATCAAAAAAGAACAGCGGCTGTCTCCTCTCAGGAGACTTTGCCCTCCCATAACCAGCATTGAGGAGCATCTTCCTGCCGTCATCCGTTTTCCGTTAATCAGCAGATACCAGCCTGCTTGCAGGTGGACTCAGGAGCGATTGTCCAGTTAAGGGCAGTATCGCCGCCGCTGCCATAAGCTTCCTGATGTGGAACAAGGATCAGGGTAAAGCTGTCATTCCCATACACACTTATGTTCCGAGAGGTCATGGAAATGACGCCGTTTTTCACCGAGGCAGCCTGAACATACTCAGACTTCGTTTCCCTGACAGCCTTCACGAGGTTCCAGCCTGTTCCCCGCTGGTCATCGGAGCAGGATGTCGCGCCGGTATCAGGGTTGCTGCCGCCTGCTAACGTTCCGAGATCGAAAAAGCAGAGCTCCACCTGCTGCTTCAGCGGACCGGCCATGGTCGTGACCTCTGTGAACTTCGCCCTCGCAGCCTGCCTGCAGGCCTCTGCGACTCCCTTGTCACATGCTTTTCCCATCCATACCCCTGCAGCATTGATCCTTGAGTAGATGTCACCGTCAACGCCTTTATGGTAAAGGTACATGTTTCCGACCATATACTGGGCCTGGGCATTACCTCCTTCAGCAGACTCGAGAAACCATTTGAACGCCTCCCGGTCATTCTGCTCGACGCACAGTCCCTGTAAATACATCGCTCCCATATTCAGCTGGGCCGTTGCATTCCCCTTCTCCGCAGCGCTCCTTATCGTGCTGAGCCCGTCGCAGTTGCCTGCTGCAGCCATAAAAGGAAAGGCAAGCATGCATGCCGCAGCTGCCGCCAGTATCATCTTTCTCATACAGAAACCTCCTCCACGTCCTGAAACGCTGTCACGGCATCAGGCTGTCCGCACTTGCCGTGGGACAGCCTTCTCGCTGCAATTCCTGGCTGGCCGTCATCTGATTCCGGAACACCCGCCCTGTATTTCATGGCTATGACGGCTTTGTCAGTGCAGGAACTCCGGATAACACAGGTTTTTACAAAAAAATCCGGATAATATATGCCATGTGCGGAATGTAAAAAAAAAAAAAAAAAAAAAATAACTTGTCAAGTTTTTTAGAGTTGAAAAAATTTTCTGATGAAAACTGTCTCACACTTTTTTATTATTGCCGGACAGCCGGCATGCTGTTCCGGGATTTGAAGCTCTTCTGCAGGCTGAGAACTGGCAGAGTTCTGTGAGAAAAGCCAGCGCATAACCGGCATTTTTGTCCGGAGGCCAGCTATAATCATGAAAAATAACGGCGTACTTTTGCATGTGCTGCCGGAAAGGAGCAGGCTATGAAGGAACTTCCCGTCGGAGTGCAGGACTTCGAAACGCTCATGACCAACGGTATGGTCTATGCCGACAAAACCGGCATCATCTACCAATTGGTCAACAACTACAGGTGGAACTTCATCGCCCGCCCGCGCCTCTTCGGGAAGAGCCTTCTTGTGTCGACGCTCGAAAGCCTCTTCTCCCGCGGCACTCTAATGTTCAAAGGCCTCGCGATTGAGAAGTTCTGGACCGATAAAACCTACAAGGTCATTCATCTTGATTTCTCCAGCCTCAGCTGCACTAGCGCGGAGGAATTTGATGCAAAGGCCCGGGAACTCTTTCTGGGAGAGCTCGTGAGGCTCGGCTTTCCACATGAGACCATCGAGTCCTGCTCCAGATGCGTGGATCTCCAGGATATGGCCTATGAGGCCTTCAGTGACACGGGGCTCTGCTCCCTTGTCCTGCTGCTTGATGATTACGACTGTCCCTTAAACCTCAATCTGCGGAACAGGGATGTGTTCGTGGGGATCCAGCATAGGATCCGCGGATTCTATGATGCCGTCAGGGAAAACCAGGGAAGCTTCCGCTTCATTTTTGTAACCGGCGTCTCGAGATTCAGCAGGGCCGAGACGTTCGGCGCGGACTCCTATCTTGAGGACCTGAGCCTTAACCCACTTTACGCCAGCCTGCTGGGATTTACGGAGGACGAGATAAGGCATTATTTCGGAGAGCATCTCCGGTCCGCGGCCGCCTCCGTCTTCCGCACCGGCCCTGACAAGGTGACCGAAGAACAGCTTCTTCTCGTCATGGACGCGCTGAGGAGGCATTACGGCGGATACTGTTTCGACAAAACCGCATCTCTCCATGTATTGGAGCCGTGGTCCGTGCTGCGTTTCCTCTCGCCTGATGGCAGTCATGAGTTCTCGGACTACTGGTACCGTGAGAGCGGAGTCAGCTCCTTGCTCAGCAGTTCCGGCATGCTCACCCACGGAGCGGCCGCTGATGACTTCCGCACGCAGTCCATGGACCGGCACCGCTTCATGGTGAATCCGGGTCCCGGGAACCCGCCGGACCGGCTCTTACTTCTTACCTGGTGCGGGTACTTCACCGTCAAAAAAGTAACTGCCCTGCGTATCCGCGTCGGGCTCCCGAACCTCGAGCTGCGCCGGGCCTGGGCGCGTCTCCTTTGGAGCAGGATCCGGGACGAAAACGCCATGCCTGATGAGCTCTGCGACAGTCTGGAAGATGCGTGCGCGGCCCTCCGCAGGGAGAACATCTCCGCGGAGGAGCTTGCCCTGATCTTCAATCTCGCATACAAAGCCCTGAACAGCAGCAGAATAGAGACCGGGTACGCGGCGTGCGGCGCTCCTGCCCTTTGCTGCCTGGACTACGGCTTCGATGTCACAGTACAGTCTCAGGATAAAGAAGGGCCGGCCGGCATGGTCTTTGACTTCCTCTCTCGCCGGATCATCATCGGAATGAAATGCCTCCGTGAATGAGAGTCAGCAGAGGAGAAGCTCAGGGAGGCTGAAGCGGAGATTTCCTCAAAAGACTGCGGGAGCCTGGTCCCCGCGAAACAGCTCCGCCGGTTCGCCATGGTTTTCTCAGTTCCCATGCAGAAAATCGTGCTCACTGAAGAGTTCACAGCTTAGATCCGTCAGCCGCCGGACAGCGGGAAGCCCGGATGCAGGAATTTGCCCTCCTGGAAATACGGCAGGGCCTGTGAAAACGGGTGCGTGATAATGTTTCCAAAATGAGAAGCCCGGAGTGCCAGCTCCGGGCTCAGAAAAAATGATGCTCACGGGGAGCACCCATCACGGAACTCCCCTCATCAGCCTCAGGCGAACACGACAGCGAGAACCATGCCGCACATCAGCGCGGCGGCGCAGGCGCCCTGCCTGTAGGCAGATGCCCTGAGCCTCCTGAGGCTCATTTTGGACTTCTCGTCCCCCTGCTGTGCGGCCTTCTCCCACCACGAGCGCGCCTGCTTCACATCCTTGCCGACACCGATGCCTTTTGAGTAAAGGCAGCCGAGCTCATACTGCGCGTCGGCGAAGCCCTTCTCCGCCGAATCCTTGTACCACCTCGCCGCGTCCGTGTCATCCTGCTTCACGCCATAGCCGTTGCGGAACGCCTCGGCAAGCTTGAACTGCGCACAGGCGAATCCCATCTCCGCGGCCTTTCTCCACCACTTCACGGCCTCAAGGTCATTCTGCTGCACGCCGTAGCCGCCGTGATACGCCTCGGCGAGCACGCACTGTGCTGAAAAGTTTCCCTTCTCAGCCTCAGTGCGGAAGATGCTGACCTCTTTCTCATCGATATTCTCGACGCGCAGGCCTCTTGCGTAGATATTGCCAAGCTCCTCGATTGCCCTCTGATGCCCCTGAGCAGCGGCCTTCCGGTAAAGTTCCACTGCCTTCAGCTGATCCACCTCCACGCCGTGCCCGACCTCATACGACCAGCCGAGCTCGAAGAGCGCCTCCGGGTCGCCCTGCAGCGCGGCCTTCCGGTACCACTTGACAGCCTCGCCGTAATCCTGCCGCGCGCCGCGCCCGAAGGCGTAGGCGGTGCCGAGGTTGGCCTGAGCTCCCGCGTTGCCCTGGTCAGCGGCCTTGAGGAACCACTCGACCGCCTTCCCGAAATTCTGCCTGACGCCCTGCCCGCCATAGTAGGCCGCGCCGAGGCAGGCCTCAGCGTCCGCGTGCCCCTGCACGGCGGCCCGGAGGAACCACTTCACCGCCATCTCACAGTCCTTCTCAGTGCCGCGGCCGGTGAAGTACATCGCGCCAAGGCAGTACTGCGCGTCCGCGTCACCGGGAGCCGTCCCGCGCATGCCGGCGGAGAGGCGCTGCGATGTTCCCTGCGGGAGATCGCGCTCGGCGGCCGCCCTCATGTACCAGTTGATGGCCATGCCCGGATCCTGCTCGACGCCCAGCCCCTCGTCATACATATGCCCGAGATAGTACTGTGCCCTCGCGTGATCCTTCTCCGCTGCCCTCATGAAGAGCCTCGCGGCCTCCTGGTAGTTCTGGGGATCCGCGCAGCCCGTGTTGTAGAAATTCATGCCCTGGATGAAGAGCCTGTTTCCGGGATTCGACTCGTTGTACAGATCCATGGCGCTGCGCTCATCCGCAGGCGCTGATGCCCTCTCCAGACTCCCGAATGTACTGCCGAATGCCATGGCTGCCTCCGCACTTTCCAATAATGAGCTCCGGCACAGAGTCCCGGACATAATCAGGAAAACTGTCCGGGAATATCCGGGCCGGCCTGGCTTAATTGTAAGGCATGCCTAACCTAATGTAAATAGATTATCACAAATATTGTTAGTTACTCCTAACTTAATTAACGCCGCAGGAGCCGGACGGGCTTTCGGCAGTCAGGATGGAGGCTCCGGTCAGCCTCAGGGAACGCGGCTCATTTCACGGGATCAGGGCCGTAGAAGTTCGGGCCCTTCGTCCCGCGGAAAAAGCCGAGCCTGACACAGAAGAGGAGCATTATGAGCCATGAGACGCCTGGCGCCAGCAGGTCTCCGATGACGCAAAACGCAATCACCGCCATCGTCCACCAGCCTGAGAGTCCGAGATCATGAAGGCGCCTTGCCGAGAGGAAAAAGAATGAGGCTGCGGCAAGCCCGATGGGAGCGATTAAAAGCCAGGCGCGGTAGTGCTCAGGAATCACCTGCACAACACCATAAAGGCCCCAGCAGGCAATGGAGAGCATGAGGATCAGAAGCCACCTGCACCACCACTCCCTCCTCGGCATGCGCCCCCTGAGGGAGAACCAGCCATCAAGTGACATCAGGCCATAGCGTGTCCCGGCGTCATCCTCTGTTTCCTCTCCCTCTGGGCCGTCAGGCTCCGCCCCGCTCCAAGACTGCGCCACCGGCTCAGTGCCGTGATCCGAGGGCTCCCTTACCGGCACGGCAAGCCCCAGGGCGAAGACAATGCAGTCCGACGCGTAGCAGGCGAACTCCTCCCTGAAGCCGAAGTCATCCTGAAGAGATCCAGAGAGGCTCCGCGCGTAGGATATGGCGCCCGCGAGGCCTTCATCCCTTCTGATGCGGCAGAGCCTCTTCCCGCAGCCCCGCTCGGCGATGGTGCCCATAACCTGCCACATGGCGGGATACTCGGCAAATCCACCCAGGCCGTCGAGGAGTTCGATGAGGCTCCTCTCACTGAGCGCGTCAATCCCGCGTTCACTGACGATCTGCCTGAGCGCGTCCTGAAGCTTCATTACAGCATCCCCTTTGCCGCACTCTCAGAAGAGAGCCGCACGCCATCCGGCCGCACAAGAAAGCGGCACCGGGGATGATTTTACCGCAGGAGGCACGGCAAGAGAGCCGCAAATCCACTCACAGCACTGTACGCACTTCTCAGAACAGCCTTCTAATCTGATCAATCAGATGTCCGATCTGGGAGATCACATCGCGAGGCTCCTCACGCTGAGGCTGCCTTTTCCTTTCGTAATACTCCCTGACCTTCTGCTGTGCTTTCGGATCACCGAGCGCTGCCGCCTTCTTCCACCACTTGATAGCTTCCTTGTGCCTGCCCTTGGAATCGTAATAGTTTCCCAGATACTTCTGCCAGTAAAGCTCCCCGTTGGCCGCCATTCTCCTGGCCTTCACGATATCAAAGCTCATTATCAGCGCTCCTCCTAATGAGAAAATGAAAAAGCAGCTCCCGGCACAAAACAACTGCCCGGCTCATATACAGCGGCCATTTGCGCCACTTCTGCGGCCGCTGACACCGACCCTGTGTCATAGCAAGACCAGGCCGGGAGTATCAGTCAGGCAGCAGGATCACGGATAGAGGCTGACAGTGCAGGCGCATGATGAGCAGGATGATGCTGATTAACAGAAAACCGGCATGCTGCGGATTTTTGCCGTGTCACTTTCCATGATTCCATGCAGATGCCAGTACTTTAATGAAAAACAGGAAGGTACAGGCTACCTGAAAAAGTCTTTCTCTTTGACATGCACGGCCGCTCCCATCACTGCCCCCGCAAGGCCAAGAATGAGCGCGCCGATAAACATGCCCTTCAGTACTGCGCTGAAAATCGGGCCGAAAACCAGCCCGAAAATCAGGCCGGCAATCGCGCCGAGTACGGAAACCGACAACGGCATTACGGCATTTCGTTGAAGACATGATTTACCGGGGGCTGAAATGTCACCACCCATTTACATACGCGACAAATCCCCATACTGCCCCCGCGATTCCAAGGAGGACCGCGCCGATAAACATGAACTTCAGTACAGCGCTGAAAATCAGTCCGAAAATCAGGCCAAGGATCAAACCGGAAATTGCGCCAACGACCGAACCGAGGATAAGCGAAGATGATAAATCTTCCCCTCCCCGCGGCGCAGCGCCTGCCGGCACTGAGGAGAAATCAACATCTGCGCTGTTAAGCCCGCTATAAAAGCCATCAATTTTTTTGGTCTGCTTTTTGTCTTTTTCCTTAAGAATCCTGTACATTATCTGCTGCGCCTTGCGATCACCCTGGTCAGCGGCCTGCCGCCACCACTTGATCGCCTCGCTTCTGTTTCCCTGGGATTTCCAGAAATTGCCGAAACGGCGCTGCGCGACCCTGTCACCAGCCTTGGCCTGCGCTTCCAGATCACTCAGCTCTTCCTGCGCCCTGCTCATTTGCTACTCCCCTCACTTACAGCAGTAAACCTGCACAGTCCTAAAGCCCGCTTGTTCTCCCCAAAATCCCGCAGAATCAACAATATTCCTGCTTTCTGCTCAGAGCCTTCGATTGCCTCACGCAGGCGCAACAGACCCTGCCGCGCTGAGAGCGGGTTTTCCTTCTTTTTAATCCTGCAGCTGCAGCACCACAGCCGGTGCCGCAGCTGAATATCTCAGTGAACACTCTCCTGCCTGCTCTGGGAATCTTCCTGACTGCATTCCCTGCCGCATAAGGCACCAAGAGCTCAGCCGAAAATGATGTCCCACAGGCTCTTTTCAGAGCTTTTTGACTCAGAGCCCTGTTTGCTCTGGGACTCGGACTTCTGCCTGTGAAGCTTCTTTATTTCCTTCTTCTCTTTGTCCACCTTCTTCTTCAGATGGTTATACATCCGCGATTTGGCGACACGATCCCCATTCTCAGCGGCTTTTCCCCACTGGTTGATCGCCTCACTGTGATTGCCCTGCTGGTTCCAGAAATCCCCGAGACGGCGCTGCGCGTCTCCGTCTCCATTCTTCGCCCGCTCCTCGAGCTCTCTTAACCGTTCCTCTGCCTTGCTCATACCATAGTCTCCTGCTATTGCCTGATAAAGCAACCAAACTTCCCAAAAAATCCTCTGAACTCTGACTCACAGCGGATGAAACGTCCCTGCTGGCATTCCTCAGCTCCCTGGCTGATTTTTCTGCTCAGCGGCACCACTTACCGGCATGCCGCTATAAATCATGGATACGAAGGCCTGTTTGTCCCGTTTCAGTTATTCCGCCACGAGCTCTGCCCTTTTCTCCCGGATGCTCCTTTTCCTGAAGTACTGCCGCTATGCCAGTCTGACCTATTGCCCGAAGGATGCTTTTTCCCTCCGCCTGGCCGCTCCCCGAAGAAATGCTGTTATGCCAGTCGCCCTTCTTCCAGGAGGAGTGATTCTTATTTCCGGTGCGGCCGCTGTCTCCCGAATTGCCGCTCCGCCAGTCTGACCTATTGCCTGACGGGCGGTTCTGACCTCCGGCCTGGCCGTTTCCTGATGAGTGCTTCTTCTGTCCAGGCTGCCACTTCCCTGAAGGATGCCTCTTCTGCCCGCCTGGTCCATTTCTGACTGACGGCAGGTTTCTGCCGTCTGACGATTTTCTGCCGGGCAGCTGCTTTCTCTCTGGCTGTCCTTTTCTTTTGGATGACAGCTCATCTGCCAATATCCAGCCTGCGGACTCAAGCATTGCGACACTGACGGCAGGCGCTACCACCTGACCCAGACCGGGAACCAACTTGCTCGCCTCTTTGGCAAGGACTTTAATCGGCTGCTTCAGCACTTCTTTTTTTATTGCCGCAATAGCCAGGCTTTCAGCCACTCTCATGGGAATCGAACCGCCGAAAACCGCGCACAGTTCCATCGCCATTGTTGCCATTGTTATCGTATCAGTGGCAAATCCCGCACCGGGAACCGGGATTGCGTTTCCGGCAGCAGCGGCTGCGGCGTTGGAATGGATAATATAGGAACACTTGTCCCTCTCAGCCTGTGTCATGCCCATGGCAATCCCGTCCCCGCGTCAAGAAATTCCGGCACTAAATGCCCTATCAGGAATGTAAAAAAAAAAAAAAAAAAAAAAAATTGCCCTGTCAAGATTTTTGAGCGAGCGGCGATCACAGTTGTCACCTGACTCACAAATTTCGCAAAAGCGTGATCAATCTACGGTCAGATTTGGGATTCCATACGCAGGCACACCTGTCAGGACCTGGCGCACTCAGGCAAATGAAAGAGCTCCCGGGAATTTCATCCAGGCAGGAGAACATGAAGAGACAAGGCAGATTTTGCTTATGTGAAAGATGTTCCTGTGAAGTTTCCGGTGCCGACTTGCCGGAATAAGCACATGAGAACAGACAGGCGCCAGGAGAGACGACGACTCATGATTTTGATGGAATCACGCAGGCCAGAACCGCCTGCATGAACCCAGATAATCCTCTGCTGAGAACAGGGAATGGGAGGCTCTATTCCGGCCGTGTTTCATCTCTCTTCCATCCCCAACTGAAGCGCAAAGCAGCAGACAGCCGCAGAAAATCAGCGATGGACCTGGTTCACTCCAGCCTTCGGGAGCTGGCTGAACATCTCCTCAAGCCTGCTCCTCGCATCAGCGTATCCATGCTCCGCGGCCTTCCAGTACCACTTCACCGCCTCGCCTGTGTCCTGATCAACGCCAAGGCCTTTCTTGTACATGTCGCCAAGGCTGGTCTCGGCACCGGCGTGCCCCTGCTGCGCAGCCTTTCGGTAATAGGTGACCGCGATCTTGTAATTTTTGGCAACGCCATTGCCGCTGGAGTATGCATCGCCCATGCTGTTCTGCGCCTCAGCCTGCCCCTGCTCAGCGGCCTTGCGCCACCACTTTACCGCCTCATTTGCATTCTTCTTGCGTCCGAGACCGCTGTAATAGGCCCTTCCAAGGAGGTTCTGCGCCTCGGCGTGCCCCTGGTTCGCGGCCTCAATAAAAAGTCTTGCCGCCTCATCGTAGTTCTGCGCAACGCCCTGCCCGTTGAAGTACATGAACCCCAGATAATACTGGGCAGATCTGATGTACTCCGCATCCTGCGCCGGTGTCTTCCGCCTGGAGGCAGCGCCTGATTCGGAATAGGACTCCTTGACTGCCTGATTAGGCGTCTGCCTGCACGGCCCAGTTATTACTCTGCTGAACCATTTGGCCGCCTCCTCATAGTTCTGCGGAACCCCCTGCCCCCTGTAGAACATCACGCCGAAGTAGTACTGGTTTTTCAGGGGAATGCAGTCCTGACTGCCAAAGTCAAGCCCGTCGCTCAGCTGGTCTGCGGCATCCATGGTCAAGGCCTCTCCTCAAAAATTCCGGGCAGTAAATGCCCGCACTTGTGAAATAAATTTTCCTGTTATCTGATTTTATCCCCAGAAAGCCCGTACGGCTGTCAGATGTCTCACACTTCAGAGCGCGATGGGCCGCACTGCGCAGTTCCTTTTCTCCACATGAGCATTGGCACTGCCTTAATGCCAGGCCGCCGGCCTGTTTTATAAAGCAGACCGGCTCAGAGCGGCAGCACCGGACAGGAAACAGCTCTCAGCGGTGGACCAGGTTCTTCTTCGGCAGATCGCCGAATATTTCCTGCAGCCTGTCCCTTGCCTCTGCATTTCCCTGTTTCGCGGCCTTCATGTACCACTTTGTTGCCTCGCTCTGATCCTGCTCGACGCCTTTGCCATCATTGTACAGATCACCGAGGCTTTTCTGCGCAGCGGCAATGCCCTGCTCCGCGGCTTTCCTGTACCACTCTGCGGCCTCTTCATAATCCTGCCCGATGCCCTGTCCGCTGCTGCAGGCATCGCCAAGTGCGTTCTGCGCCTCGGCATTCCCCTGCTCGGCAGCCTTCCGGAACCATTTTGCGGCCTCTTCAAAGTCCTGCCCGATGCCCAGTCCGCTGCTGTAAGCAAGGCCAAGTAGGTACTCCGCTTCCTCATGCCCGAACTCTGCGGCTTTGCTGAGCCATTTCACAGACTCTCCGTGATCCTGCTTTACGCCCAACCCACGCAGGTACATGAACCCCAGATAGTACTGGGAAGACGCGATGCACTGGTTGCCGTAGCTGTCCAGATCAACCGGATCTTCATTGTTAAAATTAACCATTCTGTGATTCAGCAAAGACTGCATGAAGATGCTGGTGCGTTCCTGATCTGTCAGCTTTCGCCTTTTGAATTCCCGTCCTGCCGCCCTGCTGAACCATTTGGCCGCCTCCGCGTAGTTCTTGGTGCCACCGTCGTCCCTGAAGAGCATCAGACCCACGAAGTGCAGTGTCT
>JAEEGL014456557.1_pt1 | contig 15175 bp, 15 predicted proteins | sample 9134231 | NCBI WGS metagenome assembly JAEEGL01 (sample SAMN16246548, study PRJNA631951) | gut metagenome | biome: gut microbiome; feature: rumen; material: fiber-attached | host: Bos | place: Iran: Karaj | collected 2018-10 | reverse complement strand
TCGTGATGCGCCTGGCGTGCTCGACCAGATGATCCTCACCCCTGCCCTGCTGCCCAATGGCTACGACAGCTACCAGTTCAAGAACGCAAAGGTCCACAATAAGGAGTTCCTGAAGCAACACGGCGGCCGCTACAACGGCTATCCCTTCCGCACCTTCGCCGGCGGCGTCTGGATGGGTGGCTATAGCGACCACTTCCCGGTGTATGTCATTCTGCTGAAGAAAGCGTAAAAGTAGTTGAAACAACATTCATCGAAGCTCGATGAAATCCTCAGAAGCAAGCCCTCCAACGATTTCTATGTCGACACCATCCGACATCCCCGTATCAATCGACACCATTTTCCAACTTTCGCCATCAGCCTTGTTAACGAAAACACAATCGTTCCTGAATACGAGGCATCTCTCTGGTATGGTCAGCACATTTTCCTTCCTCTCAAGCAAAAGAGTCGCCGTGGCATTGAAACCGGAAAAGAGCCTCACATTGTCAGGCACTTTGAAGACCGCCTCTACATCATATTTCATAATGCCTTGGTCGAGTTTCCCTTTCGTTGATATTTTTTCGACGACGGCCTTAACAGATAGAGTGTCGATTGCCAAAGGAACAATGTCAATCTCCATGCCTTGCTCCAGCAGAAGCACGTCCTCTTCCACGACTTTCCCTCTAAAGACGAAAAAATCAGGCTGGGCGATTTGTGCGACAGTAGTACCATCGCCATAGGAGCTCCGTTCAACGACCGACTGTCCCTCTTTCAACGGCAGGTCGGAGATAACGCCCTCTGAAGTGGCAACGACGACATTCAATAGGTCATTATCTCCCTCAATCAATGCAAGTTGGTTCTGCGCCGACAAATAGTTCTCGCGGCTCAACATGTAGCGTGAGTGTGCAAGCTCCAAATCGTACTTAGACACGACGTCTTTCACGAACAAGGCACTGTCGCGAAAGTAGTTGTCACGATCGTTTTCGTATTGTATCCTTGCCAACTTCAGCGACCTCCTCACATTATCGAGTTCGGAAGCGACAGCTACGACACGAATTTTGGCGACCACATCACCCTTGTGCACCTGACTGCCCACTTTCACATAATACGACTCCAAAATACCCGAAACAGACGATTTCACCTCAATCTCCTTGACGGGATAGAGATTGCCTGGAATGTGCCTAACCCGCTCAATGGTCTTATACTGAGGTTTAACGGCATTGCCGACATTAACACTATCAGTGTCTTGATCAAGGCCTGACACAAAGACCACGACCACAACGGCCAACAAAACTAGCACTAGGGCGATCCATTTTCTCGATTTCTTTTTTCCCATATCGTATCAATTTTAATCTTCTTGGTTAAGTGCCTCAATGGGCATCACTGATGCCGCCTTGCGCGCTGGCAAAATGCCTGCCATGACACCACACATTATCAGCAGAGCCAATGCCGCAAACACAATATCATTACTTATGCTTGCCTCTCCAAACACATTCTCGCTCAAATTCGGCATAAGCGACAAGACCTCGTTATACAAGCCTATCCCAAAATATCCAAAAAACATACCCAAAACACCAAAAATGGTGGTGATGAACAATGACTCCGCTGTAAGAAGCAGCAATATCGATTCTGAAGTAGCACCGATGGCCTTTCTGATGCCAAATTCCTTCGTCCTTTCTTTGGCAGCAAGAAACATAATGTTGGCGACACCTATCACCCCACAAAGCAATATACATCCACCCACAAACCAAAGGAATATCTCAAGGCCGTTAAATAGATAGTTGAACGCATCTACCTGCATTTGCACATTGTTGATATACAAAGCCTTATTATCGCCACTCGAAAAACCAATCTCTTGCGACAGGTATTCCCTGATCCGGTCTTCGCTGTCTGACATTACACCCTTATTCTCGACGATAAGGCCAAAAGTAGCATAATTCATCTCGACACCAAAAGTGTGGAAGAATGCTTGATCCGACATGTAAACTGAATTTTCTTCAATCAAGCCAAACAAAGTGCCGCTCGCTATAATGCCAACCACCTTAAAGCATACGCCTGAGATGGTAATACTTTCACCGACGGGATCAACATCCTTACCGAACAGTGTGTTTCTGACTTGTTCGCCAATGATAACATTTCGCCGTCTGTCGGTGAAATCGAGTTCGTTCAGGCCTCGACCCAAATTGGTATTCAGCCTCTTCACCTTTTTGTAATCGGGGCCCACGCCTTTGATTTCGAACTGGCCAGCATTATGACCGTAACACACCGTTCCACCACCCAAGGTCACTTCAGGTGCTATGAATTGTATTTCAGGCATCTTGGACTGGAGTATGTCAAACACTCTGGCATCGAATCTTATTGCCGTCCCAACTGACTTTCCTCCAACAGTTGCTTCGCTGACGGTTCCGCCCGTCACCCAGATACTGTTACTGGCATAATCTTCGAACATCGAAACCGTTCCATGGCGGAAGCCATTCCCAATACCGAGCAAAAGTATCAGGATGAACATTCCCCAGGTTATGCCACTCCCAGTCAGAATAGTGCGTGTCTTGTGCTGCTTAACGGAAGAAAACGTTTCTCTTATTAGTTCGAGCATAGCTTCTTGTTTTTAGTGATTACCCAAAATTCCCAACCGTTTTGCGCCTTTCTCAGCAATCCTAAAGCACAAAACACCAACAAACAGGTAGAACACACTATTGATAATAATTATCACGAGATCGCTCCAAGTGACACAAAATGCCGCCCCACGTATCACCGCCGATGAAATACGGCTTGCATAGGCAAACGGCATCAAGATGGAAAATAACACATTCTTAGAAGAAAAATAGGCAACGCCAGCAAAAAGAACGGTGCCAATTACTGTCACAGCCGTGTCAACCCTTTTAAATCTTAACACCAGAGCTCCTGCAACCAAAGACAAACCCCAAACCGCAGGAATTCCAAGCACCATGAACGGAATAGCACTCACGAAACCCATTAAGTTGATTTTAGCGAACAATGAAATGATGACCACGAACAGTGCCATCGGAATAATGCCAATGAGGAAAGACGAAATGCATCTCAACAAAAGCAACTTCAAATAGTCTGACGTATTGACATACAATTGCTCAGTCACACCCGTTATCGAATCAGAAGATACCAATTGGTTGATCGTAAAATTCGACGACATAATCAGCCACATGAAATACGGCGCAACGACTCCTAAGCTACCCTTCTCTTTTGTTATCGAATCCATCATCGGAAGATATAACAACACCACACAAATAAAAAGGGAAAAAAGAAGCGAAAGTGCTGCGTTAACCTTATAGCGCCAAAAATAAATCCAGTCTTTTACTAAAATTGTCTTAAAAAGTTCCATTTTCAATGCATCTTAATGAAATCCAAATAAAACGATTCAATGTCGTTGTTCAATCTGATCAATTCCAACAATTCTATCCCATTGTACTCAAAGAAGCGAATTGCGTCGGAAACGGCAATTAATTGTGTATCAATAAGAATATTACCATCCTTAAAACACATGCCAGGAGGATATACTTCAGGTGCCACGACAATTGCTTTGACAGAAGCCTTGTATACATTGGGGTTGTAATCGTCCGGTCTCACATCATAAACTTTGCCGTTTTGGATAAAAAACTGTTTTTGCGTCACTTCCCTTATAAAAGATAGGTCATGAGAAGTAATGAAAATTAACCGTTCCGAAACGAAATCCTTATCGTGCAAAAAAAAGTCTCTCAGTTGGTTTCGTGATTCAACATCCAAACCAAGTGTAGGCTCGTCCAAAAACAACATTGGTGTTCCAACTACAAGCGCACATACCAGTGCAACCTTCTGCTTCATTCCTCGCGATAAAGTCTCGACTAAACAGTCTTTCTTCTCAAACAAAGAAAGCCGTTGCAACAGTTCCATCGACATGCCCTTTACCTTTGAATACTTAATTCCGCGCAATCCCGCAAAATATCTAATGTTTTCCACAACGGTAAGTTTCCAAAATATGTTTCTATTGCCTTCCAAGACAGCACTATAGTCCTTATGACATAGTCTCCTTTTCTCGTCTCCATCAGCCAAGACAATACTACCCTCAAAAGTAATGAGGTTGGTACATGACTTCACGAAAGTGGTCTTTCCTGAGCCGTTTCGCCCTAACAAACCTACAATCTGATTCGTGTCAATCGTGAATGATATATCATCAAGTGCGCGAATCTGACGCCCGTCAGAGTTATATACTTTCGACAGATGTTCTACTATTAGTTTTGACATCGCTTGCATCTTTTACATTTCTGCATATTACTTTCACTTATTCGCAATACTTCTTGAATATCTCTAACTGTTTTAACTTCAACAGATATTGTGATTTAGCCTGCGAGGTGTTGCATACCGCTTTCAGATAGTTAATTCTTGTTTGATTCAGTTCGAAGACCGTGGCTTTCCCGTTTTCATACCTGACAAGCATTTTGGCATCCAGCACCTCAATGTCTTTCTGTGCCATCTGGGCGTATCTGTATAATTCGTGGGCTGCCGTTGCCTCAAGCATCAGACGTTGGACGACCGCACCCACTTCCTTACTGGTCTTTTCCAACTGAAGCTGCATTCCCTTGATTTCAATCTCCTTCTTTTTCCTGCTGTTCCTATTCGCAAGCCCATCAAACAACGGCACCGACAGATTAAAACCCAGATAAAAGCTGCCATTGTTGACAAACTGCTCACCCAACGGGCGGTTATCGAATCCTTTCACGTAATAAAGACTATTGTAATATGCAAGGACCATATCGAGTTTGGGAAGTTTTCCAATCTTCAGCCGTTTCAGTTGCTCATCATACGCCGACAGCAAGAAAGTCCCGTGCAATATGGAAGGATGGCGACTTACAAAGTCTTCGAAAACGCAACTGGGCATATCGTCGCCCATAGCATCTGCCATTTCACCGACATTCCTTTCATATCTGAAATCGACGTCATAGTCCATTCCCATAACCTGGAGCAACGATAGTTTTGACACCAACAAATCGCTTTTCGACCTTATCAGTTCGGTCATATCGTTGGAAAGTTGCGCCTGGATCTCGCACACATCGCCTACCGTCGCCTTCCCGATGGAGCGCATGGCCTCAATTCGCTGTTTCAGCAGGCTATCACGATCCACTTGATACCGGTTGACATCCACAACATCCTCACAATAAAGGAGTTGAAGATATGCGGCCGTAACGGCCAGTTCGGTTTCCATCTTGGCAAGCTGCAACTGCGCCACTGATGCCGACAAACCGTATTTAGAGGCGGCCAAGTCGCGGGCGACACCAAAAGCGGCAAGTATCGGCTGGTTCAAAGCGACTCCAATCGGTGTAGAACTATTACTAGTTGTTTGGTAAGTGTTGTCGATAGGGGAAACACTTCTGCCCACCGTCCATTGCTGCGACACGTCGGCTGTAACGGCAGGCAAAAATTGGCTTCGTACCGATGCGACGCTATTGCGTTGCAAGTCGACATCGTTTTCTCTCATCTTGACATCCACATTGTGTTCAATGGCATAAGAGACACAGTCAGACAGCGACCAGGATCTCTGCCCCGTCACGCTAGACGGGAATGTGACCATCGCCAACAATATCAAAAAACACAGTTTCACTTTCATATTATTACACCATCTTTTATTCTTATAACTCGGTCGGTATGGCTAGCCACAAAAGGATCGTGTGTAACTATGACCACGGTCTTCCCTTGACGATTGATGGATTTCAGGACTTCCAGAACTTCTTCGGATGTTGAAGAGTCGAGTTGACCAGTGGGCTCATCCGCTAGGACGAGTTCGGGATTGGTCACCAACGCCCTAGCCATGGCCACCCGCTGCCTTTGACCACCCGACATCTCATTGGGATAATGCTTAGCCCAATCCTTAAGGCCAAGGGAATCTAGATATTGCATCGCCTTCTTATTCCTTTCCCGCCAGCCCACACCTTGATAATACAAAGGCAAAGCCACATTCTCTACTGCAGTCTTGAAAGAGACAAGATTAAATGATTGAAACACGAAACCAATCTTTTCGTTTCGCAGATGGGCGGCTTCCCTGTCAGTCAAATTCTTCACGAAGATGCCATCCAGATAATAAGTTCCATCATCATAATCGTCAAGCACGCCCATAATGTTAAGCAGGGTGGATTTGCCCGACCCCGAAGCACCCATAATTGCAACGAACTCTCCACGTCCGACCTGCAAGTTCACCCCTTTGAGCACGTGAAGAGAAACCCCAGTATGGTAGGTTTTGTGTATGTTGGCAAGGTTTATCATGACAGCTTGTGTTTTGCGGTAGATTTTGGTTCACTACTCTGATACAGCCTATCAATTACATAGGTTGCGACATTGTTAGTTGCGTGAGCAACAATTGGCGGTAGCACATTGTCATAATTGAGCATAAGTAGAAGAAAAGCTGCACCCATAAAACACAACTCAATAAATCTATTATTAAAGTGTGACAGTGCAAAGATAGTAATACTAATGACAAACGCGATTTTCGTACCTAAAAAAACATTTGCGTAATGGAACAGAAACGACCTAAACAATAATTCTTCAAAAGCAGAAACAACAATAGCAAACAACAAATTCCCCAATAGCCCCCTATTATGTTTTGCCATATCAGCATCTTTTGGTTTTAACAAATGCTTTTTATTCACACGGCTTATGAGCAAGGTCAGGAGACTAGACGCCAAAAACACAACTATTCCAACGACAAATCCCCCAATCAGCCCTTCCAAAGAAAAGGAAACAGGAAAAGGACTTTTAGGCCAAAGAAACCAGACAATTGTCAATAATACAATAAGAGACAACGCATCACCTATCCTTTTGGGGTCCCTTAAGATCATACTTCTTATACAGGATCGCCAATTCATTTTCCATTTTATCATAGAATTCTTTGATGTCATAACAAGAGACCGTTTCTGATTGATTTACAATTCTACATATGTCCACTAAACTATTATTCCCCGTTGCAAGTTCCCATAACAATGCCCTATATCCATCCAAGACAATTTCTGTCCCATAAATTGAGTTATAAACATAACCATCTGCTGTTATTGGTATATCCCATAGCCGAATCGGGTAAACAGAATCATAACTCCCACTTTTAACCATATCCGACGAAACAACCAATCTATTCTTTACCATATTCGCATATCTTTTAAACGATTTCAATTTACCAAAAGTAAACCCAAACGGCGTATAATTCGTCATTGTGCCATCAATCCTTTCCCAAATTTGCTTTTTGTTCAGCGAATACATTGATTCGTTATTCCATGACGCGATATTTTTCTCAACATAACGTTTTAACCCCATTACATCTTGAACGGTCAAATCCTTCGGCTTACAAGTAATATCGTCCATGCCACTTGCAGAAGAAAGCTCAAAATCTTCAACAACAATTTCTATCCCAAACTTATTTGGATTAATTCTTATCGGTGTTCCATGATAAGGGGTAAGGTAGGAAGATGTAATGTGCAATTTACATCCCGAAGCCACAAACATCCGTTTCAAATTCTCAACTCCCATCTTAAAATCATCCACCGACTCAAATGGATTTCCTATAATAACATTACCAACAACCTCTAATTTCGGAAATTTAGAAACTTCTTCCAAAACAGAAATAATTTGCTCTACTGTTATATGCTTATTATATACATTAAGGACATTTTGGTTGCCACTTTCAATGCCAATTTGCAACCGTCTCAAGCCTGCATCATGCATTATTCTTATTAGTTCTAAATGTTTTGAAAGCACATCAACCCTCCCTTCTGCATACCAATAGAAATAGTACTTTTCCCTAATCTCATTAAAAACAGCACACAACTCCTTTACACGCTTTGGACTTGAAGTGAAGGTGTCGTCGGCAATCCCAATATAATTATCATCAAAAACCTTTATATGCCCCTCAAAAGTCTCTTTGACCTTTGCCGGTGACATATAATGCGTATTCTTATGTTCAGCAATCCCCTCGACGCAAAAACTACATTTATATGGGCAACCTAAACCTGTCAAAATGAATCCTCCTTGAGCTTTTTTCACCAATTGCAGAAACTTGGTAAAATCAGTTTCACTAACCCCTTTCGGACGAATCCAATACTTCTCATTTGTAACAATCTCATATTTAGGGACAGGTATGCTATTTATATCAAACGAAACTTCATCATCATTACGGATTACCTTCCCGTCTCCTCTCCTATAGGTGATTCCCCTAATATACTCCAATGATTCTAGTTTTCCATTAACATAGTCCAACACCGCTATCGTTTTAAATTCCCCTTCTTTCCTTATTATAATATCGCAAGGGCAATCTCTCATAACCTCAATGTCTGAGTATGAAACCTCCGGTCCGCCTAATATGATTAATGGTTTAGGAAATCGCTCTTTTATTGCCTTGCAAATCTTATAAACAAATCTAATATTATCGGCATTGGTTGTAATACCTATCAGCTTAAATTCATGGCGTTCTAGTTCCCCAAGCAGCCCATCAATGCTATAATCCGCCAAAGACCCTGCATTCAGAATTCTAAACTCATATCCGTTTTGTTCTATCATAGCGGCTATACTATACAAGTAACCAAGGTAAGAAACCTGAATGTTTAACGGCAATACACCATCAATATATAATATATCCATCTTCATAATCACAAAGTTTTAATGTAATAAAGCAAATGATTGTATTCCAATACTTTTAATACTTCTACAATATCATCTGCACTGAGTGTATCTTTCAACCGATCAATAATATCTCTTAATGTCAACCTTTGCTTTAGAATTTCAATAAGACAATCATACTTAATTGGCAATCTAAGAAAATCCGAACCATCTTTTTTCAAACATTGGTCAATATTTATCACCAACCCCTCATTTTCCACTTCCAATGCTTCTCCACAAAAAAACGGGACACATAACTCAATTTGTTTCTTGTTCAAGTTGTAACTATAATACTGAAATTGGCCACACATATTTGGCAAAGATGATTTAGATAAGGTATGAATAAAAACATCTGTATATATACTATAGTTACTCAACCTACAGACAGAATGCCTTGATTCTAGCGCTAGCAACGGCACTTTTGATTTCTGAACATTATATATATACGAATCCATTTTTTGTTTCCAAATTTGCAATTCTGTTTTTGTCAGCCTATCAATTGGTGAAACAGGAGCACTATATGGGTAAAGGCTCTCATGGCACGAACTACCAGGAGGACAATAATAGTGGAATCTGAAATCACTCAACCCATTCGACAGGCCAAGCACTTTGTCAATAAACTCTTCTTTTTCCTTCAGCGTCTCCATAGTTTCACCAGGACTACCAATTATCAAATTAATATCAATAGCCCTTATGCCTGACTTAACAGCTTGTTGGACAATCTTTATCGTATCTTCTCCGCAATTCGGAATATTCAATTCCTTTTGAAGACTATCAGACACATTTTCTGTTCCAATGACTATTTTTCTCAGTCCACCTTTATACATTGTGTTAAGTAGGTCCATGTCCTTAACAAACATTTCCGGCATAACAAAACAAGACCAAACAAAATCAAATCGTTTAAGGTACCCGCTTGTCATCTCACAAAACGACCATATAAAAGCAGCATCATTTGCAAAAGAATGGTCCTCTACATGGAAATATCTTACACCCTCTTTCAAAACAGATGCTATTTCTCCTGAAACAGACGTGATATTTCTGTACTCAAAATCTCCCGGCAATATTTTACAGAAAAAGCAACCTCTCGGACATCCCCTTCCAATCTTTATCCTGATTGACTTATCATGATATGGAACGCCCAAACTATAATCAATCGCACTATATGAGATTCGCAATTTAACCGAACATACACTGGCAACATTTTCGAAAAATTTTGTTTCTGGAAAATTCTCATCAAACTTAACAATCTCATACCCATCCTGATTAACATCGGCTAAATCATCATCAACACAAATCACTACTACTTCCGTCATTTTAGCACCAATACTAACAATTAAGCTCTTTACAGCATTCCAGTTGTACCTATTGGCTTTCACCAGAATACACTTGTCCTCCGAATATAGTATCCTTAATTGAGCAAGTGTCGAAGTGTCATAATGAAGATAATGCGCATTCAATCCATTGTCCTTAAAAACCGAGGCACACCTAAGAATTTCTGGACTTGGTTCATTTATCCTATTATACCCGACCAAACGACTATTGTCATTAATACCATCAATAAAAATATAATTCTTCATTTTTCAATCTATTGCCACATCAAACATGGTAAAAAGCCAAAGCGCAACCAACAAGCAGTTACGCTTTGACCACTCGTGCATTTACTCGGCGACTTCCTTATCCACAGCAACACTCACGACAGAGATTACCACATCAGCTACAATTCTGATAACCTTCTTTGGAATCCCAGATTCGCCCTCGGTAGCACATGAAGCATACTGCATTTGATGCTTTTCTTCAAATAAGTTATGCATAATACCATGTATTAAATAAATAGAGGTGTATTAATTCAGAAAACACAGGACACCTCATTGAACCAATGTTTGAGCCAAAAGTCTAAATAAAGAAGACTCGCAACAAAAACATTCCGACATTTCTTTTGAATGAAACATTATGAGCGGCGAATGAGCACAAATCATTGGCCAGCGTCATAAATGTTAATCAAGAAACGCTTGAAATCTTTCCATCTACGACATGAAACCTTATGAGATTTCCCATCTCTCATATAAACGAAGTGTGCTCTGTTTCCATAATTCTTAATGGATAACACATGCCTCAAACTCACTATGCAACTACGATTAATCCGATAGAAAATACAACGAGGCAACTCCGATTCATAATACGACAAAGGTTTAGTGGTATTGTATTTTGCCCCATCCAACATCACGATAGTGCTAATATAGCAATCGCATTCTACATAAAGGATATCCTCTAACTCTATCTTAAACAAATAATTTTTGTCTGCAACAAACATAAAAGGTGAGATGCCGTATTTCATATAAACGATGTGTTTTATCGGCCTTACTTTTCACCATAAAAAAGCGTGAACTATTCATTTACGGTTTGTGCTACTGTGGATCTGGACTTCCAAATGATGCTAACAAACACGAACGGTTCACGCATAAGCGTAAACAAGCGTGCCCTCGCATCATTAAATGAAATTGTCCAGATTCCAGTAGCAAGAAGGGCCTTTATAATTTCAATATATACTTTCATTGGTGTCCACTAAAAATTTGGACGATTAAAAATTGAATGTTTAACTTTAAATAACAACAGTCCACTATTATCAATTTGTTCTTTGACATCGTGGTAATCAGTTTTATCAAAGAGATCTTTGAGCGGAGTCTTGTCGGTTAGGGAGATGCTCAGTTTCTGTAGGACTTGGTAGGTTGAGCGTTCAAGCCGCATGTCGTGTTTAACGACAGCCACCAGACAGTAAGTGATGATGGCAACGTAGATTTGAGTCTTCACAGCGTTCTCCGAAGTGCCCCAGAACTTCTTGATTTTGAGATGTTGCTTCAACCACTTGAAGAACAGCTCTATCTGCCAGCGGTTCTTGTAGAGCTCTGCGACCAACAGGGCTTTGAGGCCTATGGCGTTGGTCAGGAACATAAACTCGCGTTCTTGCTCCTCGTCCCAGTACTTGACGAGTCTCATCCGTTCCGGGTAGTATTTCGACGGACAATACCCCGTCAACTCTATCTCGGCATTCGAAAGAACGTTCTCGGGCACGTCGCCGCCCGCGTTGCCGTTCTTCTTGCACGAAACAACCAAGGCCAGGCACAAGATCCATAGTGCTATTCTACTTGTTTTCATCATTCTTTGTTTGTTTTCTTTTTGCCTTTACTATTCTATTATTTGCAAATCCAAGACCCGTGTCAAATGTTGTTCGTACTCTTTCTTCCATTTGTCTCTCGACGTTTCTTCTTGGCTTTCAATGTTTTTCAGGTTCTTCAAAATCACCTTCGTTTCCGTACTATCTGCTACAATCGTCGCAGTCTCTTCCCATTCAGGCACATCATAATCATCCTCAAGATTGTCTCGTCCAATATAGACAACCAATCCTATAATGACAGCCAAAATGATGAACGAGGTTACTACTGGTCCTCCAATACCTTCTCTTCTCATGGAAAACAAAAAAATGATTACGGGAAAACGAAATAATCCAATCCAACAGTTTCCGTGCTATTGCCTTGGAGGGCTGAGCCACACAACACTACTAGCGCGCTGATTTCAATAATTTGAGCCTTGGGAGCCTCATAGGTTCGTCCCTTGGGGCGGTCTGCTACATTTTTCATCCTACGATGTTGCTTCGTTTGTTATGCCCCTGTTCCCCAAGGGCTTCTTTATGAAACGAGATGCAGGAACAAGCCGATTGCACGGCCACACCTCTTTTGTCGAAAACAAACAAAGAAGCGTGGATTGTATGTTCACACCTAACTTGAAGGTTGTAGCAGAGACCCGTAATAAAGGGTGTATAACAACCCACGCTATTTGGTATGGGGCGTTACGTTATACAATCTCCTTTATTACGTGGCTCTTGAAAACTGCTACATTCTCAAGTTAAATGAAGCATAATCATGCTTCGATGATTGTATCTGGCGTCCTCTCGATGGCGAAATGACGGTGCAAAAATAGACAATAAATTGATTTAGCAAGCAAAAACATTAGTATCCACTATAAATTTGGACGATAAAAAAATGAATGTTTAACTTTAAAATAACAACAGTTCACTATTATCAATTTGTTCTTTGACATCGTGGTAATCAGTTTTATCAAAGAGATCTTTGAGCGGAGTCTTGTCGGTTAGGGTGATGCTCAGTTTCTGAAGGACTTGGTAGGTTGAGCGTTCAAGCCGCATGTCGTGTTTAACGACAGCCACCAGACAGTAAGTGATGATGGCAACGTAGATTTGAGTCTTCACAGCGTTCTCCGAAGTGCCCCAAAACTTCTTGATTTTGAGATGTTGCTTCAACCACTTGAAGAACAGATCTATCTGCCAGTGGTTCTTGAATGGTGGTCGAGTCAAACGCATAGACGTTGCCTTCAAGCTTAAAGATGCCGTACACCTTTTTCTTCTTGCCTCGTCTATCATGCGGTAGGCAAAGTCCTCGAAGATTCGGCAGTCCCTGCTTTCGTCGGCCTTGGCCAGGTTGCTCCTCGTGACATGCTTTCCCTTTCCGAGATAGTAGCACTTGCTACGATGGACTTCCTACACCACAACCAAGTCCCGCAGACTTTCTCGGTTTGAAAGTTGGCCGAACATCAATGCGAGCATCTGATTCCAGCTCGTGAAGTGCTTAACGTATCTGTCGCCTCCGTACTTCCTGACAAGGTAGTTGAAATGGTTCCTGTCGAGGAACTAGGTCAATTGGGAGAAAACGTATTTGTCATTATTCATCTGCCGAGAGTTTCGGCAAAAGTAAAATTCAAATCCGTTTCACTTCAAAATCTCTGGGATTAACTGATTTTACTACTATTTCAAAGAACGATATCGATTTTTTAGTGGACAGCTATGATATACTTTTACTCTATCACATTACAATAATAATTCAATTCTTAGAATTCGCCGTAAATTGTCATCCATTTCATTCATGAAAGGCGGCTAGTATGGCTATCACATTTAAGTGAAAATTAGAGAAAATATCAATACTTTCCTAAATAATTACCTCGAAGAATGTATTTTTCCGAGAAACAGGACAACAGATGATGGAAAAGAAGAAAAATGACAATTGCCCTACCATTGGGATTGCGATGCGAGTCGGGAGGATGTGTGAAAGATTCGTTGAGCCATTTCCCAAGATCTATTTTGGTGAAGGTGTTCAAGAGCATCAATGCGGTGAGGTTGGGAAAGCCCAACAGCACCTACCAGTTCAAGAACGCAAAGGTTCACAACAAGGAGTTCCTGAAGCAACACGGCGGCCGCTACAACGGCTATCCCTTCCGCACCTTCGCCGGCGGCGTCTGGATGGGAGGGTATAGTGACCACTTCCCTGTTTACGTGATACTATTGAAAAAAGCGTAAGACCATTTGAGATTCCCCTTCGGGGAATGGAGCGAGTTTCCTAAATAGTTATTGCGGCGGCTTGAGGTATCTACAATAAATAGAATCTTCAAGCCGCCACAGTATTTATAGACGGAAAACTCCATTCCCCGTCAGGGGAATCTCCCACTACCAAATCTCTATTTCGTCAATAAAAATCCAAGCAGGATTGCCAAATCCACTATGGTCTTCGGGCAGGTCGTAGCCTGAAATCACAACCTCGACATACTTTGCCGTGACGGGTTCAAAGTCCACTTCGTAGGCGAAGATGCCGTCGCTGTCGGCCCAAGTGGAAATCGGGATGTCCTTCTGCGCCACCTCACGGAAGGTCTCGCCATCATCGGAAACCAACACCTTGACTTGACTCGGGTTGTAAATCCATGCACCTTTGTTCACCAAGGCATGGAAACGGACATGTTGCATCTCAGCAGGTTGCTCCAAGTCGATGACGGCATCCAATGGATAGCCGCAGAAGCCCAGCCAACGCCCTGAGTTATAGGCTCCCCTACCCAAGTTGCCGTCGTTGAGCAACGATGCGCCTTCATAGGTGTATTTCTCTGCAGGTTGCTGACGCAGCGTGATGGGTTTGTGGGTGGCCAGATTGGCTTCCACCGTGTCCGCCCAGACCTGCGGGTTGAAGATGTGGTCAGCGTAGGTGTAATGATAGAGTTCGTAGAGTTGCGCCATGTGGCGGCAACGCTCCACAAAAGCATCAAAATCACGCTCCCGTGGATTGTTCCACTGTATTTCCGTCAAGGCCTCCATGCGCGGCAGGGCCATGTATTGCACATGCCAAAAATGGGCGATGTACTCCGTCCAGATGTTGGCTTGCACACCGATAATATGTTTCTGTTGCTCGGGTGTCAGCTCCTCGGGCAGGGGCTGGAACTCATACACGCGCTCTACGGGCAGGTAGCCACCGATGCACATGGGCTCGTTGGCAATGTCCTCGCTTTGATAGTAGTCGAAATAGAGGTGCGACGACGGTGCCATGATCACATCGTGGCCTTTTCGTGCCGCCTCAATGCCACCTCCCGCGCCACGCCAACTCCTGATGATGGCCGTCTCCGAGACGTTGCCTTCCAGGACCTCGTCCCAGCCGATGACACGTCTTCCACGGGCCTCCACCACCTTGGCAATGCGGTTCATCACATAGCTCTGCAGGTAGTC
>JAEEGL013330760.1_pt1 | contig 15175 bp, 6 predicted proteins | sample 9134231 | NCBI WGS metagenome assembly JAEEGL01 (sample SAMN16246548, study PRJNA631951) | gut metagenome | biome: gut microbiome; feature: rumen; material: fiber-attached | host: Bos | place: Iran: Karaj | collected 2018-10 | reverse complement strand
TTTACATTAATTAAATACTTAAGCCAAAAAAAATTATTTGTATATAATGGAAAATAGTTCTTTATCTGGAGATATCATCAAAGGAGATACAGAAGATAATGAGGATAGAAAAAATAAAAAAACAAAAAAAACAACTAAATCTTCAAAATCTAAAGGGGAAGAAAGAGAAATATATTTTATGATCTATTACCAAAGGAATCAAAAAGAAAATCCAAGTGATTTTACTTTTTCTGAGGAATGCGATATTTCTCCGACGAAAATCCTAGATAAAGAAGTAAAGACAAGTAATAATAAGTACATTTACAAAAAAGTATTTAAATTCAAAAACACCGGTAGTAAAAAAAAAGAAGTGTTGATATTTTTTATCGGTAAAGAAGACAAATATATAATTACATTGGAACCCAAAGAAAAATCTTTTGTTTATGATGTTGATTTAAAAAAGGGCCATAAACATTTGGAAAATATAGTTCCAATAGATATTAACCAAAAAAAAATGAATTATCAAGATAAACTTGATTTATTTATTGAAGCCTTGAAAGAAAGCAAAGAAGAAAATAAAAGCAAAGTATTATTTCAAGAGACAATTGAACTTTATTCAAAGAAAAAAGGATTTAGCTTTTTAATATCTTTATTTACTAAAATTTATCAGGAAAAGAATTTGTGCCAGCTCTTAATTCAAAAATTTTATGATATGAATGTTAACCTTAAAGCAAATGAAAAAAGTGATGGTAATTCAGATAGGGATGAAAAATTAGGCCAATTTAATTCATTAATGGCAAAAATTTTATCAGAATCAGAAGCTTTGATAACTGCTAATGATTATAACCAAATTCAATTTTATGGAGTTATTATTTGCTATTTTAACTTTTATGATTATAAAACATTTGAAAATTGTATTAATAACTTATACAAAGATGATAAAAAAAGAGAAATTTTATATGAAATTTTACTTGTATATTTTACTCACTTTTTAAATCCAGTCAAAAAAGAGGAAGAAGATAAAAGCTTCTTCGTTAATTTTTTTGAACATATAATAACTAAAAAGGGATTTTCTTTTCTCAATCAGGGTTTAACATTTATTTCTTATATTGACACTTTTATTACAGTAATAGATAAAACAAAAGAAAAAATATATGAATATGTCCAAGAAAAAAATAATAAAGCAAATTTTAAGCCAATTAAATTGAAAGATAATCTTAAACTAAAAAAAGAAAAGATAAAAGATATAATGAAGGGAATTAGTTCAATTAATGAATTTTCAGAAAATAAAATAATTTTAATATATTTCAAAACTGAGTTTTGGAAAAGCCTTTTAAAAGCATTTAATCAACCTGATCCTGAATGTTTTAAAGTCTGTTCTAAATTAAGAGAGATTTTCTTAAATTATGATAACTTAATTAAGTCTATATGCGATAAAGAAAAGGATAAAGATATAATAAAAGAAATTAAAAATTTCAGAGAAATAGATGAATTTGCTTATCTTTTAAATGAGAATATAAAAAATTTTTTTAAAGAAAATAAAGGAAAATTAAATAATTCAGAAATTCTTACATATATCCAGGAATATAATCCATATTACAAAGAAGATGCATACAAGCATAAAAGAGAATCTTATATTTTAGATGATTTAGTTTTCGAATATGATTACAACTCTGTCGATGAAGATTTGATTGAAGAGCATAAAAGATTTATAGAAACATTTAAAAAACTTGAATATGAAGATATTTATAGAGACAATATGGTAAAGTTTTTAGATACAATGATAAATAAAGTAACAAATATTTCTTCTTTTGATACTATTATGGATTTAATAAGAGTAGATAAAATTAATGAAAAAGTTAAAGAATATATTGAAAAGCTTAAAGATAAATATGAACTAGTAATTAAAAAAGAAATTGATAATTTAGGCCAGACAAACTTAAAGAAGCCTGTTGAAATTATTGCTAAATTTGCAAAATTGATATTCGAACAAGAAGGTAATTGTGATTTTTTAGAACAAAAAATAAATAAATTAAAAATAAGTCCTTTAATATATAATCAATTAATGAGAATTTGTAAAGATGAAAAATATAGGATAATGAAAGAATTCATTTTTAAAATATTTTTGAGTAAAAATAATATTTCAAACGTTAAAATTATAATAGAATTAATTGATAGTTTAGACCCAGCTGATAAAGAAACATTTTTTAAAGAATTAATGAAAAAATGTAAATTTAAAAAAGAAGAATTTTATTCTACTGAAGAAAATAATAAAATTAATTTATTATGTGAACTTTATAAAGAAAAAAAAATAGAAAAAATTTCTGGAGAAATGGAAACAACAATAAATCAAATTATTATTGATATAAACAAAGGAGAAATCGAAAAAAAAAAAAATTGAAGAATTTTTAGCAATCCTGAGGAAGTAGTGAAAAAAAGATTAGGATTATTGAAAATATGTTTTGAGGGTTTTGGGCCAGAAAATGCCCATGATAAATTAAAAAATACTTTACGTAATATAAATGAAGATATAAATGTGTTAACATATATTAAAAATGCACTATCAAAATTTCAAAGAGAAAGACATCAAGATAATATTAGGGAGATGGTTGAGATTATAAAAAAATTAGAAAATATAAAAATTAAAGAATATAATAGCGATAAAATCATAGGGCCAATAGGAAGGTTAAAAGGCCTTTTAAATATAGCTCAACAAATAAATTCAGTTAAAGAATTTTTACTTTTTAAGGTAATATATGATAATACAAAAGGAAATAACCAAGAAATTCGTTTTGGTAGAGCCAATGATAAATTGGATGAAATAAAAAAATTATTTGAAAAAAAATTAAGTGTGAATGAAATATATGAGAAAAATAAAAAAAATTTCGATATAATAAAAGAAAAGATAATTAATAACGAAAAAAAATCTGAACAATTTTTTAAAAGTTTTAAAGAAAATTTTAATATTGGAGATAATAAAGCATTGATAAATGATTTAACTTTATTATTTAATAGTAAAAAATATGAAATGGATTTAAAAAGTATCATATTTTTTTTTAAAAGTTTTAAAAAAGATGATGAATGGAATAAAAAGTTATCTAATAAATATGAAAAATTATCTGAAATGAATTTAGAAGACATTAAAAGTAATTTAAATGAGTTAAAAGAAAGTGGAATTTATGATTATGAAACAAAAAGCAATTATTCAAAATTATTTACTTCTTTATATGACAAAAAGGAAGCAATAGACTTTCTCCGCTCAAAAATAAATAAAGATATTACTGAATTATATGACAGAATAGAACCAAATAACCGAACAATAACTATAGAAAAAATAGACCAAACAGCAAAATGTATAGAAGTCTTTAAACAATTCGAAGCAAAAAAAAGTAATGATGAAATATTCAAATATATAAAAAATCTTAAAGATGATGAAATCAGAGCATTTGAAAGTTTCTCAAAAATATATTTATCAATCATTGAATTGGATAGAAATGATAATTCCACACTGAATGTATTTGAGCCAGTTAATAAAATTATTAAAGGTGCAAAATTTATTTTTAAACAAGATACAGAAATTTTTTCTTATGGTGAAAAAGGTGAAAATGTTATTACTATGGAAGAGTTGATTCATTTAAAAAATAAAATTAACATATCATCTAAGGAAGAAAACAAAAAGGAGACAAAATATAATTCAAAAAAAATAGAAGAGAAAGGTAGTATAAGCGATAAAAATGAAAAATTGGTTTCATTGAAAGAAGGTAAAGAAAAAGAAAAAAAACAAGAAAAAGAAGATTTACTTAAAGTAAAACGTGAAAAATTATTATATTATAAAAAGTTAGTATCTAATATGGAAATAATATATGAAAATATGGAAGTATTAAGAACTAAAGGAAATTCTTTACCAATTGATATCAAAATAATAGTAAAATATGTTGGAAAAGAAGAAGCTGATTATTATTTAGATCAAAAAATGACAAGTTTTAGCGATATAGAGACATTCTTATTAAATGTTAAAAATGATTATAAGGATAAATTAGATTTAGCTTATAAAGAAAAAAATTATATAAGATTTTTATATGGAGAATTAATCAACAAACTTGTCCAGTATTTAAACGGTGGAAGTCTTGAAAATGTTATAGATATTTTCAGATTTATTTTAAATAAAAATAATGATGATGAAATAAAAACAAGTAGGCCAGCATATGTTACCTTAAGAGATTATGTTAATAATTATGAAGATTATAACGCAAGTTCTTTTGAAAATATCTCAAATTATTTAATTTCTTTATTTAAGACTAATCAAACCTCACTACAAATGCATTATGAATTAATTCTAATGTAAGAAAAAGATAAATATAAAGGAATTTATTTACATGAATGTGAAGATAATTCAATAGGTAAATTTATTTATGAAATATTCTTAACAAAAATAGGGCAAAAACCTATAGCTCAAAATATATTAATAAGCAGTAAAGAGACTTCAGTAGAAGAAATTCAAGCCTTTTTATATAGGGCAATATTATGCGATTATAATACTTTATTTGTTGTGGAAATTAATGAATCTATGAATGATTATCAGCAAGGAATAATGTATAATTTTCTTGATAAGTTATTAATATATAGAAATGAGAAAATTAAATCAATGGATAAAAAGGGAATAAATGTTGAAAAAGAAAAAACTCATGATTATCTAGATGCTTGTATAATATTTATATATGAAAAAAAAAATAGGGATAATTTACCTTTTTTAGCTGAAATAAGAAAACTTGACAAACAAGATATAAAAATAGAAAATGATTTTGAAGACTCAAAAGAAGAATCTCAATTGCAATTAGAGCAAAATATAGACAATTCAATTATAGTATTTAATTCAGATTTTTGTGGTTTAGGTAAAACGTTTGAAATAAAAAAATTGATAGAAAAAAACAATCAAAAATATTTCCATTTTCCTCTCGGGGGAATTTTAACTAAAAAAGTGATATCAAGAAAAATATCAAATTTATTGGAAAAAATAAAAAATGAAAATAAAAAATATCAAGAAAAAGTAGATATTACTAAAGATACAAATGAAACTAAAAAAATTAAAAATGCTATTCATTTGGATTTGACAGAATCTGAAGAAACAAGTATAATGAATGAATTTTTATTTTCATTTCTTATTACAAAATTCTATACTAATAATGAAACAATAATTTATATCCCTAAAGATATAGAAATATATATTGAAATTCCTAATTGTTTTAAAAATTATTTTTCGCAATTTGGAATATTAAATATATTCCCAAAAAAAACTATACATATGGATAACATGCCCAATTTGAATTTGGAAAAAAAAACGATTGAAATTTTCAATAGAATGATTGAATTAAATTCAAATAAAGAAATAGAAAAAAATTTTATCAAAAAATATATGGATAATTCCAAAAAATATTCTTACCATCAAATAACAGCATTTATTAAATTATTCATATCTCAATATAGTAAATTTGAAACAAAAATATATTTTTCTTCAATAAAAAGAGATAAAAATGGAAAAGTTATTGAATAAAAAGATATAACTGAAGATTGTATTAGTGATTTTGCACAAAGCACAAAATATTTTATTAATAGTGGATTTAACCAATTACTAATGAAGAAAATTGATGAAGAGGAATTGAAAAAAAATGGAAAGGATTATATTGATTTATTATCTGAAATATATGATAATGATTTGAAAAATACAGTATTTAATATTCCTTTGATATTTATTATTAAAGAAAAAATGGAAGCTGATCCATTAATATTACCAAAAGCAACATCAACAATATACAAAAGTTCTAAAGATTTTTTGTTACGCCTGAAACAATTATTAAATCTTCCTAATGATGTTGAAAATGATATAGAAATTGCCCAAGAAAAAGATAAAGAAGAAGATAAGGAAAAAGCTAAAGAAAAACTAAGATCTTTGACATCAATTCTAAATTATAAATCAGATAATTATGTAATTACTAATGATAATTTTAAGAAAATGGTTTTATTAGTTTATAGAATAATAGCAGATATACCTGTTATTTTAATGGGAGAAACTGGATGTGGTAAGACAGCTCTAATAAAAAAATTAAGTCAAATTCTAAACAATGGAGAAATTGTTGTAGAAATAATTAATATACATCCAGGCATTAATGATCAATATATTTGCAAGAAAATGAATGAAATGAATGAAAAGGCTAAAAATCAAAGCAAAGAATTATGGGTCTTTTTCGATGAAATTAATACATGCTTATCAATGTCTCTCTTGACAGAAATATTTATATTTAAAACTTTTAATGGAGAAAAATTAAATGAAAATATAAGACTCATAGGGGCTTGTAATCCTTATAGAAGAAGAAAGAAAGGATTTGAAAAATGTGGATATGGAAGAGAAAATAATAATAAAGAGTTAGTTTATTTAGTTCAACCTTTACCTCAATCTTTATTGAATTATGTATTTAGTTTTGGTGCCCTCAATGAAAATGATGAAAAAATATATATATATAGTATCATAGGAAAATTATTTCAGAAAGGGGAAGAAGAATTGCATGAAGCAACAAAAGATGTTATATTTAATTGCCATAAATATTTAAAAGATACATTTGATCCCTCTGTAGTATCTCTTAGAGAGATATCAAGATTTACTAAAATTGTTACATTTTTCCAAAAATATTTAGCCATTAAAAGGAAATGTGAGGAAAGCAAAGATAATGATTCTTTAGAAGATGACAAAGAAAATTTAGATGAACAAAATATAGATAACAGTAACGATAAGATAGGTATGGAAAAATTTGATAAAATTATAAGTTTGATTTGCTCTGTTTATTTATGCTATTATATTAGATTAATTAATGATAAAAAAAGAGAAGAATTCAATGTTCAACTAAGAGAGCCTTTAATAACCTTAGTAAATTCTGCAAAAATTATTGAAGATATTAAAGTTGATGAAAAAAAAGATAAAAAAGATAATGTTGATAAAGAGGATGATATTAAAAAAAAAGATGAATTGGCTTACAAAATTAAACATAAAACTTTATGTAATTTTATACATGATTTTGATATAAAAAAATTTAGTGATTTTCTTAGCTTGGAAGAACAATATTTATTAGATAAAATAGAATTAAAAAAAGGAATTGGTAAAAATGATATGTTAAAAGAAAATGTTTTCTTATTATTTGTATCGGTAATCACCAAAATTCCTTTGATTATAGTTGGTAAGCCTGGTACAGGAAAAAGTTTGAGCTCTCAATTGATATATAATTCAATGAGGGGGAAATATTCTAAAAATAAATTTTTCAGAAATTTTCCTCAGATTATATTAACCTATTTCCAAGGTTCTGAATCCACAATACCAGAAGATATAGATAAACTGTTTGAAATCGCCGAACATAAATTAGAATTTTATAAAAATAACGAAGAATCAAAAAATGAAAAACTACCAATATCTATGATATTATTTGATGAACTTGGCTTGGCAGAAAAATCTGAAAGCAACCCATTAAAAGCATTACATTCCAAACTTGAATATGATGGAAATGAAGAAGGAGTAAGCTTCATTGGTATTAGTAATTATTCACTTGATGCTGCTAAAGTAAATAGAGCAATAAATTTATCAGTTCCTAATTTGGAGGATAAAATTGATCAATTAATATCTACTTCTAAAAGTATAGTAAAAAGGATTTCAGAAGAATTAAGTAATCTCAAAATTTTTGAAATTCTTGCTCGAACCTACTTTGAATATAAAAAAGAGTTAAACTTCATCAAGGAATTAATTGTACTTAAACAATATAATGAAAAAGAAAAAGAGAATGGAAAAACTATAGATATAAAAAAAACTGCATTTGGAGAAATAAAATTGAAAGATGAATTTATAAAATTATTGGAAAAAGAAAAAAAAATAAAATTAGATTTCCATTCAAATAGAGATTTATATAATTATATAAGAGGAATTGCAAATAAAGCTTCAAGATTAAGTAGTTTTGATGAGTCTGAATTAAAAAATATTATAAATAATAGTATAGAAAGAAATTTTGGAGGTATAGATTATAAAATTGATATTGATTTTGATTTGAAATTAAATGACATTGAAAAGAAAATCGAGTCTTTAAAAGAAATTTTGAAGGAAAAAATTCCAGAAAAAAAAAAAGGTAACAGAAATGAAAAAAGGAATGAAAAAAATGAACATATAAGAGTTAGTTCAGTGTTTTTATTTAAAAAAATATATAACATGGTATGCGAAACTCAAAAAGAAAATAATTATCAATTAGATCCTAAAGAAGTTTTAGAATATGATTTAAATAAATGTATTATTAATAATATTGCTGACTCAGACAGTAGATATTTACTTTTGGAAATAAGAGCATCTTTGGTGTCATTAATTTACCAAAATATAAAAATTCAAAATTCTGAGAAAGAAATAGTTTTTATTGATGGAAGTCCTTTTCCAGATGATGATAATAATGAATATAAATTTATAAAAGTCAGAGAAATCCAAGAAAATGCAAATACGGATAAATTAATAATAATGAAAAATTTAGATAAAATTCAACCATTCTTATATGATTTATACAATATGAATTATATAGTAAAAGATGAGGAAAATTGTGTAAGAATATGCTTGGATAGTTTCAGTGAGCAAATAACTCCTGTTAATGATCTATTTAGAATAATTATTTTAGTTGATAGAAAATTTATAAATAATATTGATTTTGCCTTTTTAAATAGGCTAGAAAAAATGAAAATAAGTTTTGAAAAACTATTAGATGATGAGCAAAAAAATTTTGCCAGATATATAATTAATGATATTGATTTTGAAAAGCATATTAAATCTCATAAAATTAATTATGAACTTAAAGATTTATTAATTAATTGTGGAAAAGAAGAAATTCAAGGTTTGATTTATTATGAAACAAAAAAAAGGAATAATAAATTAGATAAAAAAAATATTGAAGAAATAATTAATAATAAACTGATAAAAATATTATGTCAAGATATAATTTCCATTCTTCCTAATGGTCATAAAATTAAAGAATTGTATCTTAACGAAAAAAAATATTATAATTTAAATTCATATATTAGCGATTTAAAAGAAGACAGTAACAAAATATCAATTATATATACATTTAATGGTATTGCAGGAGCAATAAAAGGAATAAATAACGAAATGAAAATATTAATTTCTGAAATTAAAAAAGAGGAAAAATTAGATAGTTCTATAAGAGAAATAAAATACAAAAACGAAAGTAAATATCTAAGTACTACAGAAGGAAAAAAAAATATTATATATATAAATTTTGATCAATTTAATTCGATTAAAATTCAATTTATAAGTGAATATATTAAAAAAAAGTATAAAGATGACAATTATAAATATATATTTATTATCCATATTCAAAGAAATTTCAACCTTCAAACTAATAATATGATTTATTCAATACCAGATATTGATTCAGATATTGAACAATTATTTATTGATAATTTAAATGGTGAAAATATTAAATTTAAAGATTTATTAAAAAAAAATATTAAAGAGATTATGAATGATAATAGTAAATATATGAATTTAAATAATGAATTTAAAAAATTATTATCAAATTTTGTTTATAAACAATTAAATGAAAAAAGAAATCAAGATAATGTTTCTTCATTTAATTTGAAAGACATGAGTAGAACAGGATTCATGGGCTTTAATTTAAAACAAAAAGATAATAATTATTCCAATGAAATTCTAAAATATATGGAAAACAATGTTTCTTTTAAAGAAAAAATTATTGACAAAGCAAAAAATTTTATATCTGAAGAGCAAAATGCAGAAGGAAATATTCAAAAAATAATTGAGAGAATAATGAGTAACAATTATATAGGAAAAAACAGTATAGATATTACTTCTTGCTTATTAAATTATATTAAAGAAGAGATTTTTGGTAAATATTTAAAATATATATTTAATTCTTTGGAAGATAATAATATTTTGACTACATTAATAGAAATTCAAAATGATAAAAATAATGAAATAGAAGGCAATATTATAAATAAAATAATAGAAGATTCATTAGATATGATAACTTATGATGATAAAAGAATATTAAATCCAAAATTTTTATATTACTATAAAATTCCTGGATTTTATAATTCTTATAAAAATTTATCAACATATATAAACGAAAATATTATAGTTGATTATTTTAATTGTGAAAAAAATTTAAGAAAATATGAGGCTAAAGCCAATAAAGAAAAAAAGAAAAATGAATTTTTTAAAAAAGAAAAAGAATTACTTTCATCAGTATATGAATATATAAATAATAATGATAAATTTCTATTTGAAAACATTAAAAATATTGATACTAATATAATATTAAAAGATTATATTTCATTTTATTTGGAGAAATATGATTTAAAAAATGAAATAAATAATAATTTAGTAGAATTGCTAATAAATTTGAGATATAGTCCAGAAAAAAATAATATAATAAAAGATAATGAAGCGGAGCCTGTTAAAATTATGCTAATTAAAATAATATGGATTGAAACTAATGTTAATTATATTTTAAATATATTAGATATTTATTTTCATGCACAAAAACTATTCAATGAAAATGATAAAGATAAATTATTTGAAATGATAAAAAATAAAATTTATGATGAAGACAGAAGCATAAAATATATTACGAATGAAACTAGAAATCCAGAATATACAAAAGAAGTTAATGAATGTTATTACATATTTTTAGCGAGTTTATGCCTATGTATAACTGGAGATGAAATAGAATTGTCTGAATTAGAATTAGTAAATAATCTTGTAAGTATTGATCATTACTTAGAAGTACTTAAAAAAATTAATTTAAGTTTACAAGATTTAAATACAAATTTAAATATATCTATAAATGAGCTATTTATTATAGATGAATTAATAGTTATAATTGAATTGCAAAAATTTAAAAAGATAAATATTGAGAGAATAAAGGAAATAAGAAAATTATTAAGAGATAATGCTTTTATCATACAAAAGGATCAACCAGATAAATATACTGAACTTATAGTTAACTTCCAAAATATTTATGAAAAATTGATTGAAGAAAAAATAAAAGAAATTAAAAAAGAACAAGACAAAATTTATGATGGTAAATATTATGATATGCTAAAATATATATTTCTTAAAGAAATAAATAAAATTATTGAACCAAATTATAGAGTTAAAATATTTGAAAAATTAATTCGTGATAAGGAAATTATTAAGAGATCAAGTGATATATTCCAAATTTTATTGAAGAAAACAATCAAAACAGGAAAAGAAGTAAAAGATGGTTTCAAAAATAATTTAAGTGCGTTAAAATCTGGAGATGAAATAGTAAAACTAATAGAAAATAATTTATTAGATATTAAAGAAGATAATTTTTTCTCTTTGCAAGAAACAATTTTATCTTTTTTTGAAAAAAATGCATTGATTTACTTAAAAAATGCTTTATATTCTGAAAAAGATGCAGACAATATATATATAGATGAAGGAACTCCTTTGAATATTTTTGAGGATTGTGTTAAATTTTTGAATAAATATAATTTTACAGATAAATTGAGTGGAGAAATAAAGCATATAAGAAAATTATTATGTATCGCATATATAAAAGTTTATTGCTATACATTTATCAAAATGATTGATGATAATAATCCAAAATTAAAAGATTCTTTATCTATTGTTAATTTATTAGAGAAATTTAAAGAGAAAGATAATAAAATGAATGAAATAATAAAGATTTTTATATCTATAAAATCATATATAATCAAAATCAAAAACAATTAGATGTTTTTTTGAATAAAAAAAAAAAAAAAGTATAAATTCGATAAGTATAAAGGTTTTAAAAATTTTTTTAAATTTGAAGAAGAAGAAACTATCAATTATGGATTTGAAACTTTAGATAAAGATTATGATGAGTTCTATAATAAGATTGAGATATTTAAAAAAGATGGCTTCAAGAAAAAAATTAAAAAGAATGAAATCATTGAAGAAAAATCAGATGATTCAGAATTTTTTATAGATAATTTTTTCAATGCTGCGAATGTTTTAATCTTATCAAAATTAAAAAAAAGTGATTTTGAGACTTCTGAAGTATATGAAAATTTTTATAATAATATATGCAAGCCATTATTTGAAGGAAAAAAAAAATTATCTACTTTCATTGAATTTTTATTTAATCCAAAAAAATATGAAGAAATTAAAAAATATGGAATTAATTCATCAAATATTGAATCATTATTATATGGATATAGATATTGTCTAAATTGTGTCAGTGAAATACCAGATGATGATAATGGAAAAGAAAATTTAATCTATGCAACTTTATATGACAAAAATAAAATTAGTTATTTGATTGAAAAATGTTATCCAGGTAGTAATCCTGAAGATGAACCAAAATATGAATTATTAAATCAAATAATAAATCATTTTAAAGAAAAACCAAATGATGGATGTTATGTATGTTTATGCGAGAAAGGCTATTATCATTCTGTTTTAACCGGATTCCCAGGAGATTATGAAAAAGATAAGTCATGTCCAAATTGTAAACAACCTATAGGAATAGTATATCAAGAAGGTGAATATGGGAAAGAATGTATAATAATTAATAGAAAAGGATATATGAGGATATTTAAAGATAAAGATGATTATGAAAAAACAGTAGGAGACAGTCTTATGAATAAAAAGCTTCAACAAATAAATTACATGACAATTGAAGAATTTAAAAAGGAATACATTCATCCATTATATAAAGAAGATAAGGGTTTGCATAAAATTAAGGAAAATTATTTTAAAAAAGATGATAAAATGGTAAGAAATTTAAGCCAAATTTCATATAGATTATTGAATTATATATTATATTCACATTTATTCTTTGCAAAATTATATACAGGAGTATCGGAAAATTTCGATAGATATTTGCCTGAAAAAATGAATTGGGGAGATACTTTGAATGAATGTTGGATTCTTTTAAAAAGTGAATTATCCAAAAAAGATATCAATTTTATTGAAATATTTATGAATTTCACATTTAAAGACCTTTATAATCAATTAAATGGAGAAGAATGTATTGATGATTATGAAAGTCTTATGGATTTTGAAGACAAATTAGAAGATTTGATTCAGAAAAAAATAAAATTATCACAAGATGAATGTAAAAAATACAAAGAATCAATTAATGAAAAGAGTAAAGATAAAAATTCTTTTGTAAGTATGTTAACAGAGAAATTTGCTAGTACTAACTATGATAAAGAAAAATATCCAAATTATGATAATTTTTATTATAGTGATTATTTAGATGAAGAAAATATTAGTAAATTATTAAATCATAAGGATAAAGATAAATATCTAATATTAAATAGATATTTAGAATATTATGAAACAGAAAAAAGAAATGAAAATAAAAAGAAAAAAGAAGATAATGATTATTTTTCTTTAGACAATCTGAATACATTTATTTCTGTATTAAATTTATTTAATGAAAAATATTCTCGTTTAATCTCAAGAGATTTTGCAGAATCCAAAATTTTAGAAGATGATGAATTATATAGGGGAAATACAAAATTAATTGATAAATTTATTAAATACTTTAATAAGTTAAAAGAAAGTGAGAATAAAAAAAATAAAGAAAAAGCTGATAATGATATGAAAAAATCAAATAAACACAAAAAAGAAAAAAAGATTGATGATAAAAAAGATGATGATAAAAAAGGTAAAGATAAAAAGAATGATGATAAAAATGTCTTAAAATTAAGTGTTAAAAATCATTTAACTGATTTTCTATTAGAGCCAGAAACTGAATATGGAAAAGCTTATAAAATAATTTTACAAAAATTTATTGAAAGACAAAATGACGAACTTACTGATTTATTAGATAAAAAAATCATAGCAGGAAAATTAGATATTAACAGTTCTAATAAAATAAATATCCAACAAATAAAAGAAGAAGATATATTTACTTTTAATATACCAGAAAAATTTTCTTTCATAAATGAAACTTCTAATTCTTCTTATCGAAAAATAATTGATAATAAAAATTATGAAATATATAATCAATATGAAATCAATTTTGATTCTATAGAAGAAAGAATGACAAATTTATTATTGAAAAATAAAAAATTATTAAAAAATGATATTATTGAATTTAGTTATAATAATGAATTATTTACTAATGAAGTATCAAATGAAATAACCATATTCAAAGAAAATTATAATATAGAAGAAATTACAGATGATGATAAGGCCAATATATATAAGTATATTGATGCTGTTAAAGGAAATAAAGATTTATTTAAAAAAATAATAGAAGATTTTATGACTTTGATAAAATATTTAATCAATAGAAAAGAAGATAATATAATGATTTCAGAAATAAATTCCAAAATAGAGAATAATGTTTCAACAGAATTTTTACAAATTTTTGAAGACAAAAAATATCTCACAGTTTATAAAATTCCAGATATATTTGACTGCTTTTTGAAATTGATTTTCACTGATATAAAAGATGAAATAGAGGAATATAATTTAGAATTTAAAGATAAAGAAAATGAGCAAAAATTAAAAGATGAATTAGATAATTTTTTTGAAATAAATGAAGAAAAGGATGAAGATAATAATGAAAATAAAAATAAAAAAATTATTAATAAGGATAATTTGGCATCTGCATTAAGGTGGTTTATGGCTCTAACACTATTTGAGGAAAATGATAAAGATAATAAAATTAAATCCAATAAAAAAAATGTAATTAATTATTTAAATGCACCAGATTTATGGGATAGGGAAATATATAAAGAACATCCTAAATTAATTGAAGATTTAAATGGATTAAAAGCATTTAATATACAAATTAATAGAATTGTATGGTTTTATGATTATTTAATCGAAGATGAAGATGATGATAATTATATCAAAAATATCGAAGATTACATCAAAAAAAAAGAACAAAAACTGAAACCGCCTGAAGAAATAAAGAAAGTCAAAGAATCCGAAGAAGAATCTGAAAGCTCTGAAAAAAGTGAAAAAGAATCTGATAAATCAGAAAGTGGTAATGCTAGTGAGCATAATGATGATGAAGGCGATTAAATAATTAGTTTTAAATTTAATTGAATTAATTAAGTTATATTTAATAATATTAAAAAAAATAATTTAAAACAAAATTAAGTTTATTTGAATTAT
>JAEEGL011151131.1_pt1 | contig 15175 bp, 5 predicted proteins | sample 9134231 | NCBI WGS metagenome assembly JAEEGL01 (sample SAMN16246548, study PRJNA631951) | gut metagenome | biome: gut microbiome; feature: rumen; material: fiber-attached | host: Bos | place: Iran: Karaj | collected 2018-10 | reverse complement strand
TTGGGCGGGTCCATGGCGAGGCCGGTCTTTTCGCAGCGGAGGTCGCCGTCCAGGTAGATGCGGCTGGTCTTGGTGGCGCCGTCATAGGTGATGGCGACATGCCGCCACTGGTTGCGGATGTCCTGGCTGTATTTGGCGCGGAAGTTGCTGTCCTTGCCCGGCTCGTAGTGGACGACGATCATGTTCCAGAGGTACGTGACGACGAAGGGCGGGCCGTAGTTGCCGGGGGCGCAGACGACGAGGTTCATCAGGCCACGCTGCCAGTCGGCCTCGGGGCCGAGTTTGATCCAGAACTCAATGGTCATGCCGTCAAGCAGTTCGGGAGTCCAAACCTTGGTCGTGGAGATCTGCGGATTGACAAGGCCGTCCTTGACGGGATTGCGGACACCCGCGAAGAAGAAGGCGTTGCCGACGCGCCCGGGGACGGACTTCAGGAGCCCCTCGCTGCCCAGGAGGACGGTGCCGGTGATGTTGTTGCCGGAGTGGTCCTTGACCTCCTTGCCGACGGGTTCGTCGAAGGTGTAGTGGAGGACGAGACGTTTTTGCGCGGGGGCCTTTGCCGCGGGGGCCTTGGCCTGGGCGAAGGCGGCGAGGCCGCCGACGGCGCAGAGGATGGCGATCAGTCGTTTCATGGTGGTTGCTCCTTGGGCTATTTGGCGTATGCTTCGACCTCCGCGATGTGCGGGGGCTGCTTGGGGTTGGGCCAGGCGGGGAGGAAGAGGCGGAGTTTGGTCACCGTTCGCGGGGCGAAGGATACCTCGGTGCGCTCGGTGGTCGCGCCCTTGACGGAGGCGACGGTCTTCCAGGCGCCGTCCTCGAAGACCTGGACATCGTAGTCCTTGAGGGAGATGTCGTCGGAGTAGACGGCGACGCGGCCGATGACGGCGGGCTTGACGGGGGTGAATTCGACCCAGGCGCCGTCAGGGGACGGCGCGGGCGTCCAGAAGAAGAACTGGTAGGCTTTGTCCCAGGTCGCGCCAGTCTCGAGGCCGTCGCAGAGGTGCCAGCGGACGGTCTGGCGGTTCTGGCCGTGCTTGGCGTCGGAGGAGACTCGGATGTGCACGGCGCGGTCGGTCTGGCGTTCGAAGAAGAGGTTGCCTGGCTTCTGGCGCTTCTGCCATTCGGCTTCGATGCGGCGTCGGATGGAGGCGACGGGTTCGAAGCCCGGGTCCTTGCCAGTGGTGTAGACGTGGCCGCCGCACGGGTGGAAGTCGTCGACGACCTTGCCGTTTCGGACGGGGACGGTGCGCTCCTCGCCGATCACGACGAGGGACTTGACGGAGGCGGGGAGGCCCTGGAGGGTGAACTCGTAGCGCCCTTCGTCCATGGAGACGTTGGAGGCGAGGACGTAGGTGGCGCCCTGGTAGTCGTGGACGGTGAAGATCATTTCCTTCTTGGGGGAGGCGGCCTTCACGGGCGAGGGCGGGGTGTTGATGACGTGGAGGAGCCAGGCGGCCTCGATGTCGGAGGCGCGGTATCCGATCTGGGATTCGGGATAGCCGTTGATCGAGCGGTCGTACGGGCACATGGCCTTGATGCCTGCGGCGAAGGCCATGATGACCTGGTCGCGGAGTTCCTCGTAGGAGATGATGCGGCTGTTGGCGGGGCCGTATCCGTAGTCGAGCTGGTTGAAGCCCATGCGCATGAAGAGGAAGCTCGACTTGTGGCCGAGGGCGGCCTGCTTCTCCTGGCCGCGCCTCAGGTCGTTCACGATGCGGGTGCAGTCGTTGTATTTGAGATTGTCGAGGATGCGCGGATAGGGGTGGTGGATGTTGAGGTCCGCGCAGTCGATGTAGTTGTAGTGGGTGGTGGAATCGCTCTGCATCACGGGGTGGTACGGGTCGGTTTCGCGGATGATCTCGTAGATCTGGCGCAGGGCGGATGGGTGGACGGAGTTGCCGCTGGGCTCGTCGATCAGGTAGTAGCAGAAGAGGTTCTTCTGGTCGCGGGCCTTGGTGATGAGGTCGCGGATGTCCTTCGCGAACTCGGGCGGGATCGTGGCCTGCTGCAGCATCTTCTGGCGCTCGGGGCGGCGCATGACCCTGCCGCTGCCCCACATCAGGTTCGTGTCGAGGATCTTCGCGTTTTCAAACGGGGCGGCGGGACGTCTGAAGTCGAAGGCCATGACGAGGTTGATGTGGGGGCCGTAGTCCTTGGCGCTGCCGAACCAGCCGGTGTTGATGGTGAAGGGCTTGCCGTCGATGAACCAGTTGCCGTGGCGGTCCATCCAGGCCTCGGTGTCCTTGTGCGGGAGTTTCCACAGGAAGGTGGAGGTGCTGCCGAAGGGGACGGGCTTGCCGCCTTTGACCAGCGTCGCCTTGAGGGTGTAGCGGCCGTCGGGGAGTTTCGCGGTCGCGAGGGAGAAGGGGATCTTGGCGGCGGCGGGTCTGGTGGCGGTCCAGACGGTTTTTTTGGTGGCGTCGTCGAGGATTTCGGCGGTGATGGAGGAGCCTTTCGCCTGGTCGGCGGGGAGGCTGCATTTCACGGTGAAGCGCACCTCGGTCAGTTTCTGGCTTGCGAAGATGGAGTTGCGGTACCACGGCACCTCCAGGTCGATGGCGAGCGGCGCGAGGCGCACCGAGATCTTCTGGTCGGTGTAGGCGATGGCGCGGCCGTTTTCGTCCTCGGCGCGCACGAACAGGAAATAGTCGCCTTCGCCCTCATGGGTGATTGGGTTGAGTTCGAGGCGGGCATTGGCGCCGTCGGCGAGGTCGAAGCGCTTCTTGACATTGAAGGTGTATTTGCGGTCCGACTCGCGGCGGATCCACGCCTCGACGGCGCCGCGGAGGGGCCTTCCCGTGGCGTTGGCGAATGCGACGGACGGCGTGGTGTGGATTTTCGCGCCCGGGACGGGGGCGGAGGAGGCGGCGGCGCGGTCGAAGGAGAACTGGAGGTTCCTGAGGTCGAGGTCGATGCCGTCCAGGGGGAGGAATGCGCCGCCGGTGTTGTAGTTGCCGTTGGCGATGGAGGCGTCCTCATTGCCCGCCTTCGGGGGGCGTGCGTTGCGGCAGACGTTGATGGCCCATCCGACAGGCGCCTTTGCGCGCACGGCGGCGAAGTTGTAGAGGGGGATGGCGATTTCGACGGTGTAGGCGTTCTTCTGCCAGGCGACCTTTGCGGTCCACTGGCCGTTCCACTGCTCGGCGCCGAGGATGCCGCCCTGTTCGCAGGTGCGGTCGGCGAGGTCGCCGTTGGAGGAGACCATGAAATGGTAGTAGAAGTCCTGGTTGCGGCCCGGGTCGAGCATCAGTTCAATGCCTTCGAGCTGGTAGAGACCGCCGTCGCGCGGGCGGGCGGCCGCCTGGGCGGGGCGTCCGCCGTCGGCGATGGCGCAGGTGATGCCGAAATAGAGATTGCGGTCGTCGAAGAGGCACTTGACGGAGGTCGGGTTGACGGCGGGGCGGCGCCCCTTGGTCGTGACGAAGGCGGTGTAGGCGGGCGCGGCGGCCCAGACGGCCTCGTCGAGTTTTCCGTCGATCGACGGCGCCTTGGCGGCGCGGACGGCGGCGGGGCCCGCGCCCCAGAGGGCGGTGCAGGCGCACAGCATCAGTGCGGAAAGGAGCAGATGGCGTGTTTTCATGGGGACTCCTGGATGGTGTGGAATGGTGTGGAATGGCTAGGGTGAAAAGGGTTTATGGTTGCCTGGCGGCGGGGAGATGCTGGAGAATGACGGGGAGCAGGATCTGGATCTGGGCGGCGTTCCCCTCGGGAGTGTAGTGGTAGCCGTCGCCTCGGCTGTATTCGGGATGGGCGGCCATGGGGGTGTAGAGGTCGATGACGGGGATGCCTCGGGCGGCCATGACCTCGACGGCGATCTGGTTGCGCCGCAGGACGATGGGGTTGTGCTTCGGGTGGAACTCCTGCGGCTTTCTCGGGACGGTGACGGGAGTGGAGTTGCGCCAGAGGAGTTTTGCGCCCGTGCGGCGCAGCAGGAGGGCGAGGGCTTCTTCGAGGCCGCGGCGGTACTGCTCGTCGCTGTAGGCGAAGCCGTGGAGGCCGTTGTTGAAGACGATGAGGTCGAAGCGGCTTTCGGCGAGCGCCGCGGCGAGTTCGCGGTGGAATGCGGGATCCGCGACGGCCTTGGAGGTGTAGTAAGCGGCGACCGTGGCCTTGCCCTTGAGCGCGCGGGTCAGGAGGGTGACCTCGCCTCCGACGATGGAATCGCCGATGAGGAACACGCGTGGCAGGTCGGTGCGGGTGGCTTCGGAGAAGTACAACTGGCTCCATTCGGTGCCCTCGCGTGAGGGAGGCGGTGGCGGCGGCAGGATGCCGACCTGGCTTCTGTCCAATTGCGGGAAGTGCATTTTCCCCAGCGCCGAGTCAGGGGGGAAGGAGAAGTCGCGTCTGGCGAGGTCGCGGAAGCCAGGGCTGGTGCCGAGGATGGCGCCGCGCCCGAGGCCGCGCTTCCCCCACTCGGCCATGTCGCAGGACCACTTGCCGCGGTCGTCGGCGACAGGCGGGAAGTCGCCCTTGGTGTGGTGGAACAGGTTGTTCTGCTCGATGACCACGGGGTGCCTGAGGTAGTGGTCGTCGAGGGCGGAGTGGAAGAAGGGCTTGCCGTCGGAGACGAGGACGTTGTCGTGGAGCGTCACGGCGGTGGTGCAGTTCGGGCCAGGGAGGAGGCCAGTGAAGTCGGTGGGGGTGATGGCGATGCACACGGCGGCGCGTCCGCCGAAGGCGAAGATGTTGTGGCGGATGGTGTTTTCACGGCCGTAGTGGTGGAAGACGCCTTCGCTGAAGCAGTCGGTGCAGATGTTGTTTTCGACGACGATGTGGGAGGCGCCCTGGTCGAGGTAGACGCCCCAGCCGCCGTAGTATCGGGGCTTGACATTGGCGATGTAGTTGTTGTAGACGCGGGTGCCAGGCTGGATGCCGAGCAGATAGACGCCGCCCATGTCGGAGACGACCTCTTTGCCGAGGTCATGGATGTAGTTCCAGCCGATGCGGTTTTCGCGGGTGACGGTCTCGCCGTAGCCCCAGCACCACCCCGCCGAGACGCCCGAATAGCGCAGGTCGTGGATGTGGTTGTGCTCGACCAGGTTGCCGAACGCGTGCGTGATCAGCACGCCGATGCCGCTGGGATGCACCAGGCCGCCGTCGTGGATGTGGTTGTTGGTGACGATGATGCGCGAGGTGCGCAGTTCGGCGGGGCCGTTCGCGGGCGAGCCGCCGATGCGGATGCCGCCTGCGCCCAGTTCGCAGAGTTCATTCCGGTCGATGAGCAGGCGGCTGCAGCCAGGGCCCGCCTCAATGCCGTACCAGCCCGTCGCGGTGACGGTGCAGCCCGTGATCTCGCAGTCGCTGCAGTTCGCGAGGAAGATGGTGCCAGGCACGTGGACGGCGGCCTGCGCGGACGAGCCGAAGGGGAAGGCCGAGTTCTCGTCCAGGCGGTTGCCGAGCGGGAAGTTGGGGATCCCCTTGCCGACGATGTCATAGTTGCGGGTGAGGCGGGGGCGGTATCCGCCGCCATGACGGAAGGTGAGGCCGCGCAGATTCAGGAAGCGCGCGTTGTCCACGCGCACGAGGCATCCGAGGCGCGTCGCGACGGGGCGTTCGCCGTCCTTCGCCAGGGGTTCGTCGAGGATGACGGTGACGGTGCCGTCGGTGCTGTCATAGTAGAACTCGCCTGGCTGCTGGAGCGCCTCGCGGACGTTTTCGAGGCGGTATTCGGTGTCGCGGCGCTGCATCAGGAACACGGTGCGGTGGGTGGAATAGAGCTCCTGCGTCTTGGGATCGAAAGACTTGACGGGGAGATACTCCTCGATCCACTTGTGGGTCATGAAGATGTCGATGCCCGCGGGATTGTGCCAGGACGGATTGAACGAGCCCTGCTCCGCGGTGAAGTGGTCGCCGCCGTCGCCGAGTTCCCCGCCGAAGACCGAGACCGTGTTCTGGATCCTGAACATCCCCTGCTTCGGAAAAGCCGCCCGCTTCAGCATCCTGCCTCGGAAATAGAGTTGCTTCACGGGGAAGCCCGCCGTCGCCTGCCACGCCTTCTTCCCGTTGACCGAGGTCTCATGCCATCCCTGCAGCTCCACGCCGCCGTCCAGAATGGCGCGCTCGCCCTCCATGGAGGCGATCGTCAGCGGAAAGTCCGTGTCCAGTTCCAGCGTCTTCTTCAGGCGGTAGACGCCGCCACGCAGCACGATCCGCGCAGGCAGGCGCAGCTCCCCGCGCTGACGCAGCGCCCGCAGGCGCGACACCGCCCCCTCGATGCTCCCCAGTGGCGCCGACACGCCGTCGTTCCAGTCGCCGCCGTCGGGCGCCACCACCAGGCACGTGCCCTCGGAACACATCGGGACTGCCGCCTCCGCGTCACGGACTGGAAATACCAGCATAGACAGCACGGCCATCCATACATACAGGCAAAGGGGCAAAGACTTCTTCATGCGGCTACAAGTAAAATTCGCTCTGGAAATCTGGTTACCAATCCACGGCATACAATAATGCCTCAACATTCAATTGCAAGCGGAGGGGGGATTTTTCCATGCGGGCCGAACAGCCCGTCAAGGGACGGGAGCGACCAAAGGGACGGAAGGGACCAAAGGGACGGAAGGGACCGAAGGGACGGGAGCGACCAAAGGGACGGGAGGGATTGAAGGGATTGAAGGGATTGAAGGGATTGAAGGGATTGAAGGGATTGAAGGGATTGAAGGGATTGAAGGGACGGGAGGGACGCGGGTGAGTTCATGGCGGAGTATGGCAAAATGCGGTTTCAGGATGATATTAGGAAAGTTTGCAGAAGAATTTCCGTAATCATGAGATGAGGAGACAGGTGAGATGAAGCGTTGGATGGCGTGGTTGGTGCTGGCGTTGGCGTTGACGGGGGCGGAGGTGTCGAAGATTCGGCCGCTGCACTATGTATCGACGGACAAGCCTGTCTATCGTCCAGGGGAGACGGTGTATGTCCGGGATGTGATTCTGGACGGGCTCACGAACTATCCCGTGGATTTGAGCGAGAACCGCGGGATGGGTGCGTCGATGCGGGTTCGGATTCTGGGGCCGCGCGGGGAGGAGGTGGCCTCGGGGATGCTGGTTCCGCGCGGGGCCGCGAACGGTTTTGCGTGGACGATTCCGCCGCATCTGGCGGGGGGCGACTATCGGGTGCGCCTGGAGGGGGCGAAGAACTGGGCGGTGTCGGGCACGGCGGCGCCAGCGGAGCGTCGTTTTGAGGTGCGGGCGTATCGGGTGCCCCGAATCAAGACGCAGATCGAGTTTGCGCGCCGCGGCTATCTGCCGGGGGAGCAGTGCGAGGCGGTGGTGCGCTTTGAGCGCGCGGAGGGCGGGATTCCGGAAGCTGCGGTGGTTACGGCGAGTGCGCTGGTGGATGGGCGGCAGGTGCTGGCGGAGACGGAGTTGAAGCCGTCGGGGGGCGAGGCACGGGTCGCGTTTGCGCTGCCGAAGGAGATTGCGGCGGGGGACGGGACGCTGGCGTTTGTGATCCGGGACGGCGGCGTCGTCGAGGCGGCTGCGAAGAGCATCCCGATTTTGGTGGAGAACTATGATGTCGCGTTCTATCCGGAGGGCGGCGAACTGGTGGACGGTGTGCCGAACCGGGTCTATGTCTCGGCTGTGCGCCGGGATGGCAAGGGCGCGGATCTCAGGGGGACGGTCTATGCGGGGGAGGAGAAGATCGCGGAGTATTCGTCGTTGCATGACGGCCGCGGCGTCTTCACGTTCACGCCGGTCGCGGGCAAGTCGTATGTGTTGAAGGTGCGCAATGAGGCGACGGGGAAGGTGCAGGAGTTCGCGCTGCCGGCGTCGCGTGCCGCGATGGCGCTGTCGTCGACGGCGCCCGTCTATGCGTATGATGCGCCGATTGCGGTGACGGTGCTGCGGAAGGGGGCGATTCGGGAGGGGACGGCGGTGGTGCTGCGCAAGCGCGACATGGAGTTGTCGCGGCGGTTGTTGAAGGGGAATTCGCCTAGGGCGGTGACGCTGGAAGCTGGCGAGGCGGAGGGGGTCTTGACTGCGACGCTCTATGACGAGCATGGCAATGCGGTGGCGGAGCGGCTGCTCTTCCGGGCACCGCGCTTCCGGGTGCATCTGGAGTTCGAGGGCGTGAAGGCGCCGGTGTCGCCGGGCGCGCCCGTCAAGGTGGCGGTGGTCGCTAAGGACGACGCGGGGAATCCCGTGGCGGCGCAGGTGGGGCTGGCGGTGACCGACGCCTCGGTGCAGGAGATGATCGACCGGCGTGAGCAGGCCCCGCGCCTGCCCGAGATGGTCTATCTCGAAAACGAGGTGCTGGAGTTCGCCGACGCGGCGGACTACTTCAATCCCAGGGATCCGCAGGCGGCGGTCAAGCTCGACCTGCTTCTGGGGACGCAGGGCTGGCGGCGCTTCATCACCGTCCGCATCGAGGACATCCGCAAGGCGCATCCCGACGCGCTGCTGCGCGCGATCGCGCCCGAACTGACGGTGCGTCCGCAGCCGCGCGTCGTGTACAAGTCGGCTCGCGCACGCAACAACGTGGACTTCGCGGCGGCGGGCGCGGGGGCTCCGATGGAGGACGGGATGGTGTTTGAAGCCCAGGCGGCGGCCGCGCCGCGCCCGATGCCGATGGCGGCGAATGCGGCGAAGGCGATGCCCGAGGCGGCGGCCGCGGACGCGGACGCGGGGGTGCAGGGGGTGGTTCAAAAGGAGGCGAAGCCTGTGAAGATGAAGGCGGATGTCATGGCGGATGTGCAGGTGCCAGGGCGTCCCGTCGCCGCCGCGAAGCAGCGCCGTCCTGGCTTTCCCGCGATTCGGATGCAGGTGCGTGAATACGCGCACCAGGTACGGCTGGGGCGCAAGCCCGGCGACCGCGTGGACTTCGCGGAGACGCTCTACTGGAATGCGACGGCGACGACCGACCCGCGCACGGGCCGCTACGAGTTCACCTTCGGGATGCCTGACACGGTGGGGACGTTCCGCGTGGTTGCGGACGCCTTCGGCAACAACGGCGCGCTGGGCGCGGCCGTCGCGGAACTCCAGTCGCTGGTGCCCTTCTACGCGGAGTTGAAGCTGCCGCCGTTCCTGAGCGTCGGGGACGAGATGGAAGTGCCGTTGACGCTGGTCAACACGGGCAAGTCGGCGCTGGCGGGGGCGAACGTGGTCGTGACGGCGGGCGCGGGGCTGGAGCTGTCGGGGCAGCCGACGGTCGGGGCGGCGCTGGCGCCAGGGGAGCGTCGTCGGCTGCTGGTCAAGGTGCGTGCGGTGAAGGCGTCGGAGGCGGCGGAACTCACGGTCGCGGCCGTCGCGGGCGGCCAGATGGATCGGGTGACGCGCAAGACGAAGATCGTCTCGCGGCTCTTCCCGTTCGGGTTCAGCGCGGGGGCGCGGGTCTCGGCGTCGAAGCCGCTGGCGGCGGAGGTCGAGATTCCAGCGGAGGTCGAGAATGGTTCGCAGAAGGCGACGGTGCAGGTCTACACCTCGCCTGCGGCGACGATGGAGGCGGCGCTTGCGGCGCTGCTGCGTCAGCCGCACGGGTGCTTCGAGCAGACCAGTTCGACCAACTACCCACTGGTGATGGCGCAGCAGTATTTCCTCTCTCACAGCGGAATCGCGCCCGAGCGCGTGAAGCAGGCGCGGGAACTGCTGGAGCAGGGCTATCAGAAACTGGTCTCGTTCGAGTGCAAGGAGAAGGGCTACGAGTGGTTCGGCGCGGATCCAGGCCATGAGGCGCTGACCGCCTACGGCCTGATGGAGTTCAGCGACATGGCGCAGGTGATGCAGGTGGACGCCGCGATGCTGGAGCGCACGCGGTCGTGGCTGATGAGCCGCCGCGCGGGGGACGGCACCTTCCGCCAGAACAGCAAGGCGCTCGACAGCTTCGGCCGCGCGCCCGCGCCGACGACGAACCTCTACATCCTGTGGGCGCTGCTGGAATCCGGGCAGAAGCCTGACGGCCTCCAGGCGGAGATCGAACACGCGAAGAAGGTCGCGGGCGAATCGAAGGAGGCCTACCTCAAGGGGCTGGGCGCCAACATCCTCTTCCTCGCGGGCGACCGCGCTGGCGCGGCGGCGCTCGCGGAGGCGCTGGCCAAGTGGCAGCAGGAGGACGGGATGATGGGCGAGCCCGGCGGCACCATCACCTGCTCCGGCGGCGTCTCGCGGCAGCTCGAGAACACCGCCCTCGCCGCGCTCGCGTGGACGCGCCTTGGCGAGGCCTTCGTCGCGCCGCTGGAGCGCGCGATGCGCGCGCTGGCCTCCAAATGCGAGGCGGGCAAATTCGGCTCGACGCAGGCGACGGTGCTGGTGCTCAAGGCGATCAACGCCTATGACAAGGCCTTCGCGAAACCGCTGAAGGCAGGGCAGGTGCAGCTGTTTGTGGACGGGGCGCCCTTCGGCGCGCCTGTCGCCTTCACCGAGAAGAGCACTGGCGTCCTGGACTTGCCTGACTGCGGGCTTGCGCTGGGGCCTGGCCGCCACCGCCTGGAGGTCCGCATGACCGACGGCAGCGAAATGACCGCCTCGATGCAGGTGAAGGGCATGACGCTGAAGCCGTCGAACGCGGGGGCGATCGTGCCTGGGGTGCGGCTGCAGCCATCGCGGCTGCGCGAGGGGGAGCCCGCCGAGATCAAGGTGACGATGCGCAATATGACACAGCAGGCGACGGGGATGACGGTCGCGTGCGTCGCGATTCCCGCGGGGCTGGAGGTGCGCGTGCCGCAGCTGCAGGAACTGGTGAAGGCGGGGCGCATCGCGGCCTACGAACTCTTCGACAACCGCGTGGTGCTCTACTGGCGCGGAATGGCGGCGCGCAGCATCCTGGTGGTGCCAGTTTCCTGCGTGGCGGCCATCCCTGGCACCTACACGGGCGCGGCCACGTCGGCCTACCTCTACTACACGGACGAGGAGAAGCAGTATCTGCCGGGCCTCTCCGTCACGATCACGCCGCGATAGGGGGACGGGATGCGGATCAAGAACGATGCCAAACTGGCGGCGCTGCTGGCGGCCTCGGAGGCGCGGGCGCGGGGGGAGCGCCCCGCCACGGGGGGCGGCTGGGAGACGGTGACGGTACGCAAGCCCGCCTCCAGCCAGCCCGCCGAAATCAGCGTCGCGCACACGGCGCTGCAATGCAGGATCCTCGGGATGGACACCGCGCTGCGCAAGACGGGCTGGGGGGTGGTCGAAGTCTGCGGCAAGAACATCCGCGCGGTGGACTGCGGGGTGATCGTGAACCCGCCGACGGCGAGCGTCACGGACTGCATGCGGCACCTGAACAACGCCATCAAGGACCTCATCACCAAATATTCGCCTGACGACGCGGCGATCGAGGGCGGCTTCTACTGCAAGAACCCGCGCACCGCCATCATCCTGGGCACCGCGCGCGGGGCGGTCCTCGGCGTCCTCGCCGAGGCGGGGCTACCCGTCTATGAATACGCGCCGCGCCGCGCGAAGCAGGCCGTCACGGGGACTGGCAACGCCACCAAGGAGCAGGTCTCCCTGATGGTCTCCAATCTGCTCCATATCCGCGTCGACAACCTCGCCAACGACTCCACCGACGCCCTCGCGCTCGCCATCTGCCACGCCGTCGCCCTCATCCATCCCGCCCCCGTCCCCGAAAAGCCGCTGTGAGAAACGGTGGCGGCAGAATATTTCCCGCTTAGGCGTTGTCGTTCAGGATGGTCGGCAATCGCCGCCATTTCCATGCCCGAAAGGTGTTGCCACGGCGAGGCCGCCGTGGCAACCATTTCTGGGGCGTCAACCTGGCAATCGCCAACCCGTATGGGGCACAGCGCGATCCCCACAAATCGTAGCCAAGGCTTTGGAATCGGAACCGAGCATTCACCGCGCCGCCACGGCGAGGCCGCCGTGGCAACCATTTTCGGGTGTCATACGAGGCAATCGGGGAACAGGGCGTTCCGCAAATTCTTCCAATAATTTGCGGATGGATCCGCAAATTATGGCGTTTTTTTGCGGATTTGGACGACCATTCTCCCCCTCGCGACAACTTGCAATTGGACGGGAGCAACGTGGCTACGTTTTCGTTGGCTCGGCGTGCTCGGGTTTCACATTATCGCGCGAGGTTCCAGGCGAGGCGATGGATTCCTGCGGCCAGCGGGCCGTTTGGGGTCTCTGCGGTGCAGGCTTCGGGGACGGTCAGTTCGGCTTCGAGATGTTCGCCCTGTCGTTTCCAGGAGACGCGGATGGCGCCGTGCGGCGTGGGGACGGCGCCGTGCGCGAAGTCGAGGCCGCAGGGGGTTGGCGCGAAGCGGAATTCCGTGAAGCCAGGCTTCACGGGGGCGATGCCCAACAGGACGGTCTGGAGGAAGTCGACGGGGGAGGTGCTGAAGCCGTGGCAGAGGCTGGCGGAGCCGCCGAAACCCGCCTTGCCTGCGGAATAGACGCCGTTTTCCCAGAGCGTCGGCGTGCCGCTGTCAAGCATCGGCCCCCAGTATTTTCGGAGATACGCCAGGGCTTCGGCGTCCAGCCCCGCGCCTTTGAGGGCGAGGAGGACGAAGGAGCCGTAGAAGAGTTCGGGGGGGAAGCAGGCGTCGTCCAGGAGGGCATGTCGGAAGACCTCGTCGGTGCCTGGGCGTGCCTGCGGCAGTGCGGCGAGAAGCGCGAGGGCGTTGGCGACCTTGCTGGTGCGGAATTCGGCGTGGCGGTCGAGGGGGACGCCGCATTGGCGGAGGAGTTCCTCGTTGACGATCGGGTGGAGGGCGTCGAGCAGCACCTTTTCGTCCTCGCGGTAGAATTCCCTGATGGTGGCGGAGCGCATTTCCCTGAGTTCGGCGCCGCAGTCGGGATCTGGGTCTTCGGCGAGTTCTCCGAGGCGTGCCATTGCCTGGAGGGCGATGATGTACATGCAGTTCATGAGGGAGCTGCCCGAGGCGGGGATCTGCTTTCCGTTGAGTTCGAAGGACCAGTCGAAGAAGGTGGTGTCCTCCTGGTAGCGGTTTTCCAGGTCGATGACGCCGCGGTCGTTCTTGAAGCCTCGGAAGGTCGCCATCATCTGCCGCAGCTGCGGCAGCCAGTCGCGGAGGGAGGCGGTGTCGCCGCTGTAGAGGACGTATTCCAGCACCGAGAGGGGGAAGGTCAGGTTGCAGGAGGGGATGTAGGGGAGGACGCGCCCCAGGCCGTGTTCGGCGAACATCGCGGCGGTGGAGGGGACGACGCAGGGGAAGACGCCGTGTTCGTCCATTTCGGAGAAGGCGAGCCGCAGTGCGTGGCGGACGAGCGTGCAGTCCCCCGTGAGCTGGAGGGCGCTGCGGCATTCGACGACGAAGTCGTTGGTGAAGAAGAGTCGTTCGCGCCAGGGGCAGTCGGTGAAGACGTCGGTGGTGCAGGCGGAGAGGGTTTCGAAGGCGGTCTCCCAGAGGCGGTTGAGCTGGTAGTCGCTGGAGTGGAAGCGGCCCTTCATGCTCATCGGGTAGCGTCGGTCGATTCCCTCGATGCGATGCAGGACGACGGGGCCAGTGAAGTTGCGGAAGGTCAGCCTGGCCATTCGGAAGCCGCGGTCCACGAGATAGTTGCCGACGACCTGTCGGCCGCCTTTCAGGATATATCGGTCGCAGTGGTTGTAGGAGGGGTTGGTCGCGGTGTGGTCGCTGCGCAGGCGCCCGTCTTCGAGCAGGCACTCCTCGTGCGCGATGTCGACGACGGTGCCTGCGGCGGCGGTGAGTTCCACTTCGAGCCGTCCCGACACCAGCCTCGCGAAGTCGACGATGACGGAGAAGCCGCCGCCATTGGGCGGGGGCGGCAGCGGGACGGCGTGCTCTCCGCCGAAGGCGAGTTCGACCAGGCGGGAGGCGGTGCCCTTGGGGACGGAATGCCGCGCGTCCCGGTCGCCCAGGACGGCGATGCGCGGGTCGCCCAGGTCGATCGCGTCGGTCCATGACGGGAGGCGCAGCTCCACTGGCAGATGGCGGCTTTCCACGGGGACGGGGGTGTCGGACGGCAGCAGCGCGCGGGTGTGGACGGGGGAAGATTCGGGAAGGACTGCCGTGGGCACGTCGGCCAACTCGCCGGTGCGGCGCAGGTCCCGCCATTCGCAGAGGCCCTGCTGCATGTTGTAGAAAGGCGCGTCCTCCCGCCATTCGCCTTCCGCGACCTGGCACCGCCAGCGTTCGTCCGTGCCCAGGAGGTCTCCGATGCGCATCCAGAGCGCCGCCTCGGCGGGGACGTTCCGTCCCGTGGGCACGTTCATGCACAGCACTTCGACCGCGACGCGGTTGACGCCGCGATGCAGATGCGGCGCGACCTGGTAGCGGTCGCACCAGTAGAGGCGGGACGAGCCGCGCGCGGGGCCGCGCCCCAGGACGACATCGTTCACCTTCAGCAGATAGTAGCTCTCGCAGGCGATCTGCAGCTCAACTTCATTCGGCACCGCCACAAGTTCGAACTCTCGGCTGGCGTGGAAGTGGCAGTTGCGGCGGCGCGACAGGCCTGAAGGGGCGATCCAATGGGCGGAAATGGTGGACATGGCTGGTGATGGCAGAGGGTGGAAGGAGAGATTCATTCTTGCGTTTGGCATAATATAGGCAGTCGCGGCGAAAAGGAAACGCCATGCCGCGGGATGCGGTCATTCTTGAATTTCCCGCCGCCGTGGTTTTTGAATCGCGCTGGGCCCCAAGATGGTCGGTAACAGCTCCTCATAATTCAGACACACCAGAAGCGTGTGGGTGGGCGCGTTTGGCGAAGCGGGCGTAGCCACGGCGTCCCGCCGTGGCAGGCGGGTGAGCCACACAGGGTTTGCAATCGGGCGGAATCGTTCGCGGCGTCGCAAGTCGGGGCGACCACGGCGGGACGCCGTGGCTACTATTTTCGGGCGTCAACCGAGGCAATTGCCGACCTGTATGGGGAACATGGCTTTTTGAATATGCCCATGAATGCGGTATCGGGGCAAAACGGGGCGATGAATCCCTGATGGCGGCGGAGGCACTATAGTACGCGGCGTTGAGCATCGGGGGGGATGGCATGGATTTCAGGTCGAGGTGAAAATGGCAGACTTGTCGGTGCAACTGGGGCCGCTGAAGTTGCGGAATCCGATCATCACCGCGTCGGGCACCTTCGGGTACGGCGCGGAGTACCAGGGGCTGGTCCCCTTCGAGGCGCTGGGCGCGATCACGGTGAAGGGGGTGTCGCCGGAGCCGTCGGACGGCAATCCGATGCCGCGCACGGCGGAGGTCTTCGGCGGGCTGCTGAACGCGATCGGGCTGCAGAATCCCGGCGTGGACAAGTTCCTGCA
>JAEEGL015676384.1_pt1 | contig 15176 bp, 14 predicted proteins | sample 9134231 | NCBI WGS metagenome assembly JAEEGL01 (sample SAMN16246548, study PRJNA631951) | gut metagenome | biome: gut microbiome; feature: rumen; material: fiber-attached | host: Bos | place: Iran: Karaj | collected 2018-10 | reverse complement strand
CTTAACATTCTTTAATATGTAGTAAAAACCTACCCAAACTAAGGAAATATCTAATATTTTAGTTATTATTGACCATATCATTATATTCACCTTTTACTTTCGCTTAATAATTATATCAAATAATTACAATTATATCTAGATGTAATAAAAAAAATTCTTCATTTTGAAGAATCTTTTTTTTCTTTTTCAGTTTTTTCGGGCTTTTTCTCCTGTTCAGTTTCTTCAGCTTTTGGTGACTCATCTAAAGCCTCTTCTTCTAGAGCCTCTACTGCATCTTCTTCTGATTTAACCGGAGATTGCATCATCTGATTAATAGTTAAATTAGCAGCGCCTGCAGCAGCTAATCTTGATTCTAGTTCTTTGTCTATCTCAATCTTTTCTGAGAATCTCTCATCTTTTTTAGTATCTACAAAATAACCAATTAGAGCAAAGATTAAGATAAAGCTTATTACTAAAAACCAAACGTAATTACTTACAAAAAAATTTAATATCACACTCATACAAATCCTCCTAACAAATTATATTATTTGAGATTCCTTTTTATGAAATTGTTAATGGTTCTCCTTTAGGTTGAATTTGAATAAATGTATTACCATCATTAACTTTTAAATCCGTTCCGTCTTCAAATTTATAAATTGTTTGACTAGCTCTGTCTTTCTTTTCCCAAGTAATAGGCACTGCATATCCTTCAGAAATATACCATCCTGTTCCTTTTCCAATATTATCTAGTCCTTGTCTTCCTTTTCCCGAACCGTCATTTAAATTATAATTATGTACTTGATATGTAATTATATTTTTAAATGTATATTGTTTTTTAGTAACATAATCTTTATGTTCTTTTCCATTTACAAATCTGTTATATACTTTATTTTCTTCATCATATTTATATGAACTTGTTGTAGAACTTGAATACTTAATTTTAACTTCCTTTGCTTCTTTAGCATTAGGCATAGATGCTAAATCAAGAGGATCTACACTATAGTCTAATAACAAGTCATTTTTTCTTTCTGTTCTTTTATTTCCAATACCATTTTTTAATTTAGCTATACTAGTAAATAAAGTGTGTTCTCTAGAATATTTTAGACTAGTATCTCTCCATCCTGTTTTACCATTATCAACTACTATCCTATCAACTAATCCTTTTTTGAAATCAGCTTGAGCTTGAGTAGATTGTCCATGGTGAACATATATAGCGTCATTTTCTAGAGCATAATCTAGATAATAATGTCTAGAACTTCTAATTGAACCTATTCTTTCAGTATTTTGATCTAAGAATAAAGCCATATATCTAGTAATGCCACCTTCAACTATCATTTCATAAATTATATATGCATCTTGAAGTCCACTATGAAGTGGTCTTGCAACAGCTATATTATTAATCATTACAGCAAAAGGTCTTGATTTACTATTAACATCAACTATTTGTACTTTCTTTTCTTCTACTGGTTCTGGTTTCTTATTATTTTGTTTTGGTTTATCAGCCTTATCTTTGCCGCCTAAAGCAATAGCTGCAACGATACCTCCTATAACTAATACTGCACATATTGCAATAATTAAAATATTTTTTTTCTTTGTTTTTCTTTTTGTCATTTTATAACACCTACCATTAAAGATTATACCATTATAAGAAAAAAAGAACAATAATTATATTGTTCTATGGTTCATAAACTACTGTAGCAACCGGTGCCCAACTAGACCTTGTATTATATAAATCTTGATTATGAACTGTTATTGTTAAGCTAGAATTGTTACTAAATGCATTATAGCCTATCTCAGTAACACTAGAAGGAATATCCAAAGTGTTAAATCCGCCGGCTTCTACAAAAGCATCTTTTCCAATTGTTTGAAGGCCATCGTTAAGTATAAGTTGTGATATACTAATCTTTGCAAAAGCTCCTTGGCCGATCACTCTTAAGCTACTAGGCATAGTTAGCGTTTTACCAAACATTTCTAATTCGCTAAATGCAGAATTTCCAATTTCAACTAGATTTGTAGCTTGTGACAAATCTAAAAAAGCAATGTTTGTTCCCAAAAGACCAGCGGTCTCTGCTGAGTCTTTATTTCCAATTCTTGTTGCTATATACTGACCATTATCATTAGTTACTTTATAAAAGTGTTCATAACCTTCTGGTCTAATCGTATCATGATTATATATCTTAACTTCAGAAACTCTAGCGCTACTAATGCTTTCCATTTGATAGAATGAATTTATTGTTTCATCTGGATTGTTCTTTAACCATTCTATAGCGTCATCAATGTGTCCACTGGCATCATCTTTATATTTTAAGAATTTTATGTCGTTTGAAGTAACATTTGATAATGTTGCATAGTCTGAATTATAATAAGCGGTTACATATGTTGGATTAACGATTATTGAAAAGTCAATATCATCTACCCCATAATCCCTACTATTAAATGTATAATCTGGATAGCCACTATCAGTAAAAGCTGTTGAAGCAATCTTCTTTACCTGGATTCCATTTACTTCGGCAGGTATTGTAGCTTTCATACCACAATCAGGATTATATTTTGTAAGAACTCCATCGCTATTAACTGCGTAACAATCTAAATCTATTCCTTGACCACTAACTACTTTTACTTTACTATAAAAGCCTTTATTCATTTGAGTTTGGGGAGTATCTTCATCTAGCCATATTCTTAAATTGTGAGTTTTACTCTCATGAGCATAAAGTTTTTCAGCAGTAATCTTTCTAGTACTTCTTATGGTGTATCCAGTGCTTGTATCATTAGTTATTGTTGGTAATGATCCATATGGATAAATATTCCCATCATCAAAGTATACATCTATATAATCATCACTTAAATAACTATCGTTTGGATTATTAGGGTTGGCGATAGATTCCAAAGATACCATATAATTAACGGCCATATCGCAATTGTTTGTAATAGTAAATGAATATGGAGTTGTTGCTTTACCATCAGCATCTAACATTGGCCAAGCACTTAAAAGACTTATATCTCCAGTTTCATTTGAATACTCTACTGACAAACACGCACTAGTTAATGCATTATGGTTAGTTTGTTTTCTTGTTGTTTGCCATAAAGCAAAAGAACCAATTATAACTCCACCTGCAAGCACTAACAAAAATAGTGATGTTAAAATATGTCTTTTTTTATTATTTGTACCCTCCATAGATTAATCTCCATTCTATAGACATTATAGTTTTTTTAATAAAAAAAAGCAAATGAAAAGAACATATCTATTTATATAGCTTTTGTTCTCTTTCTAAGTCTTTTTTCTTTAAAGCTTCTCTTTTATCATGAAGTTTTTTACCTTTACCAATACCGATTAAAACTTTTACTTTACCATTTTTAAAATACATTTTAAGTGGTATTAGAGAAATTCCTTCTAAAGCTTTTTCTTCCCCTAATCTTTTAATCTCTTGTTTATGAAGAAGTAACTTTCTAGTTCTTCTTTCTTCATGATTAAATATATGTGCTTCTTCATAGTGAGCTATGTAAGTATTTAAAAGAAAGGCTTCATTCTTCTTAATATTAACAAAGCTATCTTTTAAATCTACTGATCCTTTTCTTACTGATTTAACCTCTGTACCAATAAGTTCTATACCCGCTTCTATTTCTTTTAATATTTCATAATCGAAATAAGCTTTTTTATTCTTTATTTCCATTTTTATCCTCAATAACTTCAAAGTCGATTGTTGCTGCTTCTTTTGAAGCTGCAACAACTTTTACTTTGACTTTAGAACCTATTTGATACATCTTTTTAGTGCTTTTTCCAATCATAGCTAGTTGATCTTCAACATAGATGTAATAATCTCCTTTTAAGGTATTTACATGTACTAATCCTTCTATTAAGTTTGGAAGTTCTACAAAGAATCCAAAGTTAGTAACACTTGTTATAATACCTTCATATTCTTCACCAATATGATCTTCCATATATTCAGCCATCTTCATATCATCAACATCACGTTCTGCATTAATAGCCGCAACTTCTCTTTCAGATGAATGTTCTGCTATTGTAACTAAAGCATTTTCGTAAAAATGGATGGTTTGCATAGATAAATCATGGTTAAATAGGTAAGTTCTTAGAAGTCTATGAACAGTTAAGTCTGGGAATCTTCTAATTGGAGAAGTAAAGTGAGTATAACATTTAGATGCTAGTCCAAAGTGACCGATATTATCTTTGGAATACTCTGCTTTTTTCATACTACGTAGTAGCATACTTGATAATATTTTAAATTCTGGTTTATCGTCTAGTTCATCTAACATTCTTTGCATATTTTTAGGAGTAATATTATTTGTAGATGTATTTACTTTGTATCCAAATATTTTTAGTAGATTAACAAAATCATCAATCTTTTCTGATTGTGGTTCAGCATGGACACGATAGATAAATGGTAAATCCATATTAGAAATGTAGGTAGCAACTGATTCATTAGCTATAATCATGAAGTCTTCTATTAGTTTTTCTCCATCTTCTCTTTCTCTTACTACTATATCTATTGCTTTTCCATTTTCATCTTGTTTAACTTTAGCTTCGTCGATATCAAAATTAATATATCCGCGTTCATTTTTCTTTTTTTGTAAAATATGAGCAAGCTCATTCATTTTCTTTAATGTATCAGCAAAAGGTTCATAGTCTTCTGCTACTATATCACGCATTAAAATATCATTAACCTTGTTATAGGTCATTTTTTTATTACTCTTAATATAACTTGGATAAATCTCGGTTTCTAAAACATTACCGGTATTATCTATTAACATGTCGCAGGTTAGAGTAAGTCTTATTACACCTTCATTTAATGAACAAATACCATTTGATAATTGGTGTGGAAGCATCGGAATAACTGTATCTGCTAGATAGTTTGATGTTCCTCTTTCAAAAGCAGCGTCACCTAAAGGAGTATTTTCTTTAACATAGTTACTAACATCAGCTATATGAACTCCTAAACGATATTTACCATCTTCCATATCTAAACTAATAGCATCATCGATATCTTTGGTATCATCTCCATCGATAGTAAATATCATTTTATTTGTTAAGTCATGTCTTCCAACTAATTCTTTCGGATCTACTTCATCAGGAATAGATTTTAGTTGCTCTTCTACTTCAGGTCCAAATTCTGGAAATATTTTATACTTATAAGCAATACTTAATATATCTACTCTTGGATCATCTTTATGACCTATTACTTTATCTATTGCAACTAAATATTTAGTTTTAGATAATTTCTTAATTACTTTTAATAATACCTTAGATCCTTCTACGCATCCTTTGGCACTATCTTGATCAAGTTCTAATTCTAGTTTTAATTTATCATCATCTAATTTAATATTAGCTAAATCATGAAAGTATTTAACTTCACCTACTAGGTTATCAAGTTCTCTTTCAATAACTCTTACTATACGGCCTTCTCTTTTAATACCTTGTTTAGTTATTTCTGCCAAAACAATATCATCATTAACAGCACCATTTAAATTATCTTTACCAATATAAATATCTTCTTCTTTGGGAAGTATTACAAATCCAAATCCTTTTTTATTAACATCTAATTTCCCTATTTTTAAAGTTTGACTATTCTTTAATAAAAGATATTTTTCTTTGTTAGTAAAATATATCTCATTTGAATCAATTAATTCTTGTAAAGCATCTTGAAGTTCTTTTAGTTCTTCAGATGTTTTTAATCCTATCATATCATTAATTTCAATTAATGATTTAGCATCAACTTCTTTATCTAAAACTTGTAATATTTTATCTTTCATTATTCTCCTCCATATGTATAAGCTGCATTCTTACGAGTAGTATCATTAGTACAAACAGATTTAGCCGCATGATAAACGTACACTTTCTTATGTCCGTTTGTTTTTGTTACTATAAAATGATATCCCTTCATACAATTCTGATCACACTTATTTAATAACCCTTGATCTTCAGGAATGTAACCAATATCAAGCAAATATCCCTTTGCATCATAACAGTAGCCGGTATAAATTAAGGGATTTGCTCCATTTTTGTTATCTTTTTCATTATCTATTAATACATAGGCAGCTTCTGCAATTCCTTTGGCAATAGATCTTTCTTCAATTTGTTCACTAGTTCCATTTATAGCATTAAAGTTTGTTGCGATAAAACCAACAGATAGAGCAAGGAGTGCAATTACTACTAAAAGTTCTACTAAAGTAAACCCTTTATTGTTCATTATAATCACCTATTATTATTATAGCACTAAACACTTGTAAATAAAAAAGATGTCTATTTCACTAGACATCTTTTTGACTATTTTATTTTAAGAATAAAATAAATGAAATAATAAAGAATGCAATTCCTAAGAATAAAGTTAAACGAGAAATGAATAACTCTGATCCTCTTTCTTTCATATTTTGAAATAAAGCATCATTACCACCAGTAATAATTTGACCAGCATCACTAGCCTTATTACCCTGTAATAATACTATTGCAATTATTAATACTGATATTACTAATAAAATTGTTTCTAACATAATGTCACATCCGTTCGAGTAATAATATACTATAAAAATCTTGAAAAATCAAACTATTTAGTTAGTTTCTCTTCGATTCTTAATAATCTGTTATATTTAGCTATTCTTTCTCCTCTTGATAGAGATCCTGTTTTAATAAATCCTAAATCTAGCCCTACTGCTAAATCAGCAATAAATGTGTCTTCAGTTTCTCCACTACGATGAGAAATAATTGTCTTATATCCATTTTCTTTAGCTAATTTAATAGTATCTAACATTTCAGTTACTGTACCAATTTGGTTTGCTTTAAGAAGTATTGCGTTGCCCGCTTTTAAGTTGATAGCCATCTCCAAGTATTTTTTGTTTGTAACAAAATAATCATCACCAACAAGCATTATTTTGCTTCCTACTGCTTCAGTTAATTTAGCAAGTGAATCAAAATCATCTTCGAAGAATGGATCTTCAATACTGATGATTGGATAATTGCTAATTAATTCTAAATAATAATTTGTTAATTCTTCTACACTTAACTCTTGTTTATCAACTGTGTACTTTCCAGTATCTTTATTAAAGAACTCACTTGCTGCACAATCTAGTGCAATATACACATCTTTACCAGGTGTATATCCTGCAGTTGTAATTGCTTCAACTATAACAGATAAAGCTTCTTTATTTGAAGCTAGGTGTGGAGCAAAACCGCCTTCATCACCTACTGCTACACTTTCACCTTTTGATTTTAATATTTTCTTTAGAGTATGGAACACTTCACTTCCAGCTCTTAATCTTTCTTTAAATGTTTTTACAACTGGAACGATCATAAATTCTTGAAATTCTAATCCTGAATCGGCATGCTTGCCACCGTTTACAATATTCATCATAGGAATTGGTAAACTTGCTTTTCCTAAAGAAACAGATTCAAATAATTCCTTGTCGTCCTCGGCAGCTATAGCCTTTAATACTGCTAAAGACACACCTAACATAGCATTGGCTCCAAGATTACTTTTGTTTTCAGTTGCATCTAGCATAAGTAATGTTTTATCAATTTTTTCTTGGTCTAAATCCATTCCTATTAAGTTAGTTTTAATAATAGTATTAACATTTTCTACAGCTTTTGTAACCCCTAATCCCATGTATCTGTTTTCATCTTTATCACGAAGTTCTAAAGCTTCTCTGCTTCCAGTTGAAGCTCCTGATGGAACTGACGCTATTACATCTATTCCGTTATCAGTAACAAGCTCAACTTCTACTGTAGGGTTTCCTCTACTATCTAATATTTCTCTTCCAATTAAATCTTTGATTTTCATCCTTATCTTTCCTTTCTATTGAAGCAACATTAAAGTAATGTTGTCATTTACTGGTTTATCAAAATTAAATGTATCATTTTTGTACTCAACAAATTTGAAGCATTCTTTATTTGGATATAATTTATCACATTGTGTTTTAGCAGCACTTTCTATTTGCTTTTTAGTTATTGTACTTCCACACTTTACCTTTAACTCGCCCATATTTACTAGTTCTTCAGCAGTATTATGAGTTAATTTTATTGTACACATTTTTGCGGCTTCCCATTTTGCTTCAAGAATAATATCTTCTACTACTGGAGTACTCATATCATAAGCTTCATCATTTAGCATCCAACCTGCAAAATTATAACCATCTTTTGTTGGATCTTTTGGCTTAACAACGACAGTTCCCTCTTCAACTTTTTGACTCTTTACAAAAGAACCTCCGTTGGTGTTAAACTGTACTTCATATTTTTTAGATTCTTCAAATTTTGCCAATATAGTAAAATCTTCTACTACAGGTGTATCAAAATCATAAGGCTGTCCTGATTTTTGCCATTCAACAAATCTATATCCTTCTTTTTTAGGTGTTAATGGCTTATCAACATAGTTCCCTTCATATACAACTACAGAGTAATCTTCTCCACCACCATCATAGTTTATTGATACAGTATAAGATGGAGCGGTTTCCCATAATGCAGTTAAAGTAAGATCACTTTTAACTAAGCTATTAAAATCATACGTCTTACCATCTAATTGCCACTCAACAAATTTATTATGAGGCTTAGTTGGATTTTCTGGCATAACTACTTGGCCATTACCATTAATACTTTGACTTTCAACTTCGCTTCCACCTACAGTATTGAATGTAATAGTATATAAATCATCAGTCAATTTTATTTCCCATTTTGCTTTTAATTTCATGCTTTTAGTAACTTCTTTACTAAAGTCATATTTTTTTCCATCTAGTTGCCATTCGATAAATGTATAGTCTTTTTTTGTTGGATCTTTTGGTTTTGTTAGCTTTTTGCCTTTTTTTAAAGTTACACTAGCTATTTTACTTCCACCATCAGTATCAAATGAAACTGTAGCTTTATTTCCAACAAACGCCATAATAATCATAATAATAATTACAAGGATAGCTACTACTCCTAGTCCTAATAAAAATAGAGTTTTTAAATCCATTTTTTTTGCTTCAGCTTTTTTCTTTTGCTTCTTAACTGAAACGGTATCTAAAACTCCAGTTTGTCCTAGAACTTCAACTTGTTCTTTTTTGTTGCTTTTCATATATACCACCTATTATTCTATAGTAAGTTTATCACAACTTTTATTGTATAGCAATTAAAAAAGCCTTTCGGCTTTTATTCAAATACACATTCTACATCGTTTGCATAAATGTGAGCATTTTTAGCAAAATCTTTGTTTTGAGGACAGCTACTCATGTTTATTCTTCCAGCAAAATCTCTAAATGCATCGGCTTGAAGAATTGTCACACTTGAAGGAATAGTAAATTCATTTCCATAATAATTTGCAAACGCATATTGGTCTATTTCAGTTAATCCCTCTGGCAACGTTAGGTTAGCTCCATCATAGCGATAAAAAGCGTTGATACCTATTTTAGAAATTCCGTTTGGTATTGAAAGAACAGTAGCTTCATTACTTTCATTAGATGGTGTTAAAGATAAAGTATAAATATCATTACTACTATACCAAGCAAACATGTCATCTAAAATGGTTGTTACAGAATCACCTATTATAATATTTTTGGTATTCAAATCTCTAAATGCATGATCTCCAATATCTTCTAAATCAACTTCTAAATCAAATGAATTAAATCTTTGACCTGCAGCAATAGTTCCTAAATAATCACCTGTAATATATATTGCTGTATAGTTGCTAGTTCTTATTTCACTATTTGATGTAGCATCAGTAATTGAAAAAGCATTTTTCCCAACATTTTTTACTCCACCAACTATTTCAATTTTGTTTATAACAAATCCGGCATCTGTGATTTTGTTGGCATAACCTTTTACCTCAGTTGTTTTATCAGCATCATTATTAAATAAATTTTCTGAAATTTTGTTGTCAAGATCTCCTCCGCTTACTAGTGATCTTGTATACCAATCAAGAGCAGAATGAATGTTAGCTTTATCATCGCCATTAATAATGGCTAATTCTTCCTCTGTAAAACCTGCTTTTTCATTAATGAAAGCATCCAAAACTTCACCAATTAAATCAGTGCTATTTTCAAAATCTTTCATATATCCTGTTCCATCAATTGATAAAGTTTCATCATCATATAAAATAGCGTATACTTCGTTTTCTTCTCCTTCTTTGCTTATATTAACACGAATAATTTCAGTTCTATTATTTCCAATAGCACCTACTCGACTATTTATAATATTGTAGGTTGCAGAATCAGAAAACGATGCAAAAGTCTTATATAAAACAACAGTTATAATTAAAGCTATGCATAAAGCCCCCAACATAACAAATTGTCTTTTTTGCTTTTTATTTCCAATTTGATAATCGAATTTCTCTAGTTTCATAAGTCACCTACTTTATTAGCTTTATAAATTCTTTACTTCTTTGCTTTAATAAAATTGTATATGTTGCTTCTATTACAGCATATAAAATCATAAATAAACCAATAACCTGAGTAAAGTATAAATTAGCAAATGGATTAATAATAACTATTGCTCCAAATACAACGCTAATAATTCCCATAGTTAAAACTAATACCCAACTTGGCTGTTTTAATGACTTAAAATTAGTAGCAAAGTTAAATTTAACTAAACCGCTAATAATCAAAAACACACCAAAAGCTACTGCCAAAAAGTTTGTTAGAGCAAATGGGTTTGTAATAATTAAAGCTGCTAAAATTAAAGCTATAGCTCCAAACACTAAACTAAAATCAAACATTCTAATTTTTTGTTTAAATGTATAATTAAACCCAGCTCCCAAACCGATGACAATTAGACAAATAGCTGTTATTATTTCAGCTGTTCTAGTAGCTGCTGCTGGTTCAAGAAGCAAATATAGACCAACTCCTAAAACTCCTAGTGAAAATAGCATATATTGCCAAAAATATATATTAAACAATTTTGTTATTTCTTTTAAATTATTACTTGCTGTTTTTTTACTTTTTGCGTTTGATTTCTTCTCCATAAAACCTATCCTCCTATGATTCTATATTATAATTTTTTTTAATAAGTGTCAATGCTTTTAAATAGACAAATAGACATTCTTTTGATATAATACTTTATCAAAAGAGGGATTATTATGAAATTAAAATCATTAACTAGTGTTGAATTTGATGAGTTTGCTAAAACATTTGAAAATTCGAACTTCTATCAAACTAGTAATTATGCTCTTCTTATGGGAGAACACGGATACGATTTTGAATATGTTGGTTTATTTGATGAGAACGATAATATAGTTGCTGGAAGCATGATTTTATTCAAAAAGATTAGGGGAAGAATATCATATGGATATGCTCCTAATGGCTTTTTGATGGATTATTCAGATTCAAATCTAGTAAAGGAATTTAGCAACGAAATAAAATCATATTATGCTGATAAAAATGTGGCATTTATTAAAGTAAACCCTCTAATAGTAACTGGAATACTTGATGGTAAGCAAAAAGAATTTGTTAAAACTGACGGAATATATTATAAAGATGATTTAGTTAACAATAGATATTTAAAGCTTAAGAATAATATGTATTTTGAATCATCTTTACCAAGATTTGATGCTTTTGTTGATTTAAAGAATTCAAACTTTGAATCTTTTAAAAAGAACACAAGAAACAAAATAAGAAAATCTATTAAAAGAGGTCTAGTTTTTGAAAAAGCTAGAATGAAAGATTTTGATTACTTATTAGGAATGTTCCCAAAAGATTCAAAACTAGACAGTTATTTTTATAAAGATATGTATAATATTTTTGATAAAAACGAAAGTATTGATGTATTTTTAGTTAAAGTTGATTATGAAGAATACTTGATTAATTCTCGAATTGCTTATGACAAAGAAATAGAGCGTAATACTAAATTAAATGAAATGTTAATAAAATATCCAACCGAGAATGTAATAAGTGAAAAAATGAATTCAGATCGTATAGTTTTATCATATAAAAACGATATACTAGAAGGAACTAAAGGATTAAAGGATGATAAAGATAACTTTGTGGCTGGTGCTATTGTTGTTAGATATAAAAATACTGCTTATATAGTTTCTAGTTGGTATGATACTAATTTAGCAAAATTCGATGCAAATTATTTCTTACATTATAATCTTATTGAGTATTATAAAGATGACTTTGATTTCTTAGGATTAAATGGTATAACTGGAGATTTATCAAACTCTAATAGATATAAAGGGTTAAATGATTTTAAACTTGGATTTAATCCTATAGCTGTTGAGTATATTGGAGAGTTTGATTTAATTATAAATTATAACGAATATGTTAATTTGCAAGAAAATAATTTACTTGCTATGGAATTTAATAAGAAGGCTTAACGCCTTCTTTTTTATTTTATTTTTTTACAATAATTATTTTTGCTATCAACTAGCGTTGTATGAAGTTTATATACTTTCTTACTAACTTCAGTTACAACTTTTTTATTTTTATCAGATGTGGTTAATACAGCAATTAAATATGGTTTATCTGAAAAATAAATTCCTACATCATGAAAATATATGCTCCAGCTTCCATATTTATGGCCAAATACTACATCATCAAAGTTTAAATAATTTACTTCTGTATTAAGCATGGCTTCTTTTAACAAATGTCCATTTTCGTTTTCGTTTATTAGCTCAAAAGCTTTATTTAAATATATAATCATATCATCGGCTGTTTGGGCACCAAATTTATCTGTCCCTTGAAGTGTTACTTTACCACCCAAACTTTTTCCATATTCTTGCAAATCAGAAAAACCAATATAATCAATTAGCATTAAATGGGCAGTATTGTCACTTACTGATATAGCATAGTTCATCAAGTCTTTCAGGGATACTTGTTCACCCAATTTTCTTTTAGCCATTTTATCACTAAAAGGTTTAACATATTTAGCTTCATACTTTTTGGTCAAAGATAAATCTAATCCTTTGTCTAATAGGTAATCAGCATCTAAAAGCTTTATTAAAGATGCTCCATAATATACTTGAGATGATCTATAATCTAACTCATAATCATAAGATTTTTCTTGATATTTAAATCCAATATTATAATTTTTTAAATAGCTATGTAACTCCTCTTCTACCGGCACAAGGTCTTCTTTGACTTCGTCAGGAACATCAGAATTAGCCATACACTCATTAATCTTTTCCACTCTTCTTTTCTCATTTAGTATAAACTTTACTAAAGTATTCTCTTTTTCTTTTTTGGTTGGTTTGCTTTTATTAGTAAAAGCAAAAATAAGTATAGCCGCTAATAAAACTATTACTAATAATTTAAATACTATATTCTTTTTCAGTTTTCTTCTTGCCATATTAATCACTATCATAATAATAACACATAAAAAAAAGATAAAAAAGATTAATCTTTTTTATCAATTATTTTTGCTATTCTTCTCCTTTTAATAGGAGCACTAACTACATTAGCAGGTCTTCTTACTCTTTTTACTTCATTATCAAACTTAACTTCAAAATCTTCTGTTACTATGGCAGGTCTTCTTACATGATATAATCCACCATCTGTTTTATGATATGTTGGCATTAAAACTTTTAAAGATTTAATACTATCTGATTCCTTAATTAGTGTATTTCTATCAAAAGTATTTAATATAACCTTTTTATGATTTTTTAATGTGTGCCTGTCGGTTGGATTATCAACCAAAATATATTTTAAAGTGTTTTTTAAATCACCGGTGAAACTAAAAGTGAAATCACAATGATACCATTTATCATCTAATTTGACTACATTCCAAGCGTGACCTTCCTTATCATACATTCCACTTACCACCTTGCATTCAATTCCTACTTTATTTAAAATGAATGCTGCAAAATTAGAAAACCCATCACATACTGCAAGTCTATCTCTTAAAACACTTTGAGCTTTATGACATTTGTTACATACATCATTTTGTTTTTCAGAATCAGTAAGCGTAAGATAATTATAATCATATCTCACATTTTCTCTAAACATTTTATCTAGTAATAATATTTTTTGAATATCATTTTTAGCCATAAAATTTATTTGATTAATAATTGAATCTAAACCACTTATAAAAGACTTATCGTCTAATATATTCCTATCGTAGTTAACGCTATTATTAATAGCTCCAAAATCTTCTCTATCTAAAGTAAAGATATCTTCCGGATAAGCAAAAAAGCTAACTGGGACAAGCGGATCAATGTTATCCATCCTATAAATGATATTATTTGACTTACGTAAATTTAAAACGCTAACATTTGGTATAATCTCTTCTTTGACAGTATCAACTAATTCCGAATAAGTTTCTATTCTTAAATTTTTGAAAACTATTTTTATGCTGCTTGGAAATAATGTGTTAATTACACTAAAGGCGTTTTTAAAATCATCTTTATTTACAATAACACGATCATCAACTACAACTATTTTATATTCATCTGATAAAGAACCATCCTGTTCTAAATTACCGTTTAACAGGTTGTAAAAACTGATGGTTTTAATATTTCTCTTTCTCATGATTTAACCCCCTTTTTTAGGCAGAAATTATTATAACACAAACCTAAATTAAGTCAATAAAAAAGCAACCACATGGTTGCAATTTTTATTATTCAATGATTTCAGAAACTGAACCAGCACCAACAGTACGTCCACCTTCACGAATTGAGAATTTAGTACCATTTTCTAGTGCAACTGGAGCGATTAATTCAACAGTCATGTCTACGTTATCACCAGGCATAACCATATCTGTTCCAGCAGGAAGTTCAATAACACCTGTAACATCAGTAGTTCTGAAGTAGAATTGAGGTCTATAATTTGAGAAGAATGGAGTATGACGTCCGCCTTCTTCTTTAGATAGAACATAAACTCTAGCTTTGAATTTATGATGTGGAGTAACGCTTCCTGGTTTAGCTAAAACTTGTCCACGTTCAACATCTTCTCTACCGATACCACGTAATAATGCACCAGCATTATCACCAGCTTGAGCATAGTCAAGTGATTTTCTGAACATTTCAATACCAGTAACAACTGTTTTTTGTGTAGGTTTTAATCCAACGATTTCAACTTCGTCATTAAGATTTAATTTACCTCTTTCAACACGACCCGTAACAACAGTACCACGTCCTGAAATAGTAAATACGTCTTCAATGCTCATTAAGAATGGTTTATCAACATCTCTTACTGGAGCATCGATATAAGAATCAACAGCAGCCATTAAATCACGAATTGATTGAGCAGCAGCTTCATCACCTTCTAATGCTTTTAATGCACTACCACGAATT
>JAEEGL012457181.1_pt1 | contig 15176 bp, 11 predicted proteins | sample 9134231 | NCBI WGS metagenome assembly JAEEGL01 (sample SAMN16246548, study PRJNA631951) | gut metagenome | biome: gut microbiome; feature: rumen; material: fiber-attached | host: Bos | place: Iran: Karaj | collected 2018-10 | reverse complement strand
TGGATCATGAACGGCTTGGTGAAGAAAATCGTGCTGGGCGACTACATCGCCGTCAACTTCATCGACGGCGTGTTCGACCAGCCGCTGCTTTATACAGGCTTCGAGAATCTGATGGCTTTGTTCGGCTATTCGTTGCAGGTCTATGCCGACTTCTCGGGTTATACCGACATCGCCATCGGCGTCGCCATGCTGATGGGCTTCTATCTGCCCAAGAACTTCAACTCGCCTTACAAGGCCAAGAGCCCTGGCGAGTTCTGGAAACGCTGGCACATGTCGCTATCGCGCTGGCTTCAGGACTACCTCTACATCCCGCTGGGTGGCAACCGCAACGGCACCTTTGGCTCATTCTGCATCATCGTCATGATCGCCGCCATCAGTGTGTTCCTCTCGGGCAGCTGGTGGGTCGGCCTTGGCGTAGGCGTAGTGACCCTCATTCTGGTGTTGTTGGCTGTCTTCAAACCCAGTACCCGAAAGACCATCACAACGGAGATCAACCGCATGGACACCATGCTCCTCGGTGGCTTGTGGCACGGCGCCTCGTGGAACTTCATGATTTGGGGTGGACTGAACGGCATCGGCATGCTGTTCTATCGTTTTTGGAAAGACTGGAGTGTCTATGGTCGCACCCTGTTTATAATGGCCGTCTCCTTCGGCCTACGGGTTTTGTGCGTCTATGTGCCTCGGCCCGTGTTCAACGTGCTCTTCGCCTGGTGCCTCGTCGTGCTGGCGGGCAACGTCATCAGGATGCTTTACAACCTGTTTGGCGGCAAGAAAGCATGGCAATGGCTGCAAGACGCCTGGGCCATCTTCCAAACCTTCACCTTCATCACCTTCACACGACTGTTCTTCCGCAGTGGCTCCAACCTTGACCCTGCCGTAGCTAACGAAACGGCATGGAACACGGCCAAAAACATGGTCAACCAGATGGGCGGCCATTGGAATGTGGGGCAGATTCCGGAAATTATGTGGCACTACCGCAATGTGTTCATCCTCATCTTGATAGGCATGATCATCCACTGGCTGCCTGAGCATTTCAAACGCCGTTACCGCCTTTGGTTTGCCAAAATGCCGATACCCGTGATGATTATGGTGTGCGTCCTCATCGTCTTCATCGTCTACCAATTCATCACGGCCGACTTACAGGCGTTCATCTATTTCCAGTTCTAGGATATTTAATGTGTAAGGATTTCAATACCTGTCTCGGTCATGAGGAAAGTGTGTTCCCATTGTGCTGAGGGCAGCTCATCTTCCGTGATGACCGTCCAGCCATCAGCACGGTCGACGAAGACCTTCCACGTGCCCATGTTGATCATCGGCTCGATGGTGAACACCATGCCGGGGACGAGCAACATACCTGTGCCTTTCTTGCCATAGTGTAACACCTCGGGGTCGTCGTGGAACTTAAGGCCCACACCGTGGCCGCAGAGGTCACGCACTACACTGAAGCCGTTCTTGTGAGCATGTTGTTCAATGGCATTGCCGATGTCGCCGACAAAACCGAAAGGCTTGGCCGCCTCCATGCCGATATAGAGGCATTCCTTGGCCACGTCGACAAGTTTCTGCTTACGCGCCGTAGTCTCACCGATGACAAACATACGCGAGGCATCAGCATAGAAACCGTTCAAAATGGTTGTGCAGTCCACGTTGACGATATCGCCTTCCTTCAAGATTTCCTTGGCTGAAGGGATACCGTGGCAGACCACTTCATTGACAGAGACGCATACGCTCTTCGGGTAGCCTTCGTAGCCCAAACAGGCCGGGATGGCACCATGTTCGATGGTATAGTTATGAACGATTTCATCGATCTCAAGGGTGCTCATGCCCGCATGTATCTTCTCACCCACAAGGTCGAGGATAGCCGTGTTGATGACACCGCTCTTCCTGATGCCCTCAATCTCTTCGGGGGTGCGGATGAGGCTACGCTTAGGCACCATTGCGCCTTTGGCTTCCAACGCCATCACCTTTTTGTCCAATGCTGTCGGTTCCTGTCCGGCCGGGACACGCCATCTCTTACGCCTTGTAAACATAATGCTAGTATTTTGGCCGCAAAATTAGTGTTTTTTTGAATACTATTTTGCTATCACAATGCCCAACTCTTTATTAATCTGCTTGCGGATATCGTCAAGGTCTTTTTTCTGTTTCAGCAAAATGAGTTGGTCTCCGATATCCTCAGTGACCTTCAACGCTTCCTCTATGGTCTTTCGACGCTGCTCGATGATGAGGTCTTTATAGCGATAAAGCGACGACAACACGGTGGCTCTCAGCATGTTCTCCTCACGCTTGACGAAGATGCCATATTTCTCCCATTGGTCGAGTTTATAAGGTGTCGATAGCAGATCGGCGGCCAATTGGGCGATGGTTTCGTCTTCGTTAGAAACGAAGAACTGGTCGTCGGGAATACGGCCTTCGTCGAGGGCATGGTCGAAAATGTCGAAAATCTTACGATTGACCACGTTGGTGAACAAAAAGTCGTCCATCTTTAAGTCATCAACGATGAATTGAGCCACTGACACCTGCTCGTAAACCGTGTCACCGTTCTCATCAACACGCTCGTCCACAATCATTTCTTGACCATACATCAGCAGCAGTTTCACCAGCTCTCGCTCCTGATAATAACCTGCCGGCAGCTGGTCTTCCACGTTTTCCTCTTGCTTGGGCGTTGTCGTGGTATCCGTCTCAGGAACCACGTTATCCTCGATGCCCAAGGTCTTCTTCAGCTTAGCCCGTAGAATCTTATTGAGTTCGTTGGTGAGCGTCTGCTCGGGCATATCCAAAAGACGGCTGCATTCCTTTACATAGGTGATGCGGAAGATGTTGTCGGGGATGACGGAGATGGTCTCCACGATGTCGCGAATCACCTGTCCCCGCTTGATGGGGTCATTTTCGGCATCCTTCAGCAACAACTCGGTCTTGAAACGGATGAAGTCTTTGGCGTTCTCCTTCAAGTAGTTGCTGACATATTCCACCGAATAATCCCTACCAAAGGTATCCGGGTCATGCTCAGGCGGAAGCAGCACGATACGCACATTCATACCCTCCGAGAGGATCATGTCGGTGCCACGCAAGGCGGCATGCTGACCAGCCGCGTCGCCATCGTAGAGCATGGTGATGTTCTTCGTATAACGCTTGATGAGACGTATCTGCTCCATCGTCAGCGAGGTACCGCTGCTGGCCACCACATTCTCGATGCCGATCTGGTGCATGCGCAGCACGTCGAAATAACCCTCCACGAGGATGCACTCGTCTTGTCGGGCGATGGCGTTTTTGGCGAAATAGATGCCATACAAGGTCTGCTTCTTGTCGTAGATCTCCGACTCGGGCGAGTTTTGATACTTCGGGCTTTTCTTCTCGGGATCGTTGACGAGGATACGGCCTCCAAAACCGATGACACGACCCGTAAGGTTGTGTATGGGGAACATCACGCGGCCGTGATAGCGGTCATAAAGACCTTTCTGACCTTTGATGGAGAAACCGATTTGTTCCAAGAGATCTTCAGCATAGCCGTTTTTCTTGGCATGTTCTGTGAAGGCATCCCATTTGGCAGGGCTGTAGCCGAGATGGAACTTCTGGATAATGGGGTCAAAATAGCCACGCTCCCGGAAATACTCGAGACCGATGGTCTTGCCCTCATCAGTGTTCCACAACGCATCAACGAAGAACTTGTCAGCGAATTCGTTGATGTTGTACATCTTCTCGCGGATGCTCTGCTGCATGATTTCTTCGGCAGTCTGCTCTCGTTCTTCTATTTCGATGTTATATTTTTTGGCAAGATACCGTAATGCTTCCCAATAAGTATAATGTTCATGTTTCATAAGGAAATGTGCAGCATTTCCTTTTTCTCCACATCCAAAACAAACGAAAATATTGCGAGCAGGATTCACATTGAAAGATGGCGTTTTTTCATTGTGAAATGGACATAATCCAATGAGATTCGATCCACGCTTCTTCAGCGTGACGAACTCGCTAACAACCTCTTCAATATGAGCGGCTTGCAAGATTTGTTCTACTGTTTCCCTAGGTATGGCCATCGTTGTAAAATGCTTTGCAAAACTACGAAATTAATTCCTACTTTTGCAAAATCAAAACATTTCATTTTATGAAAACCCGGCCTATTCTTTTGTTTTTTCTCGTACTATTTGCCGTTGGCTGCAGTCATCAGCCATCCGTCAGCGAGAATGCTGACGGCGACAATGGAGCCAATTACATCCAATACGTCAACCCCATCATCGGGACCAATGGCATGGGGCATACCTTTCCAGGGGCCTGCGCACCCTTCGGCATCGTGCAACTCAGCCCCGACACCGACACCGTGCCACATAACATCGACGGCGTCTACCAGCCGCGCGTGTATGAGTATTGCGCTGGCTATCAGCATAAAGACAGCACCATCGTGGGCTTTAGCCATACCCACTTCAGCGGCACAGGCCACTCGGACTTAGGCGATATTCTGGTGATGCCTGTCACTGGTGAAATCCATTTCATCCCAGGGACGCAGACCCACCCTGATGCAGGCTATCGCTCCCGTTTCAGCCACGACACCGAGATTGCCGTGCCAGGGTATTATGAGGTCTTCTTGCAGGATTATGGCATCAAGGCTCAGCTGACCGCAACGGAACATACTGGCATTCATCGCTATACCTATCCCGAAGGACAAGATGGCAGCATCATTTTGGACTTGCAACACGGCATCTACAACTACGACGGCAAGACCCTTTGGGCCAATCTCCGCGTGGAAAACGACACCCTGCTGACAGGCTACCGCATCACCAACGGCTGGGCCAGGACGAACTACACCTACTTCGCCATCAGCTTCAACCAGCCTATCAAAGACTACGGCTATCGTGAGCTCGAGAAGCCCAAATACAACGGTGGCTGGGGTAAATTTGATGTGAAGCACAACTTCCCTGAGATGACGGGGCGCAAGATTGTCGCTTATTTCACCTTTGAGAAACCGCAAACCCTTGAAATGAAGGTGGCCCTATCTGCCACCAGCACCGATGGCGCTTTGCGCAACCTCCATGCCGAGACCGATGGACGCGATTTCGAGCAACTTCTCGCCGAGACCCAAGCCAAATGGAACAAGGAACTCTCCATCCTGCAGGCGGAAGGCACAGAAGACCAAAAAGCCATGCTTTACACCTCGCTCTACCATACGATGATCAATCCCTCCATCTATATGGACGTGGACGGACAATACCGTGGCCTTGACCACAACATCCACCAAGCCGAGGGCTTCACCAATTATACCGTTTTCTCATTGTGGGACACCTACCGCGCCTTGCATCCGCTCTTCAATGTGCTGCAACCGCAGCGCAATGCCGACATGGTGCAGTCCATGCTGAAGCACAGCGAGCAAAGCGTCCACGGACTGCTGCCCGTTTGGTCGCATATGGGCAACGACAATTGGTGCATGATCGGCTACCATGCTGTCTCGGTACTGTCGGATGCCTACACCAAAGGCGTTGCCAACCAACAGGATGCCATGCTGAAAGCCATGCAACGCAGCTCGACATGCCCATATTACATCAACCTCGACGATTACCAAAAGCTGGGTTATGTGCCTTTCGACAAGAACGGCGGTTGCGTCTCCATCACTTTGGAATATGCCTATGACGACTGGGCCATCTACCAAGCCGCCCTGAAAGCTGGCAATACCGAGATGGCTAATATCTACAAGCAACGTGCCTCCAACTGGCGCAACACCTTCGACACCGACTTAGGCTTTGCTCGCCCCAAGATGAGTGACGGCACTTGGAAAACACCCTTCAGCCTGATGGACACCGAAGGCGAGGGCTTTGTAGAAGGCAACTCTTGGGTGTATTCTTTCTATGTGCCACAAGATGTGAAAGGCCTCATCGAAGCCATGGGCGGCGATGCGCAGTTTATCCACAACCTCGACACCTTGTTCGTCATGCAGCTGCCCAAGGAATTCTTTGAAAACACCGAAGACGTCACCGAGGAAGGCTTGATGGGCTGTTACAACCACGGCAACGAGCCGGCGCATCATATCGCCTACCTTTACAACTGGACCTCACAACCTTACAAGACCCAATACTGGCTGCGCGAGATCATGAACCGCTTCTACAAGAACAACATTGACGGCCTCTGTGGCAATGACGACTGTGGTCAGATGTCGGCCTGGTACATCTTCTCCGTAATGGGCTTCTACCCCGTCTGCCCGGGCAGCGACCAATATGTATTAGGCGCGCCTTATCTGCCCTATCTGAAAGTGCGTTTGGGTAACGGCAAGACCTTGGAAATCAAGGCACCCGAGGTCAGCGATGACAATCGCTATGTGCAGAAAGTGACGTTCAATGGACAAGAATTCAGCCGATTATACCTCACCCACGAGCAGCTGATGCAAGGTGGAGAACTGATCTTCGAGATGGGCTGCGAGCCGAATATGGAACGCGGTATCAAGCCTGAGGACAAGCCCTATTCCTTGTCAGATTGAAAAAACTTGTATTTTTGCAGAAAATAATTGGAAGATGAATATTGCCGCATTGGTTTCGGGGGGCGTCGACAGTTCCGTGGTGGTGCCGCTGCTCAAGGAGCAAGGCTACGACCCGCATATTTTCTATATCAAGATTGGTATGGAAGGAAAGGAAGACCTGTCGAGCTGCCCGTCGGAGGAAGACATCGAGATCACGACCTACATCGCCAAGAAATATGGTTGTAAGTTCGACATCGTCGACCTGCAGCATGAGTATTTCGAGACCGTCGGAAAGTACACCATGGAGATGGTGCGCAAGGGCCTCACCCCCAACCCCGACGTGATGTGCAACCGCTGGATTAAACTCGGTGCCTTCGAGGAGAAGGAAGGCCACAACTTCGACAAGATTGCCACAGGACATTACGCTCGCTCGTGGGAAGACGAAAACGGCATCTTCTGGCTCGGCACGGCGGCCGACACCTTCAAGGACCAGACCTATTTCTTGGGTCGTATCACCTATGCCCAGCTGAGCAAGGTCATCTTCCCCATCGGTGACATCACCAAGCCTGAGGTGCGCCGTCTGGCCACCCAATACAAGCTGCCGAGCGCCGAACGCCACGACAGCCAAGGTATATGCTTCCTGGGCAAGATCAACTACAATGACTACATCCGCGAATACCTCGGCGAGATGTCTGGTGACATCGTGGAATTAGAGACAGGCAAGAAACTGGGGCGCCATAAAGGCTTCTGGTTCCACACCATCGGGCAACGAAAGGGCTTGGGCCTCAGCGGCGGACCGTGGTTTGTGGTAAAGAAAGACATCCCGAACAACATCGTCTATGTGTCGCAAGGCTACGACCCAGTGGCGCAATACACCAATATCGTCCCCATGGGCGACCTGCAGCCTATGAACCCTGCTTTGCAGTTCGTCGACGGACAGCGCATCCGCTTTAAAATACGGCACCAGCCGGAGTTCACCTATGGCACGATTCGTCTCACGGAACGTGGCGCCGACATCGTCTCCGAGGTGGCCATCTCGGGCGTGGCGCCCGGACAATTCGGCGTGGTCTACCACGAGGTGGAGCCTTTTGTTGTGGGGAGTGGGGTTATAGTGGAACCTGAAACGTAGACTAGACCTAAAAGCAGGCGAGCCTGCACTGAAAGCAGGGACTTACGTCACCTGCATACTAATATGCCGTCCCTACGGGACTAGAAGTACTCAAACAACAACACAAATTTGCCATGGCTAACACCTACACAAAACTTAACATCCACATCGTCTTCCACGTCAAAAGCACTGGTGTCACCATCCGCAAGGAAGACCTCGGGCAAGTTTTTGCGTACATCGGAGGCATAATACAAAATGTAGGCGGATATCCTATCACCGTTGGTGGCATCACCAACCACATCCATATTTTGGCAACCATGCCTAAGACCTTGAGCGTTGCCGAGTTTGTGCAGAAAATCAAGGCAAACAGCAGCAAGTCGATAAAAACCATAGACAAATATTACGAGACCTTCGCGTGGCAAGAAGGCTATGGTGCGTTTTGTGTTAGCCCCTCGCTACTAAAAAAGACCATACGCTATATAGAAACCCAAGAGCAACATCATCACGAAGTATCAGTTCGTGACGAATTCATTCAGTTTCTGAAAGAAAATGGAATTGAATATAACGAACGCTATCTCATCTAATCCAGTCCCGCAGGGACGACAGACCTATAAGCAGGCGACGTGAGTCCCTGCTCTTAAATAGACGACAACACCAAGCAGGCGACGTGAGTCCCTGCCTAACAACAAACGACCATGAGCAATATAGATAATAGAATCCTCTACGAAGACAACCACCTCATCGTGGTCAACAAGTTGCCCTCCGAAATCGTGCAGGGTGACAAGACGGGCGACGTGTGTCTGCTCGACGATGTGAAGGAATACATCAAGGTGAAGTACGACAAGCCGGGCAATGTGTTTGCCGGTCTCGTTCACCGTATCGACCGCCCCGTAAGCGGCGCCGTGGTGTTCGCCAAGACGAGCAAAGCCCTGTCGCGCATGACGGTGAAGGTGAAAGACCGCGACTTCCGCAAGACCTATCTGGCTCTCGTAAAGAACCACCCGCCCAAGCAAGCCGACGTGCTGGAGGACTATATCGTCAAGAATGAGAAGATGAACAAGTCGTTCGTCGTACCCGAAGGCACTAAAGAAGCCAAACTTGCGCGGCTGAGCTACCGCGTCGCGGGAAAATCAGAAAACTATTATCTGCTTAAAGTAGAGCTATTTACAGGACGCCATCATCAGATTCGCTGCCAGTTGGCGCATATCGGTTGTCCTATCCGTGGTGACCTGAAATATGGCTATCCGCGCAGCAACCCCGATGCCTCGATCAGCCTGCACGCCTGGCGCATCGCCTTCGAACATCCCGTTTTGAAGACACAAATAGAAATCGAGGCACCCTTGCCTGAAGTAGCGCCTTGGACCGCGTTTAAGCAGTTCACAGATTAGGGATTCACCTCTTCGGCATCAACGACTTCCGAAGCTTCAACCACCTCGGGAGCTTCAGGAGTCGATGTCTCCACCACCTCCACTTTGACATCCTTCTCGGCGCGATGGATGGCAAAGCCGAACATCATCATAATGATGCCAAACACCAAAGCGATGATACCCGAAAGAACAATAAACCACGGTATCGTATCAATTTGATATGCCATCGGGACCGCGATAAGCAGCACACCGAAAAGGATGCTCAGGACGGCGCTCACAATATAGAATCCCTTATTCCAGAGGTTCTTGGTACGCACCATCACAAAGAGCATAAAGGCGCCGATGATGGCCGACCACATACCGATGAGGATCACCAACAGCTTCAGGGCTTGCGTGGCGTAGATGGCCGAAAGCACACCAATCACAATCAACCCGACGGCTTCGAGAAGAATCAGCCCCCAAGGCAACTTCTTCGTCATGCGCACGATGGCAGCAGCGAGGAAAATACCGCCCGTGGCGGCGATGCAGATTCCAGAATAAAACATGACCTGTTTAAGGACTTCTACGAACTTGTCCGACAACATGATGGCCAAGATGCCATAACCTATGGCTACGATGCCGCTGATGAGAAAGGCAATCCAGCCCGAATTTGACTTTTTGACTTCCATTTTTTCAGAGATTATGTTTGTATTAGATGAGTTTCAACACGCCTTCGATAATGATGAAATAGGCTCCGCAAAGCATCAGCAACACTCCCGCAATCCTGTTCATGAGCATAGTACGCTTGGGGTTCAGAAAACGCTTCAGACGCGCGGCGCCCCATGCCTTCAGCAACTCAAGAGTCAGCGTGGTGCCTAAAATGATAGCGAAGAAAACCAAAGTGCTCGTCTTGTTGCCTCCCATATTGCCCGCCACAATGGCCACCGATGAGAACCAGAAAATCCAGACAAAAGGATTCAAGATATTCAGCGCAAATCCTTTGCCGAGAAACACATACCATGCAGGCTTGACATCGTTTTTGACTACCACAGTCTTTTCTTCATCGTCCAAACTGTCCATTGACTTTGCTTTCTTACTGTTTTTGATCACCACCGACTTGCTATCTTGATTGACAGTGTCCAACGCCCTCACCTTTTTTCGGAAGGTGAAGACGCCGAACAACACCAAGATAACACCGGCGCCGATACAAAATAAAGCCGGGTCGATCTTCGTATCTTTCATAGTCACCTGCACCGAGGTCAGGATGCAAAGCAAGACAACCATGGTATCGTTGAGGATGACACCGAAAGCAAACCATGCTGCCGACCTGAAACCCCGGTGAAGGCTGGTCTGTACCAAAGTGATGAAGGCGGGACCCATGTTGACAACCACCGACAGGAATACGCCTATCAGGATAGCCCACATCAGGAAAGGAAATGAACCAATACGGCTTATTTCAGGCATTCTGTCGAATAATTGCATTTCATTTCCCATAAGTCACCCAGTTTTTTAGTTGGACTTCAACCCATTGACGTATTCTTGCCACATCTCCATACGCTTGCCTTTCATCACACGCGGGAACTTGGTGGCACCGCCCCATTTGCCGATCTTCTCTTCCATGAACTCATAGAAGCAATGCGTGGGAAGCACATCGACAAACAGCGCCTTGATGGCTTCGGTGCGTTCAACGGCGTAGTCGTCGTTAAGCTTACAAAGGTTTTCATCAATTCTTTTGAGGGCCAAATCCTTGTCGATAGGCTCGTCGCAACCAAGATACCAATGATGGGCATACATCGTGTCATGACGGATACCTGCCACGGTGAATTCCGTGATGTTGACACCCAATTCCTCGGCCATCATCTCAACGGCACGGGTCATGTTATCCTGCGAGAGGTGTTCACCCGTGATGCTCAAAAACTGCTTGGTACGCCCTGTTATGGCAATCTCGCAGTTCTCTTTGTTGAGAAACTTGATGGTGTCGCCAATGAGATAGCGCCAGGTACCGGCACAAGTGGAGAGCAGCAAAGCATAATCCACGCCTTCCTCCACCTCTGAAAGCAGCAGCGACTTGGGATGCTCAACGATGTTTCCGTTTTCATCGAAATTCTCTTCGTTGAAAGGCACAAACTCGAAATAGATGCCGTTGTCGACCAAGAGTTGCATGACACGACGCTTCAAGTCGACCTGATAGGCAATGTAGCCCTCAGATGCCAAGTAGCTTTCGACGAACAGTACCTCTTTGCCGAAGATGCGTTCGAAGCTCTTCTCATAGGGCGCGAAGGCCACGCCACTGTGCACATAGATCATCAGGTTGGGCCAAAGGTCGTGGATGGTCTTGAGGTTATATTCCTTGATGATGCGCTCGAGCAGGATCTGCACCCAGGCGGGAACACCCACGATGACACCGATGTCCCATTTGGGGGCTTCTTTCACCATGACGTCCATCTTTTCTCCCCAGTCCTTAATCTTCGAGATCTTTTGACCGGGTTTGTAGAAGGCCTCAAACCATGCCGGGATCTTGCCCGCCGAAATACCGGAAAGGTCACCGGCGTAGTAGCCGTATTCCTTGTTGTATTGAAGGTCGGTGCTTCCGCCTATCATCAGGATGCCGCGGTTATAAAAACCGACCGGGAAATCATAACGCGTGGCCGAGACCAGTTGGCGCAGACTTGCACGCGTGATCTTGTTGTTTAGACCCCTAGTGATGGGAATGTATTTGCTGGCAGCCTCCGAGGTGCCCGAACTCAATGCGAAGTATTTGATCTTGCCCGGCCAGGCAACATTGCGCTTGCCTTGTAAGTTGAGATACCACCACTCATCGTGCATCTTGTTGTAATCAAACACTGGCACACGCTTGCGAAACTCTTCCATGATGTTTTTCGAAAGAAGAATCTCGTCAAAACAATAGTGCTTGCCGAACTCAGTGAACTGTGCTTTCGACAACAACTTACGCAGCTCACGCTTCTGCGCCTTAATGGGATTGGTGTGGTTCTGACGTATCTCGACAGGTATGTTCTTTATCTCTGCGGCGGCCTTGACTAAGGCGCCAACGACGGGTATTGCCATAGTTTTTCGGTTTATTCAGGGTGCAAATTTACGGTTTTTCGTCAAATAGAAACTATGAAAAGAAAATAAGATATATTTTTGCATCACAAATCGTGAAAAAGGTATGCTGATGAAAACAAAAATCCTCATTTTCTTTACTCTCCTTGCCTTATCAGCCCAAGCACAAAACATTGAAGTTTCTGGCTTTCAATCAGGAACTTGGGATGCCGACACCGTTTTTGTGACAGGCGATGTCTTCGTGGAAGATTCGTTGCGAATCACTGCCGGGACGACCGTGCTCTTCACTGATTTCTTCAGCATCATCGCAGAGAAAAACGCCACGATCGACGCCCTTGGAACGGCCACCGACTCCATCCTTTTCACCGTGGCCGACACCACGGGGTTCCATATCTTCAACTCGGGACATGGCGGATGGAATGGCATAAGGCTTTACAAGGCGGGCAACTCCCGATTCGACTACTGCCGCTTTCAATACGGCAAAGCCGCCTTGGATGACGACCAAGACGGCGGCGCCCTGCGCATCACAGGCTGTAATATGGTGGAAATCGCTCACAGCACCCTTTTTTGCAACTTCTCGCGCGAGCACGGCGGCGCCCTCAACGCCATCAGATCGAAGGTGACGATGCACGATTGTGATATAAACAACAACCTGACTTATAGTGAGATAGACACTATCTATTTTATGTATGGCGGAGGCCTCCGTTTCCTAAAATGCGAGGTCGACATCACCGACACTGACTTCCGCTACAACATCGGACAGGGGGCCATCGGTGGCGCGTTAAGCCTCGACAGCTGTGCGGTCCATATCGACCGCTGCGCGTTTGAGCTTAACTTCGGCATCAACGGCGGAGGGCTCTACCTCATCCGCAGCAACGACTTCCCGTGCAGCATCACCAACTCGCTCTTCGCCAACAACACCTCAGGACATTTCGGCGGCGGCCTGGCCATCAGCGACTCTTCGCCCTTGGTTGCCAACCTCACCGTAGTCAACAACCTCTCTTTAGGCGTCAACTGCGGCGGCATCTTCTTCTACCAACATAGTGCTCCCGTCGTGTGGAACTGTATCATCTATGGCAACAACAATGACATCCCGCTCGAAGAGCCTATTCAGATGTGGGTCTGGACCTACGATGACTACGCCCCGGAGTTTCACAATTGCCTGATTCAGTATGGATTGGAAAACACTACAGGCCACGAATATATCCAAGTCTACGAAAACTGCCTTGACGAAGACCCGCTCTTTGCCGACCCCGACAATGAAGACTTCCACCTCGGCACAGAGAGCCCTTGCATCAATGCCGGCGCTTCTGATACGCCAGAAGACATCCTCCTTGGCTTTGACTTGGACGGCCACCAACGTGTCAGTGGCAACTGCATCGATATTGGTGCATACGAATACGATCTTACTGGTGCGCATGAAAACACCCTAAACGAGAGTGTTTTCCGCATCGTCGGCAACCCGGTGACGGCTTCCAGTTATGCCGAGATCGAATGTGAGCGTGTTTGCGTTTTGTTTGCAAAAGTATATTCAATAGAAGGAAGGATGTTGATTGACAAAAACCTAGGGACCGCCAAGAACGGAATCAATCGTGTTGAAATTGGAGAATTATTCCAAAACATGCCCAGTGGAAACTATTTGCTCGTCATCCAAGCCGCAGGGAAAACACTCACCGCAAAGGTAGTCAAACCATAATGGCTTCTTCGTAAAATGAGCGCCGTTGTTCAGCGCTAATCTTGATTTTACGGTAACGCCCCGTTTCCAAGTCACAGTCGAACAGTGTCTGAATCTGCGACAAGAATAGCCGTGAATAAAGACGGTTTTGGTATGCCTGCTTTTCCATCATGAAGGCTATGGTCTGCTTGATTTGGTCGATGTCCATATCCTCCTTTGTGAAGACAAAAAGATCGAATTCATTGAAATCGCCATAAAAGCCATTGTTCACCTTGTCCATCTTGATTTCAAGGATGCGCTTCATGGGCAAAGCCAACGACCAGTATTCGTATTCATTGCGACCGACAAGACTGCCGTCGCCCAAGCCGTAGGCATAGCCGCTCTGGTTGATGTGGAGTAGGTCGTCGGCATTCACCTCCTTGACCGCCTCGCCTGCCATCTCGTTGACCAAGGCGTTAGCCACGTTCTTGTTTTCGCGGATGGCACGCGTCACCTCGATGCCGATGCTTTGTTCCTCGTCCTGCAAGTCGGGCCTGTCACGGTTGACCAAATGCGCATAGTGCTCGCCCAACAGCGTGTTCAGCGAGACCATGGCGTAGCGCTCAAAGAAACAGGTATCGAATTTCGGGTCAAGCATCGTTATTGAGGTTATTTCGTCAGCATAACTTTCTTCACTGCTCCGTTATCTTCCTTGATGAAATAGACGCCTTCGGTCAGGTTGCTTATATCCATCTGATGGGTTCCGAGCTCCAACGTAAACTTGGCCACACAACGTCCTTGCACATCCATCACCTCGACAGAAGCAGCTTCTTCCGTTGCTATGGTGAAGCGGCCTGATGTCGGGTTGGGCCATAACTTCAATGTGCTTTGCACAGGCTCAGCAACACCCACATTGCCACATTTTTCGGTGAAGAACTTGTGTATCTCTGTCAGATAGCCGATGTCGTATTGGTCAGCGCTGTGATACCAGGTGTGGTTGCCGCCAATGACCTTGATGTGTTGCAGTTCGGCATCACCTTCATATGTATAGCGCACGAAGCGCAGACCGTCGTTCTTGAGGTCGGGGAAAGTGTCGATGACTGGCTCAGCGACACATCCATTGGCGCTTTTCCAATAATCAAGAATGTCATCTACTCCGAGACCAAGGTTGCCAAAATACTGCGAGGTGCCACTGTATCCTACCACGGGGTCGGCAGTGCCATGAATGTCAAGCATGCGCACTGGAGCTACCGCTGTATGATTTGCCATGGCATGTGTAATCAGTCCGCTGACGGGAGCACAAGCCGTGATACGGTCGCCGTGTTCGATAGCCATGCGGTGCGTCATGAAACCACCCATCGAAAAGCCTGTAAAGAAGACGCTATCGAGATTGAGGTGATAAGGCTCGGCCAGTGAATCAAGAAGCGCCATCAAGAAACCGGAGTCGTCGGTGTTACTGGCATTCAAGCCTGCGTTCCACATGGTTCCAGAACCTTCGTCAAGGGCTTGAGGGATAACTATGGTCCATTCAAATTCATCAGCAACTTGCTGGAAATGGAACTCATTGTCGAC
>JAEEGL012254280.1_pt1 | contig 15176 bp, 14 predicted proteins | sample 9134231 | NCBI WGS metagenome assembly JAEEGL01 (sample SAMN16246548, study PRJNA631951) | gut metagenome | biome: gut microbiome; feature: rumen; material: fiber-attached | host: Bos | place: Iran: Karaj | collected 2018-10 | reverse complement strand
CCGAGCAGCGGCGTGACCCAGCCCATGATGAAGCCGAGCAGCGCGCCGAGGTAGACGATCGCGTTCAGCTCGGTTTTGGCAAGGCCGAGGATCAGCTTTTCAAGCTCGGCTATCTCAAGGCCGTTGATCTTGTCCTCCACGATCTTCTGGATGTTGATCCCGGCGAGGATGCGGTCGGTGTTGTTTTCGGCCGCGGAAACGTAGAGGGAGAGCCCCTTTTCGATCAGGCCGGGGAGCTTCTCGTCATATTTCTTTATGACCTCGCCGACCCGCATATCCAGCAGCTTTTCGGATTCGTCCGTCACCAGGTTCTTCACTATGGAATCGGCGTATTTGGCCACGGTCTTGTTGACCATGCCGCCGATGCTGCCGTAGAAGGTGTTGATAACGCCCATGCGGAAGCGGCTGTTCTTTCCCTCGGCCTCGGCCTTCTGCCGGACGCCGTTCGAGATGGCTTCGCCGAAATCGATCGCGTACAGCCTTTCACAGATCACGGCCGAAAGCCTTTCGCGCACGTCCGTGATCGAGCGCTCGGCCGATTCCTCGGTGACGGCGGACGCGAGCACCTCCTTCAGGGTCGATTCGTTTTCGCGGTTCTCGTCCACAAGGCTCTTCATCGCGCCGCGCACCTTTTCGACGGTCTCCTCGCTTGTCAGCACATTGCGAAGCGTGTCGGCGTTGAGCAGCTCCTTGCTGATGACCTCGCCGATGGACCTTGCGATATTGCCCTGCTCCTTCGGGATCAGACCGGGCGTCAGCGGCAGCTTCCATTTGCCGATATAGACGGCCTTATGCGGATGGAACAGCATCTTTATGGCTATGTAATTCGTTAAATATCCGATCGCGGCGCCGACCGCGGGGGCGATAAACATCGTCCATTTCATCTTTTGTTTCCTGCCTTTCGGGCGCGATTTACGCGCCCCGCTGATAGAATATTAGCATGTTGTGCCGTAAAAGGCAAGACCGCCCGTTACCCGTCCCTTTCCCCGCTTCGGCTCAGCAGCAGGGTCAGCCCCTTGAGGATAAAGTAGGCGATCAGCGGGACCAGGATCGTTCCCGCGGAAATGATGAGCACATAGAGCGTCTGACCGGCGACCGGACCGACGCCGCTTATGATGCTCTGCCTTATATCCTCCAGGAACGGCGCGTTGCTGTGAACGAAATTATTGAAGTTCGTATCGATCAGCTGGGAAAGCGGCCCCACGATCAGGCAGTACAGGCCGTAAGCGAGGGTGATCAGCTTAACGTCCCTGCCCGTATCGAAGCCGGCCAGCCCCTGGAATATGAACAGAAAGAACGTAAAAGTCCCTATCCCGTGGAACAGGACCGTGTGCAGCTCGAAGAAGCTGCCGCCGCGCCCCGTTATAAACTCCCACATAGCCCTTATCGCGTCGTCCGAATAAACGACGTTCGGATAAACGGCCATGAACAGGAACAGGCAGGTCGACACGACCCCGGCGAGCAGGATGAACTTATCACGGTGCTTTCCTTTATAGAAGCATGCGATGGGGTGAATGAAAAGAAACAGGCTGCAGAAATGAAGCGGTATCCAATACGTGCTGTAGCCGGTCACGATCCCAACTATCTGCTTCGCGGCCTCGAGCAGCAGCAGGAGGACCGTGCAGGTTTTAAGCGGCAGCAGCCTCTTTTCAAGGTCCTTATTCCTTAACGCGCGGCTCAGAATAAAAGCGAGCGCGGCGTAAACCATGAACTGGGGTATCAGGGTATACGCGTGCAGCGGCGTCCAAAACATAAACTTTGTTCCTCCTTGCCGTATAAGCATTTTCGCCGATCCCGGCTTTTCCGCCCAAAGGTGAGTTCCCGCGAACGGGGCGCCATCATTTGCACGGCGCTTCGGGGAACCAGCCCATATCGAAGCGGACTTCCTTCCTTTCAAGGTCGCGGTTCGTGTAGCAGCAGCTGTCGAAGCCGATCAAAGTAAAGCCCTCGTGCAGATAGAAATCGACGGCATTGACGTTATTCGACTGCGTTTCGAGCATCAGCGCGCGGTAGCCGCCCCGGACCGTCAGCTCCTTGGCGAGGTCGATCAGCTTTTTGCCATAGCCCCGCCCGCGCAGCTCCGGGTATACGAGCAGCTCGGTGACGAGCAGGCGCTTCGACCATTCCTCGGGGCAGACCTCGATCACGGCGAGCAGCTTCCCGCCCTCGACGACGCCGAAGGCGCGCGCAGCCTCCCACCAGTCCGCAAAGAGCCTGTCGGGATAGTCTCCGTCCTCCGCCCGATGGGTGACGGGCTTAGAGAAGCGCTTTTTTTGAATGGGGATGCTGAAGCCGTCCTCCGTCCTGAGAACGGAGATATCGTAGTATTCATCCGCGGTATAGGAGAGGGGCAGGGGATAGCCCTTCCATTTCTCCTTTTCCAGCTCGGTGATAGGGTATTCCTTCATGCCCGGCCCCGTTCAGTCCTGCTTCAGCGGCACCCAGATGGAGACGCGCATCTCCTCTGAGCCGTCCTCCGGCGGAAGATAGACCTCGACGTCGTACTCGCCGGCAACGGAATAGCCGGAAAGCGCGGGCAGCCATTCCGACCAGATCTTCGTGTTCGTGGCCTGCAGCGTTTCGAGCGTGCAGGGGAACTCCGCCCAGAGGCCAGCGGGGATGACTCTGGTCTCGCACCCCTCGGGTATCTCCTCCCAGGGGAAATACAGGTCCGCGATCCAGTAATCGAATTCCTTGCCCTCCATATCGAGGCAGAGGCCGAAGGTCCCCATTATGGGGCGGTCCTCGCCCTTGGCTATCAGCTCATCCCAGAATTTCGGGATCTCGGTACGGCTCGTGTTCGAATCAAAGCGCCTTTTGACGCCGACGACGGTGAACTGCGCTTTCTTTACTATTCGATGCTCCATAACAGTTTTATCCTCCGTGGTTTGTTTTCTTTCGGTTATCACGACGTGAACGGTATCGCCGTTTGCCTTATTCAGCGCCGCGCGGATGGCTTTGAGCACGCCGATCACGTAGCATACGCTTCCGTCCGGATTCTTGACGCCCATATTGACGATGCTGCCTTCATAGGGCATGCCGTCGAACTCGGCACGGACCTTCATGCGGCCCCTGCCGAACTCCTTTCTGAGATCCCACGGGAAGGCGACGTACGCCCCGCCGGTATCCGTTTCATGCAGTATCGCGTCGTATTCGTATTTCAAATCGACCTCATTTCGTCGATGCGCACGAACGCGCGTCCGCACCACTCGAACACGGCCGTGAACGCGGCGTCGAGATCGAAGCCGTCCGGCAGCTCCCTCAGACCGAGCATCAGCCGGTCCTCCTCCGGGACCGCGTGCTTGAGCGCTTCCTTCCCGACGATGAACTCGCCGCTTTCAAGGTAATGCATGTTCTGTATAATGTAGAAAAGCCCCTTGCAGCTGCCGCGGAACTTTCTTATATTGGTCTCGCGGTCCGCGTGGATATAGCGATGGCAGAGCTCGTGATAGAGGTTCCCGAGGCTTAATTTAACGTAGTTCAGCTCATCCTCCCGCGAAGCGGGGGGAAGGAGAGAAACAAGCGTCCCGTAAAGATCCTTCGTGGTATGAAGCAGCTGGCAGACCTCCAGCGGGTTCCAGCGCTTGAGCTCGTCCGTGCCGCAGATAAAGCCGCAGGAGCGCTCATAGTTCCCAAGGCCGCTAAGCAGAGCGCGGTATTCGTCCATATCCTTTTTCGAGAACCCGTCGAGCACGAGCATGACGTCGATATCGCTGTTTTCGCCCGCCTCGCCGCGCATGAAGCTGCCCTGCAGGCCGACGTACCTTAACCGATCGCCGAAAGCGGCTTTGCACTCCCGGATCAGCCTGTTCAAATAATCTTCTATATCAAGCATTCGCTTTCAGCCTCCTTTCCCGTTACGGATCCGCCGAGCTGATTATACCACAGCCTGCTGCGTCGGGCAACGGCAAAACCGCTCCCGCCCGGGAGGGGAAAGCGGCTGCGCTTATGCCGCCGAACGCCCGGTCCGCGCGCCGCCAAGGCGGGCGGAGCCAAAACCGGAATTTTTGGAAATATTTTATAAAAAATCGCCAATAACCCCTTGAGGTTTGTATATAACATGTGGTATACTATTTCTATCGGAAAATCGGAATATTCTCCCGGCACTCCCTGATTTCGGCAGGAGCCGGACGCACCGGCAGCGCACGCCGCTTCATTTCGGATGTTATTTGCTCCAGAGACGGGCGAGTAATATACACATAAACAAGGAGGTCATACTGTAAATGGCAAAGTACATCATGGCACTCGATGCTGGCACCACCTCTAATCGCTGTATCCTGTTCAACGAGAAGGGCGAGATCTGCAGCGTAGCTCAGAAAGAGTTCACGCAGATCTATCCCCAGCCCGGTTGGGTAGAGCACAACGCAAACGAGATCTGGGACACCCAGCTGCACGTCTGCCGCCAGGCGATGGATAACATCGGCGCCAAGGCCGCCGACATCGCTGCCATCGGCATCACCAACCAGCGCGAAACCACCATCGTGTGGGACAAGAAGACCGGAGAGCCGGTCTACAACGCCATCGTTTGGCAGTGCCGCAGGACTGCTGACATGAAGGAAGAGCTGATGAACAAGTACCCCGAGATCGCGGACGAAGCCTACCATAAGACCGGTCTGGTTTTCGACCCCTATTTCTCCGGTACCAAGCTCCGCTGGATCCTCAACAACGTACCCGGTGTCCGCGCAAGGGCGGAAGCCGGCAACCTGGCCTTCGGTACGGTCGACACCTGGCTGATCTACAAGCTGACCAAGGGCAGAGTACATGCCACCGACTTCTCCAACGCTTCCAGAACCCTGATGTTCAACATCAACACCTGCACCTGGGACAAGAAACTGTGCGAGCAGCTCGAAGTTCCCATGAGCATGCTGCCTGAGGCAAAGCCCTCCAGCGGTCTGTTCGGCGAGTCCGATCCCGAATTCTTCGGCGGCGCCATCAAGATCACCGGTGTTGCCGGCGACCAGCAGGCGGCGCTCTTCGGCCAGACCTGCTTCGAGCCCGGCATGGCGAAGAACACCTACGGCACCGGCTGCTTCATGCTGATGAACATCGGCGACAAGCCCCTCTATCCCGACAACGGCCTTCTGACCACCATCGCCTGGGGTCTTGACGGCAAGGTCGAGTACGCACTCGAAGGCTCCGTCTTCGTAGCCGGCGCTGCGATCCAGTGGCTGCGCGACGAAGTCAAGCTCGTCGATGCGTCCCCCGACTCCGAGTACTATGCGACCAAGGTCAAGGATACCAACGGCTGCTACGTCGTTCCCGCCTTCACCGGTCTCGGCGCTCCGTATTGGGATCCCTACGCACGCGGCGCGATCACCGGTCTGACCCGCGGCGTCAACAAGGCGCACATCATCCGTGCGACCCTCGAGTCCCTGGCATTCCAGACCAACGACGTGCTGGCCGCCATGGAAGAGGGCTCCGGCGTCAAGCTCAACGCCCTTAAGGTCGACGGCGGCGCCTGCAAGAACAACTTCCTCATGCAGTTCCAGTCCGATATCATCGGCGCTCCGGTACATCGTCCCGTCTGCGTCGAGACCACCGCTATGGGCGCCAGCTACCTCGCCGGCCTCGCAGTGGGCTATTGGAACAGCAAGGCCGACGTCATCAAGAACTGGGCTATCGACAAGGAGTTCGAGCCCGAGATGGACGCCGAGACCAGGGAGAAGGAGCTCAAGGGCTGGAAGAAGGCCGTCAAGACTACCTTCGGCTGGGCCAAGGAATAAGCGCAACGCTCCCCGTCTTTACTGAATGACCGCGCCCGGCCGGTTTTGCCGGGCCCCCAAACTTTGTTTATCGTCTGCTCCGCCGTGGGGGCAAACGCGGCGGAACAGGATAAAGAACAATAAAAAAATAAAAAAAGAAAGAGGTCTAAACAATGTTACCCAAACTGTTAGGCGAATTCCTCGGTACTGCAATGCTTATCCTCCTCGGTGACGGCGTTGTCGCCAACGTCACCCTGAACAAGTCCGGCATGAAGGGCGCCGGCTCCATCCAGATCACCCTGGCCTGGGGTCTCGCGGTCCTTATGCCCGTCATCTGCTTCGGTGCCGTTTCCGGTGCTCACTTCAACCCCGCTGTTTCTCTCGGTCTTGCCATTGCCGGTAAGTTTGAGTGGGGCCTTGTTCTTCCTTACGTAGTAGCTCAGGTCCTCGGCGGTATCCTCGGCGGTATTGTCGTGTACTTCTTCTTCAAGGATCAGTTCGATGCAACCGAAGATCCCGCTACCAAGCTGGGCGTCTTCTCCACTGCACCGTCCGTTAAGCACCCCATTGTTAACTTCTTCTGCGAGATCGTCGGCACCTTCATCCTCGTGTTCGTCATCCTGATGAACCGTGACAGCGGCGCTGCGACTTCCGGTGTTGCAAATCTGTTTACCTTCGGTCTCATCGTCTCCATCGGTATGTCCCTCGGCGGCACCACCGGTTATGCTATCAACCCCGCCCGTGACGCCGGTCCTCGTATCGCCCACATGATCGTTCTGGGCAAGGAGCCCCACAACTGGGGCTACGGCTGGATCCCCGTGCTCGCTCCTCTCTGCGGCGGTGCTCTGGCTGCCCTGCTCTACCTTGTTCTTAAAGCTCCCATGGCCCTCTGATCCGGCCGGCAGCTTGTTCTGACGAACCTATGGGGCCGTCTTGCGTAAGGGCATCCGTCCCTGCAAGACGGCCTCTTTTCCATCGTACCACCCCTATTTTATATAGAACGTGAGGTGTAAATGATGTATGATGTCATCATCATCGGCGGCGGTGTTGTAGGCTGCGGCGTTGCAAGGGAGCTTTCCCGCTACAAGGCCAAGGTCATGCTGCTGGAAAAAACCAACGATATCTGCAACGGGCAGAGCAAGGCGAACACCGCCATTATCCACGGCGGTTACGACGCAAAGCCCAATACCCTGAAAGCGAAATTCAACGTACTCGGCAACGCCATGTTCGACAAGCTCCATGAGGAGCTGGACGTGCCGATTCAGTGGAATACTTCCCTGGTCGTTTCCTTCAATAAAGACGACCATCCCGCATTGGAGAAGCTCCTGCAGCAGGGCATTCAGAACGGCTGCCGGGGCGAGCTCCGCATCATCGATGAGAAGGAACTGCGCGAGCGTGAGCCCAACGTGGGCAGCACCGCCTGCGAAGCCCTTCTGGTGGGCTCCGGCGGCATCGTCTGCCCCTACGAGCTGACCATCGCGTTTGCGGAGAACGCGGCAATGAACGGCGTTGAGTTCAGGCGCAACGCCGAAGTCACCGACCTTAAGAGGCTTGAGAACGGCAACTGGCAGGTCGTCTCCGCCGCAGGCACCTTCGAGACCCGCGCCGTGGTGAACGCCGCCGGCGCCTATTCCGACGTGTTCAACAACATGGTCTCCGAGCGCAAGGTGCATATCCGCCCCCGCCGCGGCGAGTACTACATCCTGGATAAGAAATACCGCGACGTCTTCCACGCCGCCATGTTCCAGCTGCCCACCAAGATGGGCAAGGGCATACTGATCGCCCCCACGGTGGACGGCACCGTTCTGGTCGGCCCCACCGCAGAGGACATCGATGATAAGGAAGATAAGAGGACGACGGCCGAAGGTCTGGCCAAGTCCCTCAGGGAAGCCGGCCGCACCTGGGAGCATATCCCGATGCGCGGCTTCATCACCACCTTCTCCGGCCTGCGTTCGACCGGCGACACCGGCGACTTCGTGCTGGGCGAGCCCGATGACGCGCCGCACTTCTTCAACTGCTGCGCCGTCGAGTCCCCCGGCCTGACCTCGTCCCCCGCGATCGCCGACTGGCTGTCCAAGGATATCGCCGCCAAGCTGGAGCTGGCTCCGAACCCCGATTTCAACCCCATCCGCAAGGGCATTCCCAAGTTCCGTGAGATGAACGACGAAGAGAGGGCAGCCGCGATAGCCGCGAACCCCGACTTCGGCAAGGTAGTCTGCCGCTGCGAGACCGTCACCGAAGCGGAGATCCGCGAAGCGATCCGCCGCCCGGTCGGCGCCCTGGACGTGGACGGCATCAAGCGCCGCACCCGCGCCGGCATGGGCCGCTGCCAGGCGGGCTTCTGCACCCCGCGCACGGTGGAGATCCTGTCCGAGGAGCTGGGCATTTCCCCGCTGGAGGTCACCAAGTTCGGCGGAACCTCCAAGCTGCTGAAGGAATTTCTCTTTGAGGAGGGCAAGAACGATGCGTAAAACTGACATTCTCATCATCGGCGGCGGTCCCGCGGGCCTCGCTGCCGCGGTCGGCGCATACGAAGCCGGTGCCCGTGATATCCTGATACTGGAGCGCGAAGAGCGCCTGGGCGGCATCCTGAAGCAGTGCATACACAACGGCTTCGGTCTGCATACCTTCAAGGAGGAGCTGACCGGCCCCGAGTACGCGCAGCGCTTCATCGAGAAGGTGCTCGCCTATGAGATCCCCTATCAGTGCGAGACCATGGTCATCGACGTGTCCCCCGAAAAGGTGGTCACCTGCGTATCCCGCAAGAACGGTCTGGAGCATATCCAGGCCAAGGCGATCATCCTCTGCATGGGCTGCAGGGAACGTCCCCGCGGCTCCCTGGGCACACCGGGCGAGCGCTGCCCCGGCGTCTACACCGCCGGCACCGCGCAGAAGTTCACCAACCTTGAGGGCCTGATGCCCGGCAAGGAGGTCGTCATCCTGGGTTCCGGCGACATCGGCCTGATCATGGCCCGCCGCATGACCTTCCTGGGCGCCAAGGTCCACGCCTGCGTGGAGCTGATGCCCTACTCCAGCGGCCTCAAGCGCAACATCGTCCAGTGCCTCGACGACTTCGGCATCCCCCTGCTGCTGAGCCACACCGTGGTGGATATCCACGGCCGTGACCACCTGGAGGGCGTCACCGTGGCCGAGGTCGGGCCCGACCTCAAGCCCATTCCCGGCACCGAGAAGTACTATCCCTGCGACACGCTGCTGCTGTCGGTCGGTCTGATCCCCGAGAACGAGCTGTCCGAGATGGCGGGCGTCGAGATCGCTCCCACCACCTCCGGCGCCGTCGTAGACGAGCAGCTGATGACCTCTGTGGACGGCGTCTTCTCCGCCGGCAACGTGCTCCACGTCCATGACCTCGTCGACTTCGTTTCCGAAGAGGCCACGAAGGCCGGCGCCAACGCCTGCCGCTACGTTATGGGCAGCCTGCCCGAGGGCGGCCGCAAGGTCCCCGTACAGATGGGCTTCGGCGTGGGCGGCATCGTGCCGCAGTTCGTGTCCGAGAACGCGGAGGGCAGCGTGAACTTCATGTTCCGTCCCCGCAACGTCTACCGGAACGGCAAGGTCATTGTGGAAATGAACGGCGAGACCATCCTCTCCAAGAAGACCATGATCATGGCTCCCGGAGAGATGGTGAATATCAGCATTCCCGTCGAAAAGCTCAAGGGACTGGATAAGGCTGAATCCATTCTGGTAAGAATCGAGGTGCCCGAAGCATGAAATACGAATTGACCTGCATCAACTGCCCCATGGGCTGCCGCATCACCGCGGACTATGACGGCAAGGAAGTTACCAACATCCAGGGGTACACCTGCGCCAGAGGCAAGGCCTATGCTCAGACCGAGATCACCGACCCCACAAGGATGGTGACCGCGCTTGTCGGCGTGGAGGGCACCCATATCCCGCTTTCGGTAAAGACCAAGAGCGCCATCCGCAAGCCGCTGATCTTCGACGCGCTGGCGGAGATCCGCAAGACCGTCGTCAAAAAGCCCGTCCATATCGGCGACGTGGTCATCCATGACGTCTGCGGTTCCGGAGTGGACGTGGTCGCCACCGAAAACATCGAATAACACAAATTAAGAGCTGCAGGGGCTTCCCTGCAAAGTTCAGCCGAAAGGAAGCATGATTTATGTCGAGCAGAGCGTATGACTGCCTCACCAAGATCGGTGAGCGCATCATCGAAAACAAGGATTATCTGACGGATCTCGACCGGGAGATCGGCGACGCCGACCATGGCGTCAACATGGCCCGCGGCTTCCACGCGGTTGCCGAAAAGGTGCCCGCAGATATGGAAGACATCGGCGCGCTTCTTAAGAAGACCGGCATGACGCTGCTGTCCACCGTGGGCGGCGCCTCGGGTCCTCTCTACGGCACGGCCTATATGGAGGCCGGCAAGGTCGTCGCGGGCAAGACCGCGCTGACCGCCGAGGACCTTAAGCTCATGCTGGACGCCGCGATCGCGGGCATCCAGAAGCGCGGCAAGGCCGTGAAGGGCGAAAAGACCATGCTGGACGCCCTGATCCCCGCCTACGAGACCTATGCCGCCGCCGTCGAAGCCGGCGACGAGCTGCTCCCGGCGCTTGAGAAAGCCTGCGCCGCAGCGGAGGAAGGCGTGGAGTTCACCAAGACCATCCATGCCACCAAGGGCCGCGCCAGCTATCTCGGCGACCGCAGCATCGGTCATCAGGACCCCGGTGCGACCTCCGCGACCATCACCCTGGAAGCGCTTCGGGATTTCCTGAAGGAAGAGGAGTAAGCAGATGGTAGGACTGGTTATCGTGTCCCACAGCAACAAGATCGCCGAGGGCGTTGTGGACCTCGCAAAGCAGGTGGCGCCTGCCAATGAAGGCATCCGTGCCGCCGGCGGCCTGGAGGACGGCGAGATCGGCACTGACCCCACCCGCATCATGGCCGCCATCGAGGAGGCCGACAGCGGCGACGGCGTCGTGCTCCTGTGCGACCTGGGCAGCGCGATCATGAGCGCGGAGACCGCCATCGAGCTGCTCGAGGATTCCGGTATCAACATCCGGATCGCCGACGCACCGCTGGTCGAAGGCGCGATCATGGCCGCTGTACAGGCCTCCATGGGCTCTTCCATGGATGAGATCATCAAAGCTGCCGAGGAGACCCGGCAGATGCCCAAAGTAAACTGAACCTATGCCGGCGCCTGCCGGACCCAAAACCGATCATTATCAGGAGGATAATTTTATGAAAAAACTCATCAATGAAGTCGACAACGTGGTAACCGAAATGCTTGACGGTATGGTAGCCGCGTATCCCCAGTACGTTCGTCGCCTTGAGGGCCTGGAAGTCCTGGTCCGTGCCGGCGGCTCCCAGGGCAAGGTTGCCCTGATCTCCGGCGGCGGCAGCGGCCACGAGCCCTCTCACGGCGGCTTCGTCGGCAAGGGCATGCTGGACGGCGCCGTAGCAGGCGCGGTATTCACCTCTCCCACGCCCGACCAGGTCTATGAGGCCATTATGGCTGCCAACGGCGGCAAGGGCGTTCTGCTGGTCATCAAGAACTACACCGGCGACGTGCTGAACTTCGAGATGGCCGCCGATATGGCTGCCGATGAGGGCGTCGAGGTCGAGAAGGTCGTCGTGGACGACGACGTGGCCGTGCAGAACAGCACCTGGACCACCGGCCGCCGCGGCATCGCCGGCACCGTGTTCATCCACAAGCTGGCAGGCGCCAAGGCAGAGGCCGGCGGCACCCTGGCCGAGGTCAAGGCCGTGGCCGAGAAGGTCATCGCCAACGTCCGCACCATGGGCATGGCCATCAGCGCATGCACCGTTCCCGCGGTCGGCAAGCCCAGCTTCGAGCTGGCTGAGGATGAGGTCGAGATCGGCCTCGGCATCCACGGCGAGCCCGGCGTCCGCCGCGAGAAGATCGGCACCGCCGATTCCATCGTGGATACGCTGCTCGACAAGATCCTTGCCGAGGGCATCTACAACGAGGGCGACGAGGTCGCCGTGCTCATCAACGGCATGGGCGGCACTCCGCTTATGGAGCTCTTCATCGCCAACAAGCATGTTGCCGAGGTACTGGCAGGCAAGGGCATCAAGGTCGCCAAGACCATCGTTGGCAACTTCATGACCTCCCTGGATATGCAGGGCTTCTCCGTCACCCTTCTCAAGCTGGATGACGAGCTCAAGGAGCTGCTGAACGCACCCGCCGATACCCCCGCATTCGTGCAGGCGTAAGCATCACCGGAATAAGGGATGAGCGAGTATTCGCTCATCTCTTTTTGTATAAGGAAAGCGCGTTTCGCGGCAATACTGCAAAACGCGCTTTTTCTGTTCCGTGATCCTTTAGGCGCTGCCGCTTGGGCGGCGCATGGGGCTTATTCCGCCATAAACGCTTCGATCTCGTCCGGATCCTTGATGATATCCTTTGAAAGGACCTCGCAGCCGTCCTCGGTGATCAGAAGATCGTCCTCGATGCGGATGCCGATCGCCTCCTCATCGACGTACAGGCCGGGCTCATTGCTGATGATCCAGCCGGGCTTTAATACGTCGCCGACGAGGGAGATATCGTGCACGTCGATGCCGATGGGGTGGCTCACGCCGTGCATATAGTACTTGCCCACCTCAGATACTTCGGCGATCATGCCCATGGCGACGAGGCCTTCCCCGAGGACCCTGCGCGCGATATCGTTCAGCTCCCTTGTGGTGAGGCCGGGCTTCGCGGCCGCGGCGACCTCCCTGTTCGCCTTGAGGACCAGCTCGTAGAGCTCGCGCTGCCTCGGGCTGAACTTACCGTTCGCAGGATAGGTCCTGGTGATGTCGCTGCAGTAGTTCTTATATTTCACGCCGAGGTCCAGCAGGATCAGCGAGCCGTCCTGTACCTCGCAGTGGTTCGTGCCGTAGTGCATCATGCAGCCGTTGATGCCGGAGCCGGCGATCGTGGGGAAGGACTGGCGCGCCGCGCCGAGCCGCCTGCAGGTGTACTCGAAGTCCGCCTGCACCTGGTATTCCGTCATGCCGGGCTTGAGGTGCTTCATCACGAACTCGAGGCCCTGGCGGGTGATATCCACCGCCCTGCGGACGCACTCGACCTCATCCTCATCCTTCTGCTCCCGAAGCGGCGCGCAGGCCGTATGCAGGTCCCTGAGGACCACGTGCGGATAGGCCTTATTGAACCGCTCTGCCATCACGAGATTGTAGTCCGGCAGGTCGTTCATCCGGCAGCGGTACATATCGAAGTACGCCCTTTCCACCCTGAAGCGTCCCATGAAGCTGCTTATCGCGCCCTCAAGCCCATCCGTATAGCGCACGTCCTCTATCTCGGAGATCGCCCGGACCTCCTCCTTGGTGGGCATCTTGCCGGTCCACCGCTCGGCCAGGGGCTCGGGTTCCTCGATGAAAAGGACCTCCTGCACTTTCTCCGCCGACTTATACGCGAGGAACGCCGTGTTCTCGCGCTCGAGGCCTGTCAGATAGAAATACTGGCTGTTGACCGCGAAATCGAAATAATCGTCCTCATTGGCGTGGATGGGGATGCCCGCATAGGCGATAACGAGCGTGTTCTCCTCCAGCGTTTGGTAGAGTTTTTCCCTGTGTTCTTTAAATGACATTGTTTTCCGACCTTTCTTTGACGCCGTGAAGGCTTTGTTTTGCCACTCCGCGCTTCACGGGCGTCGGCTTTTTTGCCCCTCAATATTACCACATTCCGCGTGTTTTTACAATCGGATCTTAAGCCCTGCCCGGGCAAAAAACAGCCCGTGCCGCATGAACGCGGTACGGGCTGCCTGCTGTTTTGGGATCAGATCTCTATGGAACCGGAGGTGACGTAGCGGCCGGACTTGCGGTCGAACAGCATGATCGAATCGCCGATGAAGCCGATATGCGCTTCGCTGCCGATGGAATAGACCGTGTCGCCGAAGACGACGCTCGTGAGCAGGAACTCTCCCGTGCGGATCTTCAGCGTGGACTCCATGCCCGTGGGCATCGCGCCGTAGATCTCGCCCTCGATGCCGCTGTCCATCAGGCGGATGAATTCGGGGCGGACGCCGAGCACGTAGTCGCCGTCCGTCAGGACGGGATCATCCGCGATCGAGGTATCCTCCTCCTCGACGCGGGCGATGTTGTAGCGGAAGACCTCGTCCTTGTTGCCCTTCTCCACATAGCCCTTCAGCTTTGCAAGCTCCGCGCGCCGCGCGTTCTCGGCCTCGATCGAAGCGTCGCGCTCGGCGAACCATTCCTTCATCGAGATGGGCGCGTTCGGATGGAAGGTGACCTTATTGTCGCCGAGCAGGGTCAGCGCGATGCTGCCGTCCGCATTCTGTTCGCCGTGCGTCTCGATGAAGTTGATCGAAGGATTGCCGACGAAGTCCGCAACGAAAAGGTTGTTCGGGCGGTTGTAGACGGTGAGCGGCGCGTCGTACTGCTGCAGCACGCCGTTGTTGATAAGGCAGATCGAGGTGGCCAGCGTCATGGCCTCCATCTGGTCGTGGGTGACGTAGACGAAGGTGCTGCCGGTCTCCACATGCAGACGCTGCAGCTCGTAGCGCATCTCGAGGCGCAGCTTGGCGTCGAGGTTGCTGAGCGGCTCATCCATGAACAGCACGCTCGGTTCGGGCGCGAGCGTCCTCGCGATAGCGACGCGCTGCTGCTGGCCGCCGGAGAGCTCCGCCGGGTAACGGTCCATGAACATGCCGATCTTGACGATGCGGGATACCCTGCGGACCGCGAGGTCGACCTCCTCCTTGTTGAGCTTGCGCTTGGTGACGATCGGCTCCCCGTTTTTGAGCACGCGGTAATCCTTGTCGAGCTCCTCGCCCTTCTCCCTGTGCTGGGCAAGTGCCGAGGCGAGCTTTCCCTCAAGCTCCTTGGCAGCGGCCGCCGCCTTGGAGGTATCGTTCTCAAGGCCGTAGCCGAGCAGCGTCTTTGCGGTCATCATGGAGATCGAGTAGTTGTCGATCAGCTTGATATAGGCCTTTTTCTTATCGACCGTGCCGCTCTTGTCGCGGCAGTCGTTGATGACTTCCGCAACGGCTTTGGGGTCCTTGAGGATCTCGATCATCCTTGCGCAGTTCTTCGCGGTGTAGTCGACGGTCTCCTTGGGCTCGTTGATGTTCTTGAGGCCGAAGGCGATGTTGTCATACACGGTCATGTTGGGCCAGAGCGCGTAGTTCTGGAACAGGAAGCCGACCTTGCGCTTGTTGGCGGGGATGTTGATGCCCGCCGCGCTGTCGAACACGACCCGGTCGCCGATGGTGATGCGACCCTCGGTGGGGGTCTCGAGACCCGCGATCATGCGCAGCGTCGTCGTTTTGCCGCAGCCCGACGGGCCGAGCAGCGTGACGAACGCATTATCCTCGATAACGAGATTCAGATTTTCGACTGCGTAGAATTTCTTCCAACGCTTCGTTATGTTTTCCAATACGATTTTCGGCATAATTAACCTCCGATGCCTTCATCCAGGCTCGCGCCGGTGATTTTATTGACGACTGTGTTGAAGAT
>JAEEGL014329748.1_pt1 | contig 15177 bp, 18 predicted proteins | sample 9134231 | NCBI WGS metagenome assembly JAEEGL01 (sample SAMN16246548, study PRJNA631951) | gut metagenome | biome: gut microbiome; feature: rumen; material: fiber-attached | host: Bos | place: Iran: Karaj | collected 2018-10 | reverse complement strand
TCTGGAAACTGCGGAAGACTTATGTGTTGCTTAAAATATGAGCAGGAAGTATATGATGAAAAGTTAAAAAGACTTCCTAAAGTAGGTGCTATTGTTCAAGTGGAAGAAGGCGAAGGAGAAGTATGTAGCATAGAAACATTAAGAGAGCGCTTGAAAGTGAAATTGCAAGATGGAGAAGAGTCATTTTACAAATGGTATGAAGCAAAAGATGTAAAACTAATTAAAGATGCAGAACCAGATGATGAATTTGAGGTAACAGAAGAAGAAATGGAAGAACTAAAAGATTTGGAAGGAGGCGATAATGATGGCATATAAGATTTCAGACAAATGTATTAAATGCGGAGCATGTGCAGGAGCTTGTCCAGTTAGCTGTATTGCTGAGGGAGAAGAAAGATATAAGATTGATCCAGAAGCATGCATTGAGTGCGGAACATGTGCTAGTGTATGTCCAGTAGGAGCACCAGAGCTATAAATAAAAAACAGAGCTATAACTCTGAATAGAAAAAAACAAATCCCAGATATTTTCTGGGATTTGTTTTTTAGCTTCTATTACATTATCTATTTGTTAATTCCTCTAAATCTAGTAATTCTTTCCATCTTTCATCTACAATTCGTTGAAACTCCTCAATCATCCATTCATTTCCTGGTTTAAACATGTGCTTAAAACGTTTTTGAGGTTTTAAGAATTCTTCTACTGGAAGTTTGTTTGCAGGTTTATAATTGATAGTGTACTTTCCGTTTTCAACTTCATATAAAGGCCAATAACATGTTTCAACAGCTAATTTATTAATTAGCATTAAATCTTCCGTTTTATATCCCCATCCTCTTGGGCATGGAGCTAGTACATTTAAGAAAGTTGGTCCTTCTGTATATATTGCTTTTTCTGCTTTTTCATATAAATCTTTAAAGTTATTAATACCAATAGATTGTGCCACATAAGGAATATGATGACCCGCCAAAACTTTGGTTAAGTCCTTTCTACATTGTACTTTTCCCGGAACTTTTGAACCAGCAGGCGTTGTAGTTGTATCTGCAAATTTAGGTGTTGCAGATGAACGTTGAATACCTGTGTTCATGTATGCACCATTATCATAGCACACATAGACCATATCATGGCCCCTTTCCATTGCTCCAGACAAACTTTGAAGCCCAATATCGTATGTACCGCCATCTCCACCAAATGCTATAAATTTAGTATGTTTATCTTCTGGAAGTTTACCTGTCTTTTTCATTGCTTTATATGCTGCTTCAACACCAGATTCGGTAGCAGCAGCACACTCAAATGCAGTATGAATAAAAGAATCTGTCCATGCTGTGTATGGGTAAATAAATGTTGATACTTCCATACATCCAGTTGCACAAGAAATAACTGCATGATCTTCTGGTTTTAATGCACGAAGAACCATTCTAGCAACAGGAGGAGCGCCACACCCTGCACACATTCTATGACCTGCTGTGAAACGAGATGGCTTTTCTGCCATTACTTCTTTCAAATTATATGCCATTATTTTTCCCCTCCTTCTCTTAGACCTAAATAGCGATATGGATTATCCGCTTTGCCAGAGTTTGCAATTTCAAGTAAATCACTATAAACCCTACGAATTTCAGTTTCTGTTGTATCTCTACCACCAATTCCATAAATATAGTTTACAGTTGGAACATTTACGTTATTTACAAACATGCCAGATACAACATCTTCAAATAAAGCGCCACCTGCACCGTTAACTGAATCTGCCTTATCTAAAACAGCAACAGCTTTTTGACCTTTAAGAGCTTCTGCAATTTCTTCGGCAGGGAATGGTCTAAACATACGTACTTTTAACACACCAGCTTTTATTCCTTCTTCTCTTAAACGGTCTGCTGTATACTTTGCTGTGCCAGCTGTTGAGTTCATACAAACAATTACAATTTCGCTGTCTTCCATTTTATATTCTTCAAAGAAGCTGTAATGTCTTCCTGTTAGTTTTTCAAAATCCTCAGAAACTTCTTTAATAACTTTTTTTGCATTTCTCATAGCTTCTGCTTGAGCTTTTTTATGTTCAAACAAGTAAGATTGCAGATCTAAAGGACCTACAGCAATCGGTTCTTTATCATTTAATAAATAATGTTCAGGCTTATATGTACCAACAAATTCCTTAACTTTATCATCTTCTAAAAGCTCAATTGTTTCAATTGCATGTGATGTAATAAAACCGTCCTGACATACCATAAGTGGTAATAAAACATCTTTGTGCTCAGCAATTCTATGAGCCATAAGTAAATTGTCATATGCTTCTTGGTTTGTTTCAGAAAAAAGCTGTATCCATCCACTATCACGAACTCCCATTGCATCTGAATGGTCGTTATGTATGTTTAGAGGCCCAGAAACTGCACGGTTAACTAATGACATAACAATTGGAAGTCTTAAGCTAGATGCAATATAGATCATTTCCCACATAAGGGAAAGTCCATTTGAAGATGTTGCTGTCATAGCCCTCGCACCTGCTGCTTCTGCTCCAATACATGCAGACATAGCACTATGTTCACTTTCTACGGCAACAAATTCAGTATCAACTAAACCATTACTTACAAAGCTTGAAAAATACTGAGGTATTTCAGTAGAAGGTGTAATTGGAAATGCGGCAACAACATCTGGATTAATTTGCTTCATAGCTGTGGCTGCAGCTTCATTTCCACTTAATCTTTCTCTAATTCCCATTTTTATATCTCCTTTCTCTATTTCATTTCTATAGCACCGAAAGGGCAAACTTTGGCACAAACGCCACATCCCTTACAGTAATCATAGTTAAAGTCTTCTCTTTTTTGTTCTTTATTAACAGGAATAGCATCATCTGGGCAAACAGGGGAGCAAAGACCACATTGTTTACATTTCTCTGATAAAAATACAGGTTTAGATGAACGCCAGTCGCCTGTTTTAAATTCTCTTGCGTTACCTGCTTGATAAATATTTCCACCTACAGTTAATTCCTGCCATGGAGTATTTGCGTTAATCATTTTTTTACCTCCTACTTATATCTTTTTAACTTCTTTAAGCGCAAGTTCTAGTGCTTTCATATTACCTTCAATAACTTCAGGTTTTTTAGCAAACTTATGCCTAAAAGAACCAATCATATCTTCCAAGAAAGCTTCTTCAGACATTATATTACTTACTTTAACAATTGCGGCAAGCATAGGAGTGTTAGGAAAGTATTGACCTAGAGCTTCCATAGATACCTTTCTAGCATCAATTACATAAACATTTCCTTTGTATCCTTTTAGTTTGCTTTTAATATGATCGGCATCTTGAGTTGTATTAATAACGATTGCACCTTCTTCCTTTAGCCCAGCTGTTACATCAACCGCATCTAAAAGAGTATCATCTACAACAACGACATAATCTGGATTGTAGATGTTGCTATGGATGGTTATTGGACTACTGCTAATTCGATTATATGCAGTAATAGGTGCACCCATTCTTTCTGGCCCATATTCTGGGAAGCCTTGAATGTATTTGCCAGTATTGAATGCTGCGTCTGCTAAAAGTAGTGAAGCTGTTTTAGCACCTTGACCGCCTCTGCCATGCCATCTTATTTCAACTAAATCATTCATTTGAGCAAAAACCTCCTTTAATTTTAATCTTGTATAAGTATATTTCTTTGAAAATGAAAAGTCAAGGATAATTTGTGGTATAATTAATAGACAAAGTATGGGTATTTATATATTGAGGTGAAAGATGGATATCTTCGAAATTGCAAATAAAATAAAAGAAAATGGTGGAGAGCTTTATTTAGTTGGTGGTGCTGTTCGAGATGAACTACTTGGGAAAAAAGCACATGATGAAGACTACTGCGTTACAGGAATTGAATTGTTAGCGTTTACAAAACTATTTCCACAAGCACGTGTTAGAGGAAAATCGTTTTCAGTATTTGATATAGAACATAAGGAATTTGCTTTAGCAAGAACTGAGAGAAAAAAAGAAGAAGGACATAGAGGGTTTGAAATACACTCAGATAAATTTATTTCAATAGAAGAAGACTTGGCAAGAAGAGACATAACAATTAATAGTATGGCAAAAAATGTTTTAACAGGGGAAATTATAGATCCATTTGGAGGACAAGCAGACTTAAAAGCACATGTTATTAGGGCAACTACCGAAAAATTTTCAGAAGATCCACTAAGAGTATATAGAGTAGCGAGATTTGCTGCTCAGATGGAATTTAACGTAGAAAAAAACACTTTAGAACTTATGAAATCTTTAGAGCCAGAATTGCAAACACTTTCAAAAGAAAGAGTATTTGATGAATTTAGAAAAGCACTTGAAAGTAATAAACCTTCATATTTCTTTCAGACATTAAGAAAAGCAGATTTACTTAAACCGCATTTTATAGAAATAGAGAATTTAATTGGAAAAACTCAGCCTGAAATATACCATCCGGAAGGAGATAGCTACAACCATACTATGCTTGCAGTAGATTATTCATGTAAAAAAACAAATAGACTGGAAGTAAGGTATAGCGTTCTTCTACACGATTTAGGAAAGGGAGAAACTCCAAAGGAAATGCTTCCTCATCACTATGGACATGACAAGGCGGGAATACAACTTGTACAAAAGCTGTCAAAAAGACTTGGAGTTCCAACACTTTGGGAAAAGTGTGCGGTTTTAAGTTGCAAAGAACACATGCGAGCAGGAATATTCGAACGAATGAAACCAAAAAAACAGGTTGAATTACTTGAATTGCTTTCAAAATCTGGACTAGGACTTGATGGAATGAGTGTAGTAGTGGAAGCTGACAAATGCAGTAGTGGGGAAAAAGAAAAAGTAGTAAACTTTGAATATATTGGCAATAAAATGCTAAAAGAAGTAAATGGTAATACAGTTTCTCTTTCTGGAAAAACTGGAATAGAAAGAAAAGAAGAAATAAAAAAAGCAAGAATTAACTGGTTAAAAAACTTGCAAACATAAGAATAATCTATTATAATTGAAATGTAAATAGGAGGAACATATGAAGAAAAATAAAGGTTCAATTGTCATATTTGTTGTAGTCGCAGGCTTATTTTTTGTAGCATTTTTAATGAATGTATTAGTTTTGAGTGCTTCAAAAAGTAGGTCGCAAACGCAGGCAACAAAACAAATGGAAAAAATATATAATTCAGGAAATCAAGCACAGGTATATCAAAGCCTTATGGGAGGTAATACTGTACCAATATATAGCTACAAACAGTTAGAAAAAATGTGTACAGGGGAGCTTTACCCAATACCAGAGGAAAATGGAAAAATATATAACTTCGCAAGTAATGCTACCTATGTACTAAAAGATGATTTAGAATTTGACTATAGTGGAATATGGCAAGCACCTTCATTTGCAGAAGGTGGAAAATTAGATGAAAATGGACATACAATTAAAATAAAAAACACTTTAACATCACAATATTATTATGTGAATGTGCCAGAATATGTTATATTTGACGCAGATGGAGGAACAGTACCTATAGCATCCAAGGCTGTATCATACGGAGAAGCATACGGAGAACTGCCAACCCCAGTAAAAGATGGATATACGTTTTTAGGATGGAATGGTAAAAATTTATTCAATAGAAATATAATAAACGAAAATCATTATGCAACAAATACAGGAGAAATAAAATCATTTAGTAGCTCATCGTCGCCGTGGGACTGTAGTGATTATATCAAAGTTGAAGGAGGAAAAACGTATACGTTTAATCCTAACACTACAGCAGGAAACGGTAGCCCTAGACATGTTATTTATGATGAGGACAAAAATTATATTGATGATGTTGACAGTGGATTAGCAACAATAACAATGCCAGAAAATGCTAGATACCTTGTAACTTCATTTAGATCAGAAAATTCTCCTTCTAACCCGGCTAGTGATATTCAGTTAGAAGAAGGAGAATATGCTACAGAATATGAGCCATACTTTATAACATCAAGTACAATTGTAACGCAAACACGTAATCATACATTAAAAGCAATTTGGGAAGAGGCAGAATAACTTTTAATTACTAATAACAAAAAATAGGGGGAAAGATGAATACATTAGCTTTTGAAAAAGAGATTGGAATTAGTTTTTCGAATAAAAACTTAATTGAAACGGCACTTACACATACATCTTATGCTTATGAGCACCACGTAGAAAGCAATGAAAAGCTGGAATTTTTAGGAGATGCTGTACTTGAATATATTATAAGTAGCTATTTGTTTGATAAATTTAAGAGCTTATCTGAGGGGGAAATGACTAAAACAAGAGCAAGTGTAGTATGCGAAGATAGCTTATATGAAATTGCATTAAAACATAACTTTAATAAATATATTAATTTAGGTAAAAGCGAAATTTCAAGCGGAGAAAACAAAAGAAAAGCTTTGCTTGCAGATAGTGTAGAAGCTGTTATTGCTGCTATTTACTTAGATTCTGGAATAGAAGAAGCACGAAAATTTATTATTGAGAATTTAAGCAAGTCTGTTGAAAATGCAAGCAGAAATGTTGGAAAAAAGGATTATAAAACAGTTCTACAAGAGAAATTGCAAGTGCATGGAGATGTTAATATAGAGTATAAAACCGTAAAAGAAGAGGGACCTGACCATGACAAAAAATTTACAGTAGAGCTCTGGATTAATGGAAAGAGAAGCTCTACAGGTGAAGGCTCAAGCAAAAAAAGTGCAGAAATGGAAGCTGCCAGAAAGGCATTGAATGAATAAATAGGGGGAAAAATGAAAAAGCAATATATAATTCCAATATTTGTACCACATTTGGGATGTCCGCAAAATTGTACATTTTGCAATCAGAAAACTATTTCGGGACAGCAAAAACAGGTAACAAAAGACGACGTAAAAAATATTATTGATAACTATTTAAATTACTTTGGAGACAAAAAAGACATACAGGTTGCTTTTTTTGGAGGTAGATTTACTGCAATAGAAGAAGAAAAACAAAAAGAATTATTAGAAGCTGCATATAAATATATTGAAAATGGAAAAATTGAAAGTATACGTATATCGACAAGACCAGATGCAATTAATAAAAAAATATTAAAAAACCTTAAGAAATATAAAGTAAAAGTTATAGAACTTGGGGTACAATCTTCGAACGACTATATATTAAATAAATGCAAGAGAGGACACAACTTTGATGATGTTAAAAAAGCATCAAAATTGATAAGAAGGCATAGATTTGTTTTAGGACATCAAATGATGGTAGGCCTTCCAGAAAGTACAAGACTTGATGAATTAAACACAGCAAGAGACCTGGCAAAGCTAAAACCAAAAATAATGCGTATATATCCTGTTTTGGTTATAAAGGGTACAAAACTAGAAGAAGAATATGAAAATGGCGAATATGTACCACTCGAAGTTGTGCAAGCTGTAGAGATATGTAAAGACCTTTGCATGTTTTTTGAAAAAAAACATATAGAGGTAATTAGAGTGGGACTACAAAATACAGATACGATATCATCTCCAAATAATAAGCAAAGTGAAGTGGTAGCAGGACCTTACCATGAAGCATTTGGTCAGCTTGTAGAAGATGCAATATGGTATCAACGCGTATTGGAAAAAATAAAGGAAATAAATGATAAGATTAAAGAAGTAGCAATACATGTAAACCCTGAAAATGTAAATAACGTAGTTGGACATAAACGAGAAAATTTGAAAAGGCTGAAGGAGACATATAATGTTGATGCAACAGTAGTGCAAGATGCAGATGTAAGTAAAGATAAGGTTTTTATAGAGACATTAAAAACATATAGTGAATATATAGAGCAAATGAGGCAAAAGTAAGAATAAATTACAAAAAATCACCAATACTTTAAGTAAAGGTGATTTTTTTATGAGTATAAAAAGAAATTTGGTTTATTTAAGAAATTCTTTTACAGAATTAATTCAAATTGTTTGTGGTACATCTATTATGGCTCTTGGAACGTGCCTTTTTTTACTTCATAATAGACTGTCAACAGGGGGCTTTTCTGGGGCATCAACTATATTTTACTATTTATTTAAATTCCCTGTTGGAACTACAATGTTTGCACTAAATATACCATTATTTATATTTTGTTTTTTTAAAAATGGCAAGAAGTTTTTTCTACGTTCAATTATAGGAACTTTCTTTCTCTCATTTTTTATAAACATTTTCGAAAAAATTACGCCACTTACCCAAGACAAGTTGCTTGCATGCATATATGGGGGAATTCTTGTAGGAATTGGAACTGCAATAATTTTAAAAGCTGGAGCGTCAACAGGTGGTAGTGATTTGCTTGCACAATTAATACGAAAATTTAATCCAAATTATAAAACAGGAAGCCTTATAGTTATTTTTGACACGATAATTGTAGGATTAAATGTTATAGTATTTAAGCAAATTGAAATTGCATTATACTCTGCAATTGCCATATATATAATGGGAAAATCTATTGATATATTCCTTGAAGGAATTTATTTTACTAAGATTGTGTATATTATTTCAGATAAATATGAAGAAATTGCAAGCAAAGTTCAAACTGAACTTGAAAGAGGAGCAACAGGGATATATGCTAAAGGAATGTATACTCAAAAAAATAAAATTGTTTTATTATGTGTAGCGCGGAAGAAACGAAACGGCAAAAATCCAAAAGATAGCAAAGGAAATAGATTCAAAAGCATTTTTAATTATATCAAATGCTAGAGAGGTATTTGGTAAAGGATTTAAGGAAGGGTAAGAAAAAAGTGTTGAACATGATTTCCACTTATGATAAAATAAATGAAAATTTACATAAGGGATGGAACAAAAATGAAAGAACAACATTTTGAAATAAAAGATACAACTTCATTTGAACCAAAGCAAATATTTGACTGTGGGCAGTGCTTTAGATGGAATGAGCAAAGTGATGGAAGTTATACTGGAGTTGTTGAAAATAGCGTATTAAATGTAAAAAATGAACATGATAGAATTGTAATTACAGGAATCTCAGAAAAGCCATTAGAAGAGATATGCTATACTTATTTTGATTTAGGACGTGATTATGAAAAAATAAAAAACGAGCTTTCTATGGTAGACTCTAATATGAAAACAAGCATTTTATATGGAAAAGGAATAAGAATACTAAATCAAGATATTTGGGAAACACTTATTTCGTTTATAATTTCTGCAAATAACAATATACCGAGAATAAAGAGAATTATAGAAACACTTTCAAAAACTTATGGAAATAAATTAGAGTGGAATGGAAAATATTATTATACTTTTCCTTCTGCAAAGCAGCTAAAGCGGTGTTACAATAGAAGATTTTAGAAGTGCAGGACTTGGCTTTAGAGACAAATATGTTTATGAGACGACAAGAATAATTAATGAAGGAAAAATAAAGTTAGAAGACTTAGAAAAGATGAATAATACAGACATGATAAAAAATACATTAATGAAGTTCCCAGGTGTTGGAGAAAAAGTTGCAAATTGCATTTTATTGTTTTCAACATTAAAAAGGTTAGATGCTTTCCCAATAGATGTATGGGTAAGAAGAGTTATGAAAGAACTATATTTCCCATGTGTTGAGGAAAAGAATTTAGATAAAGCTACAATTTATGCTATTGCAAAAGAAAAATATGGGGCACTTGCTGGAATAGCACAACAATATTTGTTTTATTGGAGAAGAGAAGCTTAAAATAAGGAGAGAACATGATACAAATTGTATATGGAAGAGCAGGGAGTGGAAAAAGCACTTTTTGTTTTGAAGAAATAAAAAAAAGTAAAACAAAAAAAAATTTTTTAATTACTCCGGAACAGTTTTCTTTTACAGCCGAGCAAAAGCTAATGGAGACGTTTGGCAAAGATGCGCTAATTACAGCTGAAGTTATTACATTTAAGCGCATGGCAAGTAGAATACTTAAAGAATGTGGAGGAGTTACAAGTAAGGTTATCTCAGAAAATGGCAAAAAAATGTTGCTATATGATATACTCTTAAAAGAAAAAAACAATTTAACATTTTTGGGTAAATCTGAAGAAAATATTGAATTAATTGATAAAACAATAACAGAATTAAAAAAACACTGTATTAAACCAGATATGCTATCTAAAGCAATCGAAAAATCAAAAAGCGAAAGACTTAGACTAAAACTAAAAGATATACAAAAGTGCTATATGCTTTTTGAAGAAAAACTGGGAGACAATTACATAACCGAACCAGATTTGTTAAATTTACTTGCAGAAAAGATTCCTAAAAGTAATATGTTTGTTAATGCAGATGTATTTATTGACGAGTTTTCTGGCTTTACAGTACAAGAATATAACATAATAACTGCATTATTAAATGTTGCCAATAAAGTTGTTATAACCATGACAAGTGATGACATTTCAAACGAGAGAGAAGGAAATCTTTTTTACAACAACACATTAACTGCACAAAAACTTTTAAGAATTTCAAACGATAATAAAGTTAAAATTGAAAAACCTATTTTCCTCCAAGACATACATAGGTTTAAGAGTAAAGCCTTAAAGGAAATTGAGAGGAACATATATTCTTTTGGTAAGTTTGAAGCAAATGATGATATAGACGATGTTACATTAAGCATCAATTCAAATCCTTATCAGGAAATTGAGAAAATTGCAAACCATATTGTTTATTTAGTAAAACAATATGGATATAGATATAACGATATTTCTATTATAGCTAAAGATATTGAAAGCTATGGAGCAATTATAAAATCGGTATTTCGTACATATGAAATACCTACATTTATCGACGAAAAGAAAGACTTAAGCCAAAATATATTTATAAAATTTATATTGTCTGTTTTGGATATTTTATCTAAAGGATGGCAGACTGAAAGCGTAATTTCAAGTATAAAAACGGGTTTTTACCCTATTTCATTGCAAGAACAATATGAACTAGAAAATTATTGCTTAGCATGGGGAATTAAAGGGAAAAAATGGTATGCAGAAGAATTTCATTATGGAATTGAAACAAATGAAGAAAAACAAAGAATAAATGATATTCGAAAAAGAGTAGTGCGGTCCAATTTTAGAGCTAAGTTCCAACATAGGACATGCTAAGACAGTAAGAGAAGTAAACGAAAAAATATATGAATTTCTAAAAAAAATAAAAGCAGAAGAAACAGTACAAAGAAAAATTGACGACTTAGTAAAAAGTGGAGAAATTGAAATAGCAAATGAATATGCATCTAGCTTAAAAATTATGATAGATATGTTAGATGAAATGGTTCTTTGGTTAGGTGATGAAAAGGTATCTTTTGAAAATACATTGGAGCTATTTCGTATAGGTCTAAGTGGAAATTTGCTTGGTGTAATTCCTGCTACACTTGATCAAGTAATTGTTGGAGATGTAGAGAGAAGTAGAAGCCATAAAGTTAAAGCGGTTTTTATTATTGGATTAAATGATGGAATATTTCCAAGTAGGCAATCAGAAGAAGGATTTTTAAATGATGAAGACAGATTAACATTAAAAGAAATGGGAATGGAGCTTGCAAAAGACAGCAAACAAAATCTATATGAAGAGCAGTTTTCAATATATAAAGCTTTTTCAGTAGCAGAAGAAAAATTATTTTTATCCTATCCTACATCAAATACAGAAGGAACGCCAATGCAACCTTCTATGCTGGTAAATAAAATTAAGAAAATGTTTCCAAAATTAAAACAGAATAATTACATTTTGGAAGATGGAGAGCCACAAATTGCGGGGAAAAAAGTATCATTTGAAGGGTTACTTGATGTTATGAAAAGAAATCAAGGAGGAGAGAAACTTCCTGAGAAGTGGCAAGCAGTATATGAGATATATAAGGAAGATAACTTTTGGAAAGAAAGGCTAAATGCTGCAGAACAAGGACTTAAGGATACGAATTTACCGAAGTTGATTGATGAAAAAAATGTTAAAAAACTTTATGGAAATGTAATGAAAACAAGTATTTCCAAATTAGAACAATATAGAAAATGCCCTTTTTCATTTCACTTAAAATATGGACTCAAATTAAAAGAACCAACAGGATTTAATATAAAAACTGTAGATACAGGTACATTTATGCATGAAGTTATAGCAAGCTTTTTTGAATACATAGAAGAGAAAAAAATAGATTATAAACTTTTAAGCTATGATAAAGTTAAAGAAATAGCGTCATTCCTAGTAGAAGAACAGCTAAACCTAAAGAAAAATGAACTATTTAGGAGCTCACCCAAATTTCAAGCCTTATCTAGAAGATTGTGCAATGTTATTACAAAGGCAATTGTATACATTATAGAACAATTAAAAAATAGTGATTTTGAAATAATGGGATCTGAAATTGAATTTGATGAAAAATCAGCCTATGAGCCAATAAAAATAACTTTGGATACAGGTGAAACAGTAGAAGTAACAGGAAAAATAGATAGAGTAGACATAGCAAAAGACGAAAATGGCAAGTTCTTACGAATTATAGATTATAAATCGTCTGCAAAAAGTATAGACTATGGTGAGGTTTTTGTAGGACTTCAGCTTCAGCTACTTACATATTTAGATGCAGCAACAGAGTTAGAAAAAGCAATACCAGCAGGTGTATTTTATTTTGGACTAATTGATTCTGTTCTTAAAGCAAAAAAGAATAAAACAGATGAAGAAATTGAAGAGGAATTAAAGAAAGAGTTCAAGCTAAGTGGTATTTTACTTGCAGATGTACATGTCGCAAGAATGATGGATAAGAACTTAGAAAAGGGATATTCAAATATTATTCCTGCATTTATAGATAAAGAGGGCCAGCTTTCTTTATCACGCTCAAATGTGGTTAATTTAGAACAATTTAGAATGTTGCAAAAACATACAAAAAAAATATTAGCGCAAATCAGCAAGGAAGTATTAAGTGGAAATATTGAAATGAAACCATACAAAAACAAGGCAAAACACGCACATTGTGAGTATTGCCCATATAAAAGCATTTGTAATTTTTCTATAGATAAAAAGGGCAACAATTATTTTTACATAAAGAATATGGACAAAGAGGAAGTTTTGGACAAAATAAAAGAAGAACTGCAGTAATATTATATAAGTAAAAAAGGTGATAAAATGTACGAAACATGGGAAGAACTAGAAAAAGGAATAGAAGGATGCAATAAATGCAAATTGTGTAGTTCAAGGAATAACATTGTATTAGGAGTAGGTAATAAAAAGGCTGATATAATGTTTATTGGTGAAGGACCTGGAGCTGATGAAGATAGAGAAGGAATACCATTTGTAGGAAAAGCAGGACAATTGATGAATCAAGCATTAATTGGGCTTGGAATAAATAGAGAAGAACTGTACATTGCTAACATTGTTAAATGTAGACCACCAAATAACAGAAACCCAGAGCAGGATGAGGCAAATGCGTGCATAGACTATTTAAGAACGCAGGTAATGCTTGTAAGACCGAAAATAATTACGTTACTAGGAAGTGTGGCCTTGAAAAATATATTGGGTGAAGATTATGGAATAACAGCATCTAGAGGAAAATGGATCGAAAAGAAGGGGATATTTTACATGCCAACATGGCACCCAGCAGCATTACTTCGTGATGAAGCAAAGAAGATTGATTTTTGGAATGATTTGAAACAAGTAATTAAAAAAAGTGAAGAACTGAAGTGGAGGTAGTAAGATGGATGAACTAAAAGATGAAATTAATCGTTGCTTAAATTGCAAAAATAAACCATGCACTCAAGCCTGCCCTCTAAAAAATGATATTCCGGCGATGATACAGCTTGTAAAAGAGGGAAAATACCAAAAGGCTTACGATGTTTTATCTATTACAACAGTAATGCCATTTATTTGTGGAATAATTTGCCCGAAGTCTACTCAGTGCCAAGGAAAATGTACACGTGGAATAGTTGGAAAACCAATAGAAATAGGAAAAATAGAAAATAAGATTGGAGAAATTGCTGTAAAAAATAGTTGGCATGTAAAAGTGGAAAACAATACGCCAAACAACAAAAAAATTGCAATTATTGGTGCAGGACCATCAGGCATATCTGCAGCTATTACACTTGCAAAGAAGCGGATGGAGTGTTACAGTTTTTGAAAAACAGGAAAAAATTGGAGGAATTTTGCGATATGGTATTCCTGATTTTAGACTAGACAAAGAAAGAATAAACGCATTAGAAGAACAAATGAAAGCACTAAGAATTGAAATAAGATTAAATGTTACTTTTGGCAGGGACATAACGCTTGAAATCTTAAAAGAAAAATATGATGTAGTTTTTTTGTCAGAAGGCGCTAACGTTTCGTCAAAGATGAATATACAAGGTACAGAGTTAGATATGTGCTACGGCGCTAATGAACTTTTAGAGTCAGGTAATCATCCTGATTACAAAGGAAAAAAAGTAGTAGTTATTGGTGGTGGCAATGTTGCAATGGATGCTGCAAGAACTATAAAAAGAAAAGGCGCAGAAAATGTAACTGTAATTTATAGAAGAGCAAAAGAACAAATGCCAGCTAGCATAGAAGAAGTTGAGGATACGTTAAAAGAAGGAATAGAATTTCTTTTCCAAACTAATCTAACTAGAATTGAAGATGGAAAAATATACTTAGTAAAGATGAAACTTGAACATAAAGAAAACGAAGCAAGGCCTGTTCCAGTAGAAATTCCAGGAAGCGAGTATTTATTAGATACAGACTATGTTGTTTTTGCAATCGGTTCACACTTGAGTAAATGCGGGTTAGAGGGAATTGAATTAACTGATAATGGTTATATAAAAGTTGATGATAATTACAGAACAAGCATTGAAAATGTTTATGCAGCAGGTGACAATATTGAAGGGGAAAAAACTGTTGCATGGGCCTGTTCTTATGCAATTAAGGCGGCAAATATAATTGACTATATAGAAGGAAAAAGATAATAAAAAATAAAGGTCATAATTATTATTAGACCTATACTTTTTATAGTATGGGAAAAATCAATTTTTTGTTTAAAAATTCAGCAAATTGGGGACAGGTTTCAAACCTGTCCCCAATTTGCTGAATTTTCATAAAAAGGATAACATCTTTAGTTTTCACTTATGTTCTTTTATAATTATTTTTCTACTATGCCCAGCAAACCAAGTCTTGTTAAAATTCTTCGAAATAAACTAATGCTTCCTTTGGCATTTGAAACTACAGTTATATCGGAAGTTAAAATAGCATGTAAATCATAAGGACCATGTTCTTCAATATATTGGGCTTTTTGTTCTATGCTTTCAACGAAGGAGCGATAAAAATCAT
>JAEEGL010317880.1_pt1 | contig 15177 bp, 8 predicted proteins | sample 9134231 | NCBI WGS metagenome assembly JAEEGL01 (sample SAMN16246548, study PRJNA631951) | gut metagenome | biome: gut microbiome; feature: rumen; material: fiber-attached | host: Bos | place: Iran: Karaj | collected 2018-10 | reverse complement strand
CGGTGCAGGCTTGGGCTGAATATCTGCATCATCCTCGATGTCCATAATGAACTTTTCCATTTCTCGTGTCTCGCTCATTTTGGCATCAAAAGTCTGCATCAGTTCTATGATTATCTCAACATCGCTGATTACTTTTTCCTTAGATAATTCTTCAGATGTAATATGAGCCCATGAATTACGGACTCCCATCATATCTTTAATCTTCTGACGTTCTTTGTTATTCACAAACCACGAACTGGTAATAACGAACCAGTTACGATCAAACACTCTAAGCAAAGCTGCAAGGTCTAAACCCTTCAGCTCTGTTATGTGCTTCGTATCAACGTTGTCCCTCTGAAGCTGCGACAGATTATTGTATACCAGTTCGCTCCACCAATTATCCGTAAGCTTTGGTAGTTTTCCTCCAAGCCAGTCACTCATTTTCTCTCCAAGCTGATGCATGAAGGTATTCATCTGTCCAATAATGTAAGAATCATCCATAACAGATCTCCTCTCCAGTAATCGTTAATATGCCATATCAGAAATATCTATCTCGAACTTATATCTGTGCAGTTCCTTGGTATCATCATCCTGATCAGCAATGACAAGGAAATATTCCTGACTCCTGTTATACTTTCCTGTTTTGAAAGTAAACTTTTCTTCAATGAGCCTGTCCTTGGCATCCACCGAAGTAATATTTGCGGTTATAGGAACCGGGAAGCTGACCTTTGCACCATCTGCGTCAACAAAGAACGCCTGTAATTTCCTGGGTTTAACTTTATCGGTTACTGGATCCATCTGCATAAAGGTAAGCTTGGCTTCTATGTTTGTGACTCTGTGATTAATTGTTGAAAGTTCTACATTTACTAGTCCTGTCTCCTGCTTACCCTTAAATGTATTTATCTTGATAACCGGTACAACCATTTCCTGTAGAGAAGAACCACCATGAACATAGTTCTGTCCACCCCCCTGCATCTTAATGATGTCAGCACCAATAGGAGTACTTACATAAATATCATTTAGCTTTGTGAGATAAGCCATACATCTGCTGATAAGAGCCTCTTCATGTATAGGATTCTGTGATAGCAGATATCTCTTATTCTTGAAATTGGCAATTTCTTCTGTTCCGTTTGATTTTAGTTTGTACTTCTTGGAAAGATCTACAAATGAAATCTTATCGCTCTCCGGAATCTTATCTCTCTTATAAATGAAGCCATGATCCGCCGTCACAAGATATCTTGTGTTGGATATATATCCAGTAAGCCTCCTTATAAGAATCTGGATCTCATCAATAGCCTCCTGACATGCATTAAACACTTCATTCTCTGTTTTTGCATGCTCTCCTCTAGTATCAATCTGATTCTGGTAAATATACACGAGGTCCTTATCCTGGAACATTTCTCGTATTTCTGCCTGCTTGCCATTCTTCACAGCATCAAAATCATAGCAAGCTGACTTTGGAACAGTCTTCTGAAGAATCTTCTGTCTTTCAGCTGTGCTATTTCCGCAGTGCATATCATCAACAAAAATATCCAGCCCATCATCTACAACAATATTCATGTTAGGAAGAAGTGATGCCATTCCAAGTGTAGTCTCTGACGGCAATACGCTGAGCATATGACTCATTGTTGCGTCACACTTCTCATCAAGCTGAAGGTTATCGTACAATTCTCTGGCACACTCATACCTCATGCCATCTGAAATAATAACAACAACTCTTCCACCACCTGATTCAGTCATAAATTTCTTAACATAATAATCAAAGAAACTCTGCTGGCGAAGTTCAGTATAAAGATCATATTCTTCATCTGTGAGAGACTGATTCCACATGCTAACAGAGGTAGCAAGGTATTTGTTAGTATAGGTATTCTCTACAAGATCTCTGATATTTTCAAAATCCGTTGTAAGTCCAACCTTATCAAGGTAATAATAGAACTTTCTGTAATGGGTATCTATAAGATACGTTCCGTTTACATAGTCCTCTACAACATCCTTGGGCGCTCCCTGATATATATGCGTATTAACTTCCTTCAGAACATGATATGCAGCTATGAGCATCTTATACTGGGAATCGAATTCTGAAGCAAAATGATAGCCCACTTTAGAACGCGTCTCGCAAACCTGCGGAATTGAAAGCCCTGCAATCTTCTCATCAAGCATATTGTCTTCGAGCTTAGCGATAATCCACTTTATAATATTTCTGTCAAAGTCTTCCAACGCATCTGATGATAATATCTCTGGCAAAGGAATCTGCCTCAGTAGTCCAGTCACATTCAGTTCACTGGATACCTTGCGTGAGAAATCATCATAAAAATATCTGGACTCATCATTGTTCATGAGATTCTTTACAAAGACAAAAGCATCATTACTTTTGGCAGAAATAAATGTCTTCCATGGATCCGGTTCATGCCCATTCATCTGAGTGTCCATGTAAGTAACAATCATTGTTACCAGGAATTTTGATACCGTAGGATTTATATCCTTGTAACCATAGTATTTTTCTGTGATTTTCCAGAACTCACGATCAATTTTAATATTCTCAAATTTTTCAAGAATAGAATTGTCTCCAGTGCCTGCAAGAACTACCTTACGAACCAATTCCTCTATACTGATTGTTTTAATGCCTGCCAGAACACAGAGAATTCCCTGTACAACTGTTTCAGGCCTATAATTATCAATCTGTAGAGCCTTGAATTTTGCTGTATTCGCACTATTCCAGAACTTCTTATACTTCTTCACTTCATCCTGACAGTCTGCTGGAATATTCAAATCCCCCATCATCTGAACCAGCTTGTCAGAATAAAAATGCTCAGAATAATAAAATATATCTGCAAGGGGATTCTCATTGTCATCCGGTCTTGCAAACGGAGCATATACAAGATAGTTTTTCTCTGGGTGCTGTTTTTCTATCAGAAGCTTTGTAGCAAAATTATTGCCACCATCCAGCTTGATAATCTCACACTCATCAGTAAGTTGAACGCTATCAATGTCATCTGCATAGGAAGCATCATCGTCATACCAAAAGATGATTTTCCGTCCTTCTCTTTCGAGAATTTCATTCAATTTATCTTTTATTCCTTGTAAATCCATGTAAAACACCTCAATACACTTATTCGTTAATCTTCTTATGAAATGGATTCAATCCGGCACATATATCAATCAAATCCTCATCAGCAACAGTATTAATTTTTTCTTTTGAAAAAAATATAGTTTGTATTCCTATTTCATTAGCCACTTTAATCAATGTCGGGTATATTTCCTCAAAAGATTCATGTTCTATTGCCTGATCCGGAGAATCCATGATTAGTACCGGCAAATAAATAAAATCAGCGAATTTTTCATGCAAGTATTCCAACATACATAGATATACCAATAATTGTAGATGATTGTGCCTAGCCATACTTCCCGGAGTAAATGCGACATCAGCATCCCCTTCTTTATGATAGGCAAGCAACACTTGGCTAAACGGATCAAATTTTAAATTAAAATGTTCCTCCGCCCTATCCTCATTTAGATACTTGACATTTTTCGCATCACTTTTTAGATACATGTCAGTTAATCTCTTATTAAATCCATCGATAGCCTTTTTACTATAGTTGTTTTTCAACTCCTTTATTTCTTTTCTTATCTTTGTGATCTGCTCCTGCAGCCTCTGCGTTTTGTTTATATCTATTCCTGCATCTATATTTTCAAAACATTTCTCTGCAAGCGCCAGTTTTTTTAGTGTTTTTTCATACCCAAATTCTGAAGCCTGGTTTTGAAGATTATGTATTTCGGAGTCAACCCGTTCTTTCTCTTCTCTGATTTTCTTAATGGATTCATCATAATCAGCCAGGGAAAGAATAATTTTGTCTTTTTCTATCTCGGCAATCATGGCATTAATTGTTTTTATCTCATCCTCATATTCAGGATTTTCTGATACAATCGCCCCAAGCATAGTTAAAAGCTTTTCGGTTCTATCCTTTCGCGTAGCCGTCAATTCAGATTGATTACTCAAATATCCATAAACTTTTATCTCTTCTGCCAGGGAATGAGAAGCTCTTAAAAGATATGCCAAATCCCCCTTAGATTTAGTTGCAGACCTGCTAAATTGATCTTTGTAGACGTTGAACGTTTCAAAATCCTTGCGTATATCACCTGAATAATTTAGTCCGAGATCTCCAAATAAACTCTCTAAATCCTGAACACTATGTTCATATAGTCTGTAATTTTCACTAGATTTCTTATATTCCGACTCTAAGCCTTCCAATTCAACTGACTTTTCATATATTTTCTCTATGTTTTCGTAATTAAAGAAAAAGTCCATTATCTTTCTTATTCGCACATAATGTTTGATTTCTTTTCCTCTAGTGAAAATCGATCCCAAATCGCCTTGTCCAATTTCATCCACGAAATTCATAAAAGTAAATGATCTGAATGAAGGTGATTCTTCAAAGACTTTTTTGTACACCAGTATGGATTTCAGATCTACATTATCTGTAATTACTTCACATATGGTATCTTTGTACGTTTCCGGGCTTACAACACTATATCCACTATTTTCAGTTCTTTTATAGGCGTACTCTCCATCCAAGCTTCTTTTAATCCAAAGCTCTGTTTTATTATTTGTAATGTATGCTCCGACCTCATCTATATTATCGAGGCCATCATGTAATAACCCTTCACTACTTCCTAAAACAAAATCAATAACTTTTGTAAATGCTGTTTTTCCAACACTGTTATTCCCGTATACATAGGTATTATCAGTAAAACCATATGATTTTGATTGTGTTCCTTTGAATAGTGTTACTTCCCTAATCCTAAACATTACGAAGCACCTCTTCCATAAAAGCTCTGCTGTCCAACTTATTTACTTCATGAATTGGATTCGGATCCTTATCCCTGCATCTAACTAAAAACTTATTTTCGCACTTATAATTTTGAAATTCCTTTTGCATCAAAACCTCATCACTTTCAATCTTTATCCAGCCAGAAGTCTTTAGTTTTTGTATAACTTCAAGGATAGCTTTCATCTCATCTGGATGAGAAAACAGCTTTACATTAAGACCAGAAAAAAAAGCATCAACAAAGTCCTTCTTTCTACCATTAAACGCACTTTTCTTACAGTTCTTTATGCAAAAAGCCATAAATACCAATTTTATCAGCGAATTTATTTCATAGTTATCTAATAATTCGATAACTATTTCCATATACTCACCTTCCAAGGTATACCTATTCATCTTCATCTCCCCATGAAATTTTCTTGCTACTTTCTGCTTCTTCCCCAGTCAGATATACATAACAACCATTCCTATATATGGGGCTATTATCCATGATAGATGACTCTATTTCTTTTCTTGTCGTTTGCATAAACACTTGCCTTGCCGAGGGACTATCATCTAGTTCAAGCAGAGCATCTTGATAATTTGTATATGCATTGTCCTCTATGTTCGAAACCACAACGCCACCATCTACATACACTTCCCTAAAATCCTTATATAGCAATTCTTTTACAAGTTCCCCTGCCACAAATCCCGGATCATCTTTAACCAGTTTTAATTGCCTGACTTCTCTTATTCCGCTATTTGAAACTAAATCCTCTGCCTCTTTTTGTTTCCTCTTCTTTATTGCTGTAATATCAACAGTATATTTATTGTCACTTATTTCAAGTGTCACTCTTCCAATAAGTTCCATCATTTTAGGAAATGTAAGAGTATACGCTTTCTTATTTTTAATTGCGCTGTCAATTTCAGTCATAAAGTATTCTATAAGACGCTGAACCCTTATGCTTTTTGCCTTATCATATACCTTAATATCTTTACAATATGTATCTGATACTTTTTGACTAATTCTTGCAGAGACTTCATCCAGAGAAATAGCATAAACCTCGCACTTATTAGATAAGTTTGTTATTATCTGCTTCACAGATGCTTCGTCATTGTTCAAAATGAACTTATCATATACTCTTCTAGCAATGGAGCTCTTTTTCATTGTCTTGCCGCCATCAAAATAACTGTAAACAGCATCAATAGTACTACTTTCAGATATATCAAAGTCCAATTCATTTTCACATACCAAGGTAAATGTACTATTCTCGTAGCCGTCAACCAAGAGCCAGTTTCCTAAAACCTTAGCCCAGCATGTTTTATTTACAGTTCCGCTTTTAACCTGTATGTAACATTCCTTTGATTGAGCTACCATCGCCAGATCTTCTACGTTACCAGACTGTGATACATCTATGTCCTCGACTCCCTCATAGGTAAAAAACCTTTCCATAGAAGCATGACTGATTGCAATATCCAAAAAGACAAGTCTTTGGAATAAAAATCCATATTGAGAAATAATTCCATCCGACATTAGTTACATCCTCTTCATAGTTATTAAATCTTTGCCAGCAAATCTACTTTTTGCTTCTTTTCACCCTCTATGGAGACTTCAATTCCCTGAAACTTGGCATAGTTTACTTTTACACCGTCATCTAGGTCAAGTTCGATTCTCTGTAATGCTATATGAGATAGAGCTGGGTAATACGCTCTTATTTCTGCAAGCTGCTTAATATACTTATCATGTTTTTTCGTGGCCTGCGCTCTGTCTACCGCACTGGCAGAAGTATTTATTGCATATTCTGCATTTTTCAGAGCATTCTCGATCATGCTCTGTGTTTTGGCAAGATAGTCAGACCGAATTAGTCCTACTGTATCAGGCGTATACCTGTGTAGATAAATTAGGCATTTGAACCCATTTTGTTTTCCTGAATCAAATAGCCAATAAATAGGACGTTTGCCTGATCCTGTAACAGAGTATGTATTACAATGATCCTTATAAAAATCATTTAGAAAATAATTGCGTATTTTTTCTCGTGAGGAGTTCCCCTTAGTACCAAGTGCATTTGCAATATATTCTAAGTTTTTTTCCAACGACATTACTCCAAAGACCGTTCTTATAAAATCCTCAAAGCGACCAACTATGTCATCGTCAAAGTATTGTTCATCTGTGATAGGAATAATAGCATCTCTGTCAACCCGAAAAGATCCATATCTATTCGAATCTAATACCCCCCCTGCACAGATAAGCCCTGATTCATCAATCGAATAGCGTCCAAACATGCATCCAACAGCATAAGATAATAGTGACCTGATATCTCTACTTAAATCAGCTCTTCTAACTGCAATATCCTTATCCTCTACCTCTGGCGTAAGTTCATTATTTAATCCATATATGCTAATAAAAATGCGATTCAATTCTTCTTCGTCAGTCTTTAAATGAGTAAACCTTTCTTCGCATTCTGCTTCCCAGCATCGGAAACACTCTTCGATAAATATATTATCCGGATTACTAAATCGCTCTTTATGCTTCTTTATTTCTTCAATAAACGGATGACACTTGAAATCCCATGAAGTTTCAAAGGAATCCCAATCATTCTTGCATAAATAAACGGCATTATCACTCAACTCTTCTACTTTTGTCTTATACTCATCAGAGTAGATATATGGTATTGAAATAATATCGCCAACTTTAAAGTCTAATGTTGGTGATATAAATTGCAAAAATTGCATTGACACTTTTCCATTAAGTAATGCCAAAACCCATTTTAAATCTTCTGAATTATTCGCAAATCCCTTCGCCCCCTTAGAGTCAAACAAAAAACCATTTGGAGTATACCTAACACATAAATCCCCCGAGCTTATCGCAGACCAAGTTGCTCCTTCTAAAAAGCCATATTCTCCATTGTAGTTATGTGAACGAATTCTACCCGTTTTAGGATCTTTATTGTTTTTAATCTCAAATCCATCATTCGCCCAATCAACCACGTAATCATTATTTCCATACCATTTTCGGGAAGTTCCTCCCTTGTTATAAGGAACCCATTTTACTTTTCGCCTGATTGAATCCATATTGTTTTCACAATCATATGTGATTCTGTCTGACAGTACCTCATACCATAGACGCAAAAACCTATCGTTGTCCGCTGTGGCCATTCCTTCTCTGGTTGTAAATATTTGGGATAAGTTTTCATTTTCAAAGCAATTAATTACAGAGTCTCCTACCCAATAGGCAATCAAGTTCTGAGGTATTCTTTCAAAATTGCTTCCCCTGTTCGTATAATAGTTTTCTCTATTCAGAAAACTATTCTTTTTGGCATTTTCATCCTCTCCATCAACAAGCCTAACGTAACAGCCATTCATCTGCCCTTTGCAATTGCTTTTCCTCAATGTAAATGCAACTGTCTGCACTACCTCTCCACTTATTTCATCAAAGCCTCTTGCACCTAAATGCATCATGTTCTGAATTTCATAACTAAGAATTACTTTTCTAAGTCGTTCAAAGCTCGTTAGAAACATCCAAGATTGCATCGTTATCATAGAAAGGAATGAATTTGCACTTAAAAAAGTTATGCAACGTTCAATAAATGCAGCAAAAAGATCCGTTTTTCCTCCTATGTAATTCTTATTAATGAAATCTACTAGCTTTGGAGAGCCACTACTTATTGCCATGTAGGGAGGGTTTGTTACTACTGCCTTATATTTCTTTGAAAGCGCTTCCCCAATATCTATTAGTCTCTTAAGAAGTTCCTGAGAATTATATGCAGCGAAACTCGTGAATGAAATCTGTCCACTTTCATCCACCATATCCACAAATTTCCGAAGTAAATCCCAATCATAATTATCAACATTTAAAACAGAGCCATATTCTTTTGCATCACGTAAAGTATCAAGAAGCCCCGTCATTTGATTAGTTGCATTATTTTTTTGTATATCATCAAGGCCTACTCCGTAATAGGACAACTGCTCTTTATCAATAGTATTACTCTCTTCAATAGCATATACTTTAGGCCAAACTTTTACTCTGTTTCCAGAATTATCTTCTCTTCCACGGAAGAATATTCTGTTATATCCTCTAGCCTTCATCATCAATGCAAAATATGACAATTGATATGCACGGCGATCAATATCAAGACCACTAATGTTCTTTTCAAGTATGTCAAATACAGCTTCTCTTTCAGAAAAGCCCTCACTGCGATAGATATCCATTAAAACATCAAACATATAGACCAATATATGTCCTGATCCCATACAAGGATCAATGCAAGTAATGTCCTGTGGCGTGAGGTCTTTATATGACCTTCTTATCTCTATAAGCTGTGCTGTAACAGTTTCCTTCTGCTCTGCCTCGGGCAAATAATATTTCCACCCAAACTCTGTTGCTTTTGCGCATTCATCCACTGAAGAATCCTCTGCTCTTAGATGCTCAATCCACACACGTCCGAGAGAGTTTTCTACCATATATCTAACAATCCAGTCAGGTGTAAAAAGCTGAGTTGCTGCAGGAATTTTCTCTTTTGAAATCTTCACATTCTTCTTCAGTTTTGCAAAAGTATCATCTTTCAGCTCAGTATTATAATACTGGTACATCCAGCCAATTATTTCTATTTGCCCTTCATTTTCCACATTGAAGTATTCTTCTGGTATAGTATCAACGAGCATACGGACAACTCCATCTCCCGTATATGAGATTTTAAGCAAAAGTTCCATATAATCATCTGTCTTTTCAAAAAGCCCAGGAAGGATGTCATTAAGCTGATTGCACTGCTTAATGAAAAGTTGCCTAAATGCATCGTCATATCTATTTTCTCTTTTTGCATTCTGTATTATGGCTAGTTCTTCACTAGTCATATTTAGTTCCACTGTATCTGCTTGATTAATAATGTCGGGCGTGCCGCTGCCTGTTTCGGATGATAATACGCGAACTCTAGTAGGAAGATAATTATTCACTTCCATAAACCGAATAGCAATTATACGATTGAACCAAGTATATGCAGTTTCCTCTATAACTTGATCAAAGCCTTGATTCCTTATAGCTCTTACTAAATTAGCTCGGCGTTTTATATCACCACCATAAATTCTGTTTTCTGTTCCGGCCACAGTTTCATACAGTTCATAGTCTTCACCCTTTTGCACTGGCGATTTGCACTCATCCTTTGTAACACCATAAAACCCCGCTTCAGTTACAGCTGATTTCATAAGCATATTTCTTGCCTCTATTGCGAAGTTTTTAATTACAGACTTATCCATATCAATTCCTCTCTACCAAATTTCTTTTTTAGGAAACAAAGAATATAGGATCAGCGTTCAATAAAATTCTTTTCAAGATAATCAACAAACCTTTCTGCCGAAATAGGCTGTGGTGATCTTAAAACAAGGCCATATCCGCTTCCTAACTCACTTTTGCAAACATCACTTATAGCAAATGGATTGCATTCTTTTAGTCCATCAACATGGAAGCATTTGTACCTATTAGGCTTAGCAAATGGATTCTTTTCAGAAACTGCTTTAACCTTAGCACTTGCAACAACAGTCCAGTTATTATTTCTCTTTACTATTAGATAAACAAGCTGTCCCGTAGGAATATTTCCATGATTGCTCGCTCCAATAATTCCTTCTTTAAGAGAAATATTGACATTTTCCTCAGCATTTCCGTAACAAATAAGGTAAATAGATTTCATGACTTTCCTCCAATTAAAATCTTTTGTGCTCTTGTATAGGTCAACTAAGTTTAATAATTGTGTTTTCTTCAAGTTGCGCCATGAGTGCTGTTCTGAGCTCTTCTATAACAGAATCGACATCCTCTTTTGTCTTGATTGTATATGTCTTACTACCAGTTACTGACCTAAATGATACTGGTTTTGTCTTAGTTACTGTTGCCGGTTTTGGCATAGTGGAAGTATTTGTATTGCCTCCCGATGACTCCTGCTCTTTACGCTTGAGATCAGCCTGGTACCTATCTTCCTCTGTCTGAATATCCCTCAAGCAGTTCTGCTGAAGAGCATTACTCTCAGAAGTAATACCGTTAAGTGCCGCTACATCATTGCAGGTCTTAAGTTTCTCAATAAGAGCGCTGAACTTAGAATCAATTTTCTCTACAAGCTTCTGAGCATATGGCCTATCAGACGGAATAGCATCCTTTACCATTTTCCAGTCTTGATATACTTCAGGCTCAATACGCTGACTGTCCTTATCAAGAAGCTGCCCTATAGCTGTCATAAGCTTTTTATCGTAATCTTCCAGTTTCGGAATAAATGAATAAGGTTTTTCTACACTTGTAATCTTCTTGATATTAGCTGCGTAATCAATTATCTCCGGATCAGAAATATAGTTCTTACTAGCCTCATAAATACCGAGCGTGCGGCATGCATGGATATACTTCTCCTTCTGAGGGCCACCAAGGAACTTATTTAGATCTCCAATATCAAGTCCTACCTCGATGAAATCATCGCAGAGCTCATCAGCTCTCTTATAGAAGCTCATAGGATCACTGATTTTAAGCGTATCATCTATAAGTCTGAGCGCCTTTTCAAGAATAGTTTTTCCTGGAAGTCTGCTGTTTACGCCATAGTCTTCTCTAAGAACTTCCTCTATCGCAGCCTTCTTATTTTCAGCATAACTACGATAATCTCGCATAAGATTATCCTGGTCATCAGTTGTAACTGTTTTTCCAAAGAACTCTCGGATTATATCCTTAACTGACTTGATATGCTGCTGCGGAGCTACTTCTTTTATCTCAAGAAGAACTTTCTCTCTATATTCGCGCTTAGTAATGTACTTGTATGCATCCTCCGGAGTTGTACTAGCAGGAGTATAGATGATGCTGTTCATCTTAAGGCTGATCTGACCTTTGCGATATAGAGTAGCTATGAGATATTCCACATCTTCTTCAATATATCCATATGGCGGATTCATGAAGCAATCCAATGCCTGTTTTACAGAATACTGCGCAGCTGTCTTCCCGGCATATCTGATTTCCTCAACAACAGCCTGCAACGCATCATGGTCTGGCTCATCTGTAACGCCAAAGGACGCAAGTGTTATCGATGTCTTCGTCTGTTTTAGGACATCCATGATATCAGCCTGGCTGGGCTGACTTTGCATATCCTTCAACTTGTGATATTCAGAGTCAATAAGCTTTCCAAATGCTTCATTGATACGTCCTACAACATCTTTAGTCTTGGAATTGAGCTTAGCTCCTGCAACATAGATTGATGCACTTTCAAGTGCGAACCTTACATAATCGCTGACTCTCTTTGCCTTTTCAGAACGTTCTTTTCTCTTGTTGGCACTGATAATGTCAAAATCAGTAAGATTAGTTGAGCTGGGATCATTTAAAAATGCCTCGATTTTCTTCATACCTTCAATCTCTGAAAGATATGCATAGTCATCAGAAAGTCTTACCACTACATTCTTCTGCTGGGTCGAAAGCATTCCAAGAGCAATCTCATCTTCCTGACCACTATATGCGGTAAGGATTTTGAGACCTATCTTATGAGACATATTGTTCCTATATGCCTTATCATCTATGAACTGATTAAATGAGAACTGATATCTCGGATTATATCTGTACTTGTTGTTCGGAAGTACAATAACTTCTTCAAACGCGACCTGTGCCACATAATCAACAACATCTTTGGGATCTACATTATAATGCTGGATTCTAAGTTCTGCTTCCTGTTCTTCGTTAGTAAGGAATACGTACTCATCACCATTTTTTTGAACAAGAGCTTCATCGCAAAGGCTTCTTAGAGATTTTTCGACCTTTTTTGTAAGTTCCAACCTGTCCTCATTAAGCTGAGTAATCATCAACGTTGTTAGATTCTCAACATCTCTTTTAAAGCCATTGACATGCTTTATCATAAAAAGAACCTTTAATAGCTCTATGTCAAAATTATTTAACCTTGTATTTCGTGAAGCCTGAGTAATTACTATCCTATGTGTATGATCAATAAAGTCATCCAGCGCATTATAAAATGCATTGAATGGAACAAGAACTCCTTCGCGCTCTTCAGAAAGTTTCTCTACAGCTTCTTTAAATAACGCCAACAAGGATCTCTCTCCATCAGCCAAATGCTTTCCACTAGATGAATGCAATCTTACAGCAGTCAAAACTTTCCCCGCTAAAATGAACTGATATCCAACAAACGGATACATATCGATAAAATCATTAGCATCAGCATAGAAAGGCATACCTGCTGCCTTCTTTTCATCAAAATCCAGATTCATTTTTATCCAGTCTTTATTCTTCTCATAAAGATCGGCTACTATAGGTCTTGCTTCCTCTTTCTTGTACAAAAGACGTTTTCTAATAACCTCGCCTGCATCAGCGGATGACAAGGCAATTCTTGTAGCAAATCTTCCCTGAATCTTAGAAAAGTCTTCACCCATTGTTTTTGTAATAGAATCTATATCCTGCTGGGATGTTACAATAATCCAAGCTTTTCCTCCACAAGCTACTCCAAGATCTTCTGTAACAGTTTGGAGATTAAGCATGAGCTTACTATCGTCAGAAATATACTGTCCAATTTCATCAACCAGGAATAATACGTGATGGTTTGGACCTTTCTTCTCACAATACTTTTTTACATACTCAGCAAATTTATCTATTGAAAGGCTGTATGAATTCTCTGCATTCTCTGCCCAGTTCCTTGCGGCATCTTCACTCATAATTCCCATATCTACAACAGTCTGAACTATGGAATCCTGAACAAAGTAGTAGTCCTCTCTGGCTTCTTTCCAGGGAGTTCCTTCTGCTTCTTCGAACTTTTCTTTGAACTCTTCATACTTTCCATCTTCATCGAGCTTTCTTTCGAAATCTGCCAAAAATGGAATTGAGCCACAATATCCAAGATGATCATTAAAGACCTTCATGAATACATCTTTGATAGCTTCCTTGTTAATCTTTGAGTCAGTTGTGCTTTTGGAATCAACGTTAAAAAGAATGACATCAAAGTCCTTATGCTCTTCTGCAACTTTGGCAATCTTATCCTTGAGGCTCTTATCCTCTACCTTTACTCCCTCAGTAAAGAAAGAAACTGCTTCCTTTTTTACGCCCTCATCATTCTCTACAACTCTGTTGTCCAGAATATATGAAAGAATCTTAAGAAGGTGTGACTTACCGGATCCAAAGAAACCGGAAATCCACACACCCATATTGTCTGTTCTTCCTGTAAGGCTCTTTGTATATGCATCAAAGAATTTGTTCATGTACTTGTTGAGCTCTTCGGTAACAACGTACTCATCCAGTTCCTGAAATACATTTTCATCGTCCTTCTGACCAACCTTGATAACACCCTTAATATCTCTGCTAATGGGCTTTTCAAACATATCTTGAATCTTCATCTGTGTAACCTCCTGTTATACGATAAGCGGAAATGCTCTGTAGTAATTGCCGTCAGTAATTGTTCCGAACAAGCTTAAGCTCTGTCCATTCCACGTGCCTGGGTAGAACATAACCACCGGAACATTATCAAGAACCTGATGCAGATTGTTGAGTATGTTGTGAGATCTGACAAATGGAAATACCTTTCCAACTCCGGTCAGAAACACAACTGCATCCTTGGGTGTATTCTCAACAATTCTGTTCACCAATAGATTGTCATCGTTCGTAAGTCGAAGCATCTTGGTAACTGCCTTATACAGATAATCCATTCCTTTATCAGCTTCGAACTTGATACACTTATCCAGGTATCCCTTCTCTTCCAAGATCTGTATGACCATTTCATATAGGTCAAATTCTATAATCTGGAAACCATCCGCCTCCGGGTTATTCTGCTTCTTAAGAGCTTTGACCTTTTCTCTGATAATCAGTTCATCACATGGTTCATAATCAAACACATAGTAACGAACCTCGTTGGCCACTCCCCTATTTGCAAGGAAGTCTTCATCTGAGATTCTGTCCCAGATCTTATCCAGTCTTTCCTGAAATTCCATTTATCTCTCTCCTGTAAGTGCTGCCAAATATTTTTCCATTGCATTTTTCTGAAGTGCAAATCTTAAATCCGGATCAATATATGGTTTTAGTATTTTTCTATCCTTAGTCTTTCCAGTCAGCAGACCTGCCTCAAACATATACTTGCAATAAACCTGCTTTAACTTCTTAATAGATGTATCTGTAATAGCTGCAACCTTTTCGTTCTGATCCTGCTTATCTTTAAAGAAAATGTTCAGATCTGCATCTGTAATTTCTGTCCCACCAAGAAAAAGCTTATCCCTGAACACTTCGTACATAAGGTCGAACAGTAACTTGTCTGATGCCATACATCCTATAAAAGCGATTATCTTAGCAGTATTGATATCAGAAGTAACCATCATCTTTCGTAGATCTTCCGGCAGTGCTTCTAAGCGTGATCTTATGCAGCCAAATGCATTTTTTAACCTATCCGCAGATTTT
>JAEEGL010796182.1_pt1 | contig 15178 bp, 10 predicted proteins | sample 9134231 | NCBI WGS metagenome assembly JAEEGL01 (sample SAMN16246548, study PRJNA631951) | gut metagenome | biome: gut microbiome; feature: rumen; material: fiber-attached | host: Bos | place: Iran: Karaj | collected 2018-10 | reverse complement strand
GGGGTTGTTGAAGCGAGTGATATAAGAACGGTAGTCACTCAGGGTCCCGCGGACAGAATAGCCGAAAGGCAGTCCGAAGAGTTTGAACTGGTCTCTCCATCCGAGGGACAGTTCGTAGCCGTAGGTCTTGAGGTCGGCGGCGTTTGTCTGAGGGGAAGCTGCGCCGAATACTGCAGGGAGGTCCGGTCCCGCAGTCAGCATGTCGAGAGTTTTTCTCTGATAGACTTCTCCGGTGAAGGTCAGCCTGTTGCGAAGGGCTGCCACATCGATACCACCGTTGATCTGTTCTGTCCTTTCCCAGGTAAGGTCGGCGTCAACCGGTGCGCTCAGGGTAGCATATTTGGACATTGTGGTGCCTTCTCCAAAGGTGTAACCCTTAAAGTCTTCGATGGAGATTTTCCTCAGATATGCGTAGTAGTTCTGGGCTCCGGAGGAGGTGCGGACCACCTGGTTGCCAAGCGAACCGAAACTGACGCGGAGTTTCAGGTTGTCGACATAGCGTTTGGCCGGGGCGAAGAAAGGCTCCTCGCTTATCCTCCAGCCGATTGATCCGGAGGGGAAGAAACCCCACTGGTGCGGCGGCTGGAAGCGGGATGTTCCGTCGTAACGGCCGGAAATCTCCAGAAGGTAGCGCTCCTTGTAGTCATAGTTGATACGGCCGAAGAAACCCATAATGGCGTACTCGTTCTGTCCGCCGGAAACTTCGGTAATCACATTGCCTGTTGCATCCGGAACTACAAGATCAAGGTCGTTGAGGGTTTCGGAACTCAGGTTCTGGCCTTTCGCTCCGACCGCCTTGGAAGCCCAGCTTTCCATATTCATACCGGCGGTGACCGTCAGATGATGGGCGTCGGCGAAACTGTCCTCGTAAGTCGCGTAGGTGTTGATTGCGTGACGTTGTGAGGTCGTGATGGCTTCCGTAAGCTCGTCCAGGCCGGCTTTTGTGGTATAGTACTCATAATCCGCTTCAGGATAGCTGCGATACTCGAAGTTCGCGCTACGATACTGATTGCGGTTCTGGTAGATCCGGTAGGTGTAGTTGGCCGTGAGAGTGAGCTGTTTGAAAGGAGTGATCTTCAGTTCGCTCGTATTCATAAAATCAGTCCTCAGCTGCTGGTTGCGGTGCTTGTACTGCCCGAAGACCAGGTGACGGCCGTTAGCGACATTGTAGCTTCCGCCCGTAATCAGGGGAGTAGCATAGAGCCAGCTGCCGTCCGGATTCTGCAGGGGGAAGGAGGCCAGGGCGTGACGTGAAGAATACGCGAATGAATCCTGGATACTGCTTCCTCCGGGATAGTTGTAGGATGAACTGAAGAAAGAGCTGTTGTTGGAGAATCTCATAAACTTGTTCAGCCGGGCATCGACCTTGGCGCGCAGATTATACTTCCGGTAGATGTCCGGGTGAAGCTTGATGACACCGGTTTGGCGGTCGTAAGCTCCTGAGATATAATATTTGACATCCTTGTTTCCACCGTTAATGGATATGTTGTGCTGCATAACCGGGTGCTGGTCATTGTAGAGTTCGTGGTACCAGTCGGTGTTGCAATAGTAAATCCACTGCTTGCGTCCGTTCCTGACCTCTTCCACTACCCAGGGGCGTGCAGGATCTTCCGTCACGTCGTTGACGCGGGCGAGCAGTTCGGCCATATCGTGCTCGGTATAGGCAGTGTAATGTTTTCCGGCATCCGTCGCCCAGAACTTGTCCACGGTATAGACTGACCAGTAGCCTCTGGTTTCAAAGTCCGTCGACACTGTGGGCTCTTCCCATCCGAAACGGCCGCTGTAGCGGACCGTGGCCTTGCCGCCCTTGTCGGAGCCGGACTTGGTCGTGACGAGAATGACACCGTAGGCTGCACGTGCACCGTAGATGGCCGCGGCCGAAGCGTCTTTGATTACGGAGATGTTCGCCACGTCATCGGGATTGACCCTTGAGAGGTCTCCTTCGACTCCGTCGATGAGCACCAGAGGATCAGCCTCGTTGATGGAGGTGACACCACGGATGTTGAGGCTGCCGGCGCTGCCGGGGTTACCCGCCGAAGTGGTGATGTTCAGGCCGGGGACCGAACCCTGCAGCATATTGGTAAGGTTGTGGGAGGTACGGTCCGCAAGCTCCTTGGCGTCCACTGCCGTGACGGCACCGGTAAGGTTGACTTTTTTCTGGACGCCGTAGCCGACGACTACGGTTTCTTCCAGCATCATGTTGTCCTCTTCGAGAGTGACACTTATCTTGGCCTGCGTCGAGGGAACCACCACTGTCTGGGTGGTGTAGCCGAGGCAGGACACTTCAAGCGTCACGTCTCCCGATGGGACGCGAAGCGTAAACGCGCCGTCGAGCCCCGTCACGTCTCCGTTTGTAGTCCCGGAAACGAGGACGGCTGCGCCGACAAGCGGCTGCTGCTGGCTGTCGAGTACTGTACCCGACACCGTGCGGGTCTGGGCCCCGGCATTAAAAGCCGTGCAGAGGACCATGGCCGCAGTTGCAGCGAGGATTAGAATCCGTCTCATGAATCTTTGGTTATTAGTTTATTTATAGGCGTTTATGGAGAATTCCTTCGGCCGCTCCATGCTTTCTGTATAGACATTTCCGAAGCGGTCGGTGACTTTGATCTCGAGGGTGGAGTTGGGAGAGGTCGCGGTAGCCTTGAAAGTATGGTAATTTGTGTTGGTCTCGAAACCGATGGATGTATTCTTGTTCAGCCGATGGGCGGTATATGAGATAAGGTGCAGCGGGTCTTTGATGCCGTTTACTTTGGTGACTTTCAGCTCTTTGCCGTTTTCGCTGATGCTGACTGTCCACTCCGGGTCGTTGTTCCAGACGTTGACATAGACCTCGTTGGCCGTGGATTCCGTCCCCCAGATCCCGGGGTTGAAAAGCTTCGCGTGACTCTCGTCGGCATTGGGTATCCATTTGTCATTGGACAGATGGATACTGTTGCGGTCGTAGCTGCGGAACTGATGGGAAAGAGCCTTTCCGGTACCTTTGTACTGCCATTTGAAGTTTGTTCCGGAGACCGTCAATACGGTGTAGCCGCCGGGAGATCCGTCCTGGCCGATATGGATTCCGGGAGTCTCCTGTCCGGTCCACCACCAGGTGCCGCATATTGCGCCGGCATTGTGCTCATAATAGTGGTCGGTGCTGAGATGGTCGTGGTTGAATATAGTGTGGGTGTGGGCGGTGAAGACGTGGACCTCGGGGAATGGTTTCAGGATGGACTTGAAAGCAGAGAGGCCGGAGAGCGATGTCGAAGCGTCGGAATACTGCATCTGGATGTGCATAGTCACGACAAGCGGCGTAGTCGTCGGGACGGTCGCCAGGTCTTTTTTGAGCCATTCGATCTGGTCCGCGACAAGCTTGGCATTGTAGGTCCTGACATAGCAGGCTTTGCCGTTGGCATCGGTCGAGGCCGTTGAATTGGTGCACTCTACGTCGTCCAGGACGATATAATGGACCTTGCCTATATTGAAGGAATAGTAGGTAGGCGCGATTTTTTCCTTATATTCCTTGACCGTGTCGAAGTCGCCCATATAGTACATACTGTGGTCGTGGTTGCCGATGGTGTGGAATATGCCGAGGCCCTTGATCTGGTTGGCGTCCTGGAGATATTCGGCGTAGGAGTAGTTGTTGGTTATCCAGTAAAGGTCCCAGGTCATATCCCCAAGCGTCATAGCGTAGATTTTCTTCCCGGAATTGGTGTTTAGATAGCTGTTTACGTCGTTGACGAAGGAACTGAACTGATTGCGGTCGTTGGTGCGTCGTGCGAGGTGGATGTCGCCGAACATCAGCATTGTATGCTCATCCTGCGAACCGACATTCTTGAGAGTGAAATCCACCCTTTCCGCAACATTTGCGGCCTTAGTGAGCTGTTTGTGGAAACTCGGAAGTATCCCTTCGCGGGGCACCTCATACCCCGACGGAATGCTTATGAACACATATTTATGATGCTTGGCCGAGGCCATCTGGTAGATTCCGTCCTTGTCGGTCTTGACCACTTCCGCACCGTCCGAGACCACGACGCCCTCGACCCCGCTTCCTTCACAGCTGACGCGTCCATAGACCGTGCTGCCCGCGGCCGGCTTGACTTCGACTCCTTCGGACGGATAGATGATGACCAGTTTTGTCTCGCCCATCAATTTTTTCGCTCCGCCGCCTCTCTGGAAATAGATCTGATAGATTCCGTCGGAAGCCCCTTTCAGCCAGAGTTCGGCTGCGGAGGCTTCGAAAAACTGGCTGCCGACGCTGACGACAGGGCAGGTATAGCTTGCTGCATCCTGGTCTTCGAATATGATTTTGTCGTCCTTGACAGGGGCTTTGGTGAACTGGATGCGGAACTTTATAGTCGCTGCATCATTCTCTATTTCAAGTTTTTCCGGTACTTGGAACTGGACATCGACAGGACCATCCTCCTGGGTTTCCTTCTTGCAAGAATATCCCGCCAAAACTGTGATAACGGCGAGAAAAGCGCTTATCAGTTTTCTAAATTTCATAGTTCAAAGTTAATGTTTTTACATCAAGTTGCAAAACAAAATAATAATATATTAAGGTTCGTCGCGCTTGTTAAAAATTCTTAATATCTCTTCTTTGCTTAGAATCATTGATATCTATCAGCATTCTTGTAAATTTCGACGGAATATTATATATTTGCAGAATATGGAAAAGATTTATCGCATAGCCGGCCATAGTATCCGTGTAAGTCTCGACTCTCCGTGGACTTTCAAGGCTCTTACTCCGGCCCAGGAAGAATTGGTGGAGAAGCTTCGGAGGGGGGAGGATATAGGCATTATCCCTGTTCCGGCCGACCGGACGGAAGGACTTGCCGTGAATGAGGAGTTGATGGGCAAGGAGCAGATGACAAAGGAAATATGGAATACTTTTTCCGAATCCGAGAAGGATGCTTTCAGGCATTCGCTTGATTTCGAGCAGTATGCCCCGTTCGAAGTCGAAGGCGGCGAGCCTCTTTTCAGCCTGAGGGTCCATTCTGGCGTCCCGGAAGAGTTGGAGGCCTCAAGAGGGGAGTGGAAGATGGTCACGGCCGTGGATGAGATACTTCCTTTCTATTATGGATACCGCCACAATGGCAATACAATCTATGAGTTTTTCCCTGCCAAAGGTCTGAGGGCCGGTTATTTCGTGATGAGCGCCGATTACTCCAAGGGGGATTATTATCCCTGTGAGCGTATAGGGGCCAGGACGACGCTGATGCAGATCAATACGTCACTGATGATCCAGTTCACCTTTGCCACGGCAGCCTTGGATACTATCCTTCTTCACGCCAGCGTTACCCGTCTCGAAGGTAAGGCTCAGCTGTTTTTCGGGGTCAGCGGCACGGGAAAAAGCACGCACAGCCGCCTCTGGCACGAATTCGTCCCTGAATCCGACCTTATGAACGACGACAATCCTGTCATCCGTTTCATAGACGGCAAGGCCATTGTCTTCGGCTCTCCCTGGAGCGGAAAGACACTTTGCTATCGCAATGTCAGCGCTCCTGTCCGGGCCCTTGTCCGTCTGGAGCAGGCCCCCGAGAACAAGATAGTCCGCCTGGAAACCCTTTCAGCCTATGCGAGCGTAATCGCCGCGGTCTCTACAATCCGCTGGGACCATTCAGTAATGGACAAGATCATCCCTACCGTGGAGCGTGCTGCAATGACCGTCCCCTGTTTCCAGCTCTCCTGCCGCCCCGACGAGGAGGCGGTACGGGTCTGCCGGGAGGCTGTAATGTCAGTTGAACAAAAATCCTAATGATATGAAACGAATCCTTTTCTTTGTTTTCAGCGCCGGACTCCTTGCCGCGTGCGCAAAAAGCGAAACCAAGACCGACGGTCCCTTCGTTATCGGAGCAAGCCGTGAGGCTCTGGCCGAAGATATGCTCAAGTCAAACGTCTCCGACGCGGGCAAGTTCATCTGGCACGACTGGGACAAAGCCGATATCTGGACCACTGCAGGCTCCTTCTCGCAGATGAGCGTCATCTCCGGTGGCGGCAGCAGCACTGTGACCTTCTCGACCTCCATTCCGGAGGGGGCCGAGGCTTCTACGGTCGCCGTCTATCCTTCCGGCGCGCACAAGCTTAACGGTAATATCCTCACCGTCAATTACCCTGAAGAATATGTCTATCCTGCCGATACGACTGACTCCTATCCTCTGATGATCGCCAAGTACAATCCCGGCGGCGGTCTTTCATTCAAGCACGTCGGCGGTATGTTGAGAATCCGTTACAAGAACGTTCCCACCACTGCCCACAGCATCCTGCTGACCTTCGACAACGAAAAGGTGACCGGCGATTTCGATGTGGATCTTTCCGCTGCAGAACCGGTAGCTTCCTTCGGAGGCGGTTCCAGCTCGGTCCGTATCCGTTTCACGCCGCCGACCCAGGCCACGAACACGCGTCACTTCTATCTTCCGCTGCCAACCGGAGAAGTGACCAAGATGAATATCACCTATTGCGACGTCAACGATGCTCCGATCAAGGGGACTTCCTATACCAAGACCGGTGCCCTGGTAATCACGCGCCGCAAACTGGCTCTTATGCCCGGGCTGACCCTGACAACCTTCGAAGCCGGAATAGAATAATGAAAATCGGCATCTGCAATGACCACGCGGGCGTGGAGTATAAATCCAAGCTCGCTAAAATGCTTTCGTCGCGCGGTATCGAGGTGGTGAACTATGGTACGGATACGGAAGCCTCGGTAGATTATCCTGATTATGCCCACAGGCTTGCTTCGGCCGTCGAAAGCGGTGAAGTGGACCTCGGCATAGCCCTCTGCGGCACCGGCAACGGTATGGCAATCACTTTGAACCACCATAAAGCTATCCGTGCCGGCCTTGCCTGGTCCTGCGAGATAGGCCGCCTTGTCAAGGCCCATAACAACGCCAACGTCCTTGTCCTCCCCGCCCGCTTCATTTCCTACAGGATGGCCTCCGCTATTGTCCGCACTTGGCTGGACACGCCTTTCGAAGGCGGACGTCACGAGCGCAGGATAGAGAAGATTCCGCTTTGATGGCTTTCAGCCACGATATCACCGATTATCCCGCCGGGATTGTCCTTGCCGTGGACAAGCCCTGGAGGTGGACTTCCGCCGATGTTATCCGCAAGCTCAAGTACGCGGCCATCAAGCACTTCCGCAAAAAGAATCTCAAGCTTGGCCACGCCGGTACCCTTGATCCTCTTGCCACCGGGGTGCTTCTTGTCTGCATAGGGCCTGCCTGCAAGAGGGCCCAGGAGCTTCAGGACCACGACAAGGAATATGTGGCGACCGTCCGTTTCGGGGCCACGACTCCGTCCTATGATCTGGAAAAGGAAGTGGACCGTCGCTATCCTTATGAGCATATTGGCGAAGAAGCTGTCCGTGAGGCCCTGAAGGGCTTTGTCGGGGAGCAGGAGCAGGTCGCACCGCTTTTCAGCGCCAAGTCCGTCGACGGCGTCAGAGCCTATGAAATGGCCCGCAGACTCTATCGCAGCGGGCGTTTTTCCGAAATTGACGCGGCTGCTCTCGAGACGCTTCACCGCAGCCGTATCGTTATCCGCGAGGCGGAGCTGCTGTCATTTGCCCCTGCGGCCGGGGATGAGCTCTTGAGACCGTCGGCTTCGCCGACCCCTTCCATCGCAGGCGAAGGGCCCCTCCTCCTTATGGGGCCGGGAGGTGGGGCCCCCGAAAAAACATGTTTTTTTGGGGTACCCCAGGGGGTGGCCACAGGTCCTGCGAGCTCATCCCCGGCCGCCCCGGCATCTGCGACAGGCTTTTCCCCCGGCGTCGGACAAAACTTTTTCGATAAGTTGGGAGAAAAAGTTTTAGTCCGCAGAGGGGAAGGAGATGCCGGGGCGGGAAGTACGGCTTCCTCGCGTATCAACGTCGCCGACACTTCGGGCCTTGGCCTGCCGGAGGCAAGGGTCCGCATCGTATGCTCCAAAGGCACCTACATCCGCGCCTTCGCCCGCGATCTTGGCGAAGCCCTCGGCAGTGGCGCCCACCTCGCCGCCCTGGAGCGCAGCCGCAGCGGAGATTTCAGCATCTCCGACGCTCTCTCCGTCGAGGATGCCCTGTCACTTTTTTCTTTTTAATCCGTAAAATGCAAGTGCTTGATTTGCAGTTGTTTATAGGAAATCGTCTATGTAAATGAACATAGACTATTTCGCGTAAATTTCTATCACTAAGCTACTTACATTTTACGATGCTTATGCCGTTCTATTGAGGAGGTCAGAACGAAATTTGGAAGAATGGATTTTGATTCTTACATTAGCAGGTGAAAGACGGAATTACCCGTCCGGCCTAAAAAGAGAATAGACTATGAAGAGTCGGAAAAGGGCATTTCAAAGAGACATTGTCATTCACTGCTACCAAAGGACGGCAGACGGAGGGTTATTGTTCTACACCTACAGTGATTATCTGGTTTGGTTCACGCATATTTGCATAGCAGCCAGGCGCTATAATGTAACAATACTTGCAGCCTGTCCAATGCCGGACCACGTACACCTTTCTGTAAGGGCGGCTTCCGCCAAAAGCCTTTCGGAATTTGAACAAAGATGGACAGGGGATTATGCCAGGGAGTATAATACCTTCTGCAACGCCAGGGGTAGCGTCTTTTCAAGTCCTTTCGGAAGCGCTGTAAAGATTGGTGACAAAAAGGCGAGGAGCAATATTGTCTATGTCGGGAACAATCCTGTAGAAAGAAGACTGGCGGAAAGGGCTGAAGATTACCGCTGGACATTCCTTGCATATTATGCTTCCAGAAATCCTTTTTCCAAACCTCTTATAATCAGGCAGTCATCTTGGCCGCTCAAAAGAGCCGTCAAGTTTGTTGAAACTCAGTTCAAGGCATCAAAACCTCTTAAGCATTGTCAACTCAAGAGGCTGTTCAAACCGCTGTCGTATGAAGAATGCCAGCAACTTACGGATTTCATTATATCTACTTACAATGTCATTGATTATGAAGCAGCCATTAGTTTTTTCGGAAGCTATGAAAATATGCTCGCAGCAATGCATTCAACCACTGGCAGCGAGCACGACTTGAACGAGGTGTTCATTGGAAAAACTGACGAACACTTCGCTAAGATGGCGGCTATCGTAATGCGTGAATTGAAACTTGATGACATTCACGAAATCCTGACGTATGATATGGACAAAAAATACGAGCTTTTCCAGCTGATAAGAAAACACAGCAACGCCCTGTCAGCAGATATTTTCCGTTTTCTGCATATGCCAATAAAAAAAGCGTGAAATGTAATTGCTTGATTAGCAGGTGTTTATTAAAAATCGTCTATGTTCATTTACATAGACGATTTTGCGTAAGTAGCTGATGTTTAGTTACTTCCATTTCACGACGGCTGTGAGCCGTTGCCGGAATCAGCGCTCGAGTCGCGGAGGGTAGCTCTCAGATCCGTCCGAGGCGCTCTGCGGCGAAGCTCATCCGACGGGCGAACTCGCGGCGGCCGATGAAGGAGAGGATGGCGGCGATGCCGAGGCCGGAGGCGGCGCCGGTGAGTGCCAGCCTGAGGGCGTTCATCACCTTGCCCATAGGGTATTCCCTCATCTTGATGTACTCCTCGAGTGCAGTCTCCAGTGCGCCCGCTTCCATCGAGCCGCGCCAGGGCTCCAGGTCGTCAAAACCGAAATTGGCCCCGCTGATATACTGACAGACCTCGAAGCAGTATTCGTAATGGTCCTCCTTCCAGAACTTGTCCACATCCTTGGCAAGGAAGGGAGCCGTCAGAGAATCGTCATAAACCTTCGCGCGAGGGTCTGCGGGCCTGTCAGAGGGCTTGGCGGCGATGGCTGCGCCGGCCTTGACTCCATAGGCCTCGAACTCGGAAGGTGCGATAAACAGATAGGACGCAATGGTCCAGAAATCCGCCACGAAACTGGCGCGTTCCTTGACCAGGGCCACTACGGACTCCACATATTCACGCGTGAAGATATGGTTCTTGAAATCTGCTCCGGCCCCTTCGAAGGATGCTCCGGCTGTCAAGGCGTTGCAGGGGCAGTCCACGACTTTCATCCCGTGCTTTTCCAGGACGGGGATGAAGAGTTTCGTCAGCTCTGCCTCGCTCTTGAGGCGCAGGTATTCCTTATTATACCATTTGGCCTTTTCCGGATTGAACTTCGCACCGGCTTTCTGGACCTTGTCCAGCGAGAAGGCCTGCACCAGCTCCTCGAGGCTGAACATCTCCCTGTCGTCTCCGGGGTTCCATCCGAGCATCGCCAGCAGGTTGACAAAGGCTTCGGGGAAGTAGCCGTCCTCGCGGTAACCGCGGGACACTTCGCCGGTCTCGGGATTCTTCCAAGAAAGCGGAAATACCGGGAAGCCCAGCTTGTCGCCGTCGCGCTTGGAAAGTTTTCCGTTCCCGACAGGCTTCAGAAGCAGAGACAGATGGGCAAAGCGAGGCATTGTCTCCTTCCATCCAAATGCTTCATACAGAAGGTAATGCAGCGGCAGGGAAGGCAGCCATTCTTCGCCGCGGATGACCTCGGTGATCTCCATCAAGTGGTCGTCGACGATGTTTGCCAGGTGATAGGTCGGCAGTTCGTCGGCCCTTTTCCACAGCACCTTGTCGTCAAGGGTGTCAGTGTTGACTTCTATATGGCCACGGATAAGATCGTCCATCTCGACGACTCTGTCGGATGGCATCTTGAAGCGTATGGTCCAGTCGGTGGTCTCCGCCAAAAGCCGCCCGACCTCTTCTGCGCTCAAAGTCAGGGAGTTGCGAAGCTCCATACGGCTGATGGCATTGTAAATGAAGGTCTGGCCGTTTTTCTCGGCCTCTTCACGGCGGGCCGCAAGGTCTTCGGCGCTGTCAAAGGCGTAATAGGCCCATCCTGCTGCGACCAGCTGCTCGGCATACTGCCTGTAGATGGGACGCCTCTGGCTCTGGCGGTAAGGTGCGTGGGGATGCTTCTCGCTGGCGACTTCCACCACCTTCCCCTCGTCGTCGACGCCTTCGTCAGGGACAATTCCGCACCAGCGCAGCGCCTCGATGATATACTGCTCCGCGCCCGGAACAAAGCGGTGCGAGTCCGTATCCTCGATTCGGAGGATGAAGTCGCCGCCGTTCTGTTTGGCGTAGAGATAATTGTAAAGTGCCGTACGGACTCCGCCCATATGCAGCGGTCCGGTGGGGGAGGGAGCGAATCTTACTCGAGTTCTCTTTTCCATTTTATTTTTTCTCCATATGTGCGCGACGTATCGCAGGAATGTTTTCGAGGCTGGCCAGCGAAACTCCGGGCTCTACGCAGAGCGCCGGTCTGGCTTCATATTGGAAACGCTTGAGGGAATCAGAAGTGGTGAAGCCCACCTTTATGGTCGGAACTTCCTGAAGGTGAATTTCTTCACCTGTCGCAGGGCGTTCCCATACATAGTCGTTGTCTATGATGACGAGATTGCCCAGTTCGACATTGATTCCTATGTCTCCGAGTTTTCCCATCTCGAAGCCGGTCACTATGGCCGTAATGCGGACTTTGTCGCCGAACTCGGGATCATCATCCCAGATGATGCCTTTCTTGAAGCGGTTGGCATTGCCGGTATATTCGGCAATCATATCGTCAATCTTCTCAAGGTCAGACATTTTCGCGCCCTTTTCGTTGAATCCCGTGGTGATGTTCACCAGGACATTCTTGGCGGTCTTGAGGTCGAAATCGTTCAGCAGCGGACTCTCGAAGGCACCTTTTACAGCGTCTTCCAGACGGTTTTCGCCGGAGCCTTCTCCGCTTCCCATTAGGGCCATTCCGCTGTCGCGCATCATCTTGCAGACATCGTTGAAGTCCACATTGATGTAGCCGGGCTTCTTGATGACTTCGATTATGCCCCGGACGGCAGTGGCGAGGACCTCGTCGGCCTTAGGGAAGGCCTCCTGGATCAGGGTGTCCCCGAAGAACTGATAGAGCTTTTCGTTATTGATTATCAGCAGGCTGTCCACGCTTTTCTCCAGTTCGTGGATGCCGTCCACTGCCTTGGACTGGGATTCGTTGCCCTCGTTCTTGAAAGGAATTGTGACCACGGCCACGGTAAGTATTCCGCGGTCCTTGGCCATCTTGGCAATGACAGGAGCGGCGCCCGTTCCGGTCCCACCGCCCATTCCGGCGGTGATGAAGAGCATCTTGGTCCCGTTGTCAAGGGCCTTCTCAGCTATTTCATCCTGCGATTCCAGTGCTGCGTTGCGTCCGGCCGTGGGGTCCGTCCCGGCTCCGAGTCCGTTCGATCCCATCTGGATTTTCAGAGGGACTTCACTTGTCAGGAGGGCCTGGGCGTCTGTGTTGCAGACTATGAAGCAGCAGCCCATTATATTCTGACGGTACATATAATTGACGGCATTGCAGCCGCCGCCTCCGACACCGATGACCTTGATTATAGCATTTTCCGGTGTCCAGTCATTGGGCATAAGGTTTTTTTCGAGATCTACTTCCATAGCCTTTCTATTCTTCGTTTATGAAATCATATACTTTTTCTCCGACTTCCTTTCCTTTGTCCATCAGGGTGTTCCAAAAGATTGACAGTTTGCCGGGCTGCTTGTCGCTTTTTTCGCGTTTGATGCGGATCTTTCGGGTGGTCTCCTTCGGCTTCGCTTCGGGCTCTTTCTTCTCGAAGTCCATTCCGAGGTCTCCGGTCTCACCTTTGTTCAGTTCTTCATCGCTTATCTTATTGTCCGTAATCTGGATTTCCACTTCGACGGTCTCCTCGTTTTCCTTGACCTCAGGCTCGGGTATGCTCACACAGTCCGGCATCTTGTCTTCCTTTGCGGCGAGCACCATTCCGACGGCGGCAGCGGCGGCGGGATTGTTGTAAATCCCGTTTCCGGCCACGGCGGAGAACTGGTACTTCGGACAGCCGGTACGGACTTCATAGCCGGACATATCTTTCATCAGGTTGTTTACGTTGGCAAGGGACGCGCCTCCACCGGTGAGGACTATGCCGCTGCGGATTTCGTTCTGCAGTCCGCTTTCCTGGATGTGATAGAGGACGGCGTCGAAAATCTCCCTCATACGGCAGTCCACGATTTCCGAGATATATTTCACGCTGACCTCCTTGTAAGGCTCGGTGAGGCGGATCTGGAGGACCTTTTCGCTGAGCGAGGCCAGTTTGTTGGGAAGGCAGGCACCGAAACGCTTCTTGATCTTCTCGGCGAGGTCTTCGGAGATGGAACATTCGTTGCGGATATCCTGCGTCACGGCCCGGCCGCCGAAAGGAATGGCCGCATAGTAACGCATTATGCTGTCGTGGTATATGGCCAGGGAAGTGACTCCGGCACCGATGTCCACGAGCGCGACACCGCCCTGCATCTCGTCGGCGGAAAGCACGGTCTTGGCGATGACGTCAGGCAGGAAATACTTTTTCGCGACCGCGACCTGCAGGCTGTTGAAAATCTTGTCCAGGGCGGTCGTGGCGCGGCGGCTTCCGATGAACACTTTGAAATTGCCCTCCAGGGTGTCGGAAAGCGTTCCGACGACATCGCTCTCGGTAAGGCAGATCTGGCTGTCCGTAGAGAAGGACTGGGCCACGGCGCCGTACATTATCTGGCTTTCGGGATTAGAGAGAGGATAGGTCTCGAGCGCTATGGACTTCAGGGACGCAACTTCTTCGTCGCTGATGTACTCGTCGGCCTGGCCTCGCTTGATGGTGGCGCTTGCCGTGACCTGGCTGACCTCGCTGCGGGGCATTCCGACAACCACCTGCAGGATTTTGATCATCAGCTCTTTCTCCGCTTCTTCGATCGCGGCGCGAAGCGGAATCGACGCCTTCATCGGATTCGCGATTATGCTCGCCTTGATCCCATCGGACGGCGTTTCCTTGTAGTAGACGATTTGTACGTCATCCTGGCAGACCCTGGCGACGCAGAGGCCGAATTTGGATGATCCCAGATCGATTGATGCAATATATCTTTCTTCCATATTGTAAGTTGTTTATCTGCAAACGATTTGTCCTTTCTGCCTGACATCAACCCAGGCATAACTATCCTTCTCCGTGTTCGGTTTTATCGCTTCATAGTAGCGGCGGATCAGCCTGAGCTTGTCCTCTATCCTGTCCGGAGAGCCGAAGATGAAGCGCTCGCGTCCCTCGCGCGGGATGAGGACGATGTCGCCGTCGGCGTTGACGCTGATCTGGCTGATTATCCCGTCCCAGGGGCTTGATTCCATCCAGGAGGCCATCCCGAGCATCTGCATCAGCCACTTGTCGTCGGAACGGTCCCCCTTGAAGCCGCGGGCAACCTTGAGCGGAAGTTCGCCGTCCACTATGGGAACCCTTACGCAGAAGCGGGACTGAAGCGGGAAAATAAAGCCGGAAGCGTCGGCGTAGAAGCCGTTGTTGCCCTCCTGGAAGCGTATTACGGGTTCGCGCTGGGTAAGGGCTATGTGGATGTAGCCGTCCTCCGTGAGCCAGGCCTGGCTCTTGCGTACGGCGCTGCGGCTGTCCATTATCGTCTCGATCCTGTCCAGACGCACGCTGTCCAGAGGAAGGCCCATATAGACTCCATAGTCCTGCATCCACTCCCTGACATCTTCCTTGGCCACGAAGCGGCGCTCCAGGGAGTCGCTGATTTCGACCTTGATTCCCTGACAGGTCTTGCCTCTCCGCCTGGATGTCGCCATCCCCGAAGAAATGATCCAGACCGCCAGGAACAAGGCTATGGTCAGAGCTCCCAGAATATGTCTCCAGATGGGTTTCATACGCGTTTCTTTATGAGTTGCGTGATTGGTTCCACAAAACGGTCCACGTCCCCGGCTCCGAAGGTGACAAGTACGTCAAGCGGCTCTTTCTCAAGGTATTGCAGAAGCTGCGACTTCTCAACCAGGACCTTCTCGCAGCTGACTTTGTCCAGGATTATGGATGAAGTTACACCCGGTATCGGTTCTTCCCTGGCCGGATAGATTGGCAGCAGTATGAGTTTGTCTACCATACTGAGGGACTTGGCGAAGTCCTCGGCGAAGTCCCGGGTGCGTGTGTAGAGGTGCGGCTGGAAAATGGCCGTGATCTTTCTCGAAGGGAAAATGTCCCTCATCGACGAGATCGCGCTCGCAAGTTCCGCGGGATGGTGGGCGTAGTCGTCTATGTACGAAAGGGAAGGAGTGTGGTAGTGAAGTTCCAGACGGCGTTTCACTCCTTCGAAACTGCCGACGGCTTCCTTGACGGCCTCGGGAGAGATGCCGTATGTAAGGGCGATCGCCGAGGCGGCAATCGCATTCTCCGCATTGATC
>JAEEGL010352384.1_pt1 | contig 15178 bp, 18 predicted proteins | sample 9134231 | NCBI WGS metagenome assembly JAEEGL01 (sample SAMN16246548, study PRJNA631951) | gut metagenome | biome: gut microbiome; feature: rumen; material: fiber-attached | host: Bos | place: Iran: Karaj | collected 2018-10 | reverse complement strand
GCCTCCGACGCCCTCCGCGAGAAGGTCAAGGCAGAGAACAAGACCATGGCCGGCGCGTACAAGTTCATCGAGAGCGTGGCGCGGGCGTTCAGCAAGGCGGGCTGCTGCGCCATGCCCGATGCCCTCGCCTACAACCTGCTGATGCACTACATGGAGGATGAGAAGGAGGGCGCAACCTACCGGGACCCGAAGTCGATCCAGGCAGACATCGACGCCGCCCGCAAGAAGGAGGCCGAAGCCAAGAAGAAGGCCGCCGAGGCGGAGGCGGAGGCGAAGAAGGAAGCCGAAAAGAAAGCCGCGGCCGCGAAGAAGGCCGAACTGAAGGCAAAGAAGGAGGCGGAGAAGAAGGCCGCCGCCGAGGCCCTGCGCCAGAAGGTCGCGGAGGAGAACGCCAACGCCCTCATCAGGACTTCCGCGAAGGCGCTCCGCGAGGGCGAGAAGGCCGTCGAGACCGAGGAGGCCGAGCGCGCCCGCACCATCGCCCAGATGAAGAAGGCCGAGAAGCTGGAAGCCGAGAAGCGCAACGCCGAGGCCGTCGAGAGGATCGTCCTCGAACAAACCACGTTCGCGTTCTAGGGGGGGGATGCCCGCAATGATCCAGGCACACAAGCTGATCCGCGAGGCGGAGGGGCCGGAAGGCCTCGGCTTCAACAAGCGCAACACCACGCGCTTCTACAACTTCGTCCGGCCGAAGAAGAACGGCGAGGCCATCGTGGAGATGTACGTCGTCCGCAACGCCTACGACAATGGCGAGAGGCCGCGCAGGAAACTTCCGAAGATCGAGTTCTTCAAGGCCTGCCGCTGGGAGACCGACAGCGAGACCATGCACTTCTTCGGCATCGGCTACTGCGGCCTCGCAGGGTACCAGGTCTGCTTCCCGTCCGACCCGTACTACGACCCGAGGAAATACACGATGGACTATTCCTTCGGATGCGCCATGCTCATCCGCGACGTGCGGTACCTCAACGACTTCACGGGGACCAAGTACGCCCACGCCGGCTATGACTGGAGCTACGGCCTCCACATCATGGAGTTCGCGGAACTGTACCACATCAGCCCCGGCGTGGAGTTCCTCGCCAAGGCGAAATTGTGGAAGCTCATGTCCCCAAGCTTCGTCAGAAAGCTGGCGACCGACCGCGGCTTCTTCGAGTTCTTACGGACGAACTGCCGGGAGATAAGGCAATGGCACTACGGACTGGCCGTGATCAGAAACGCCTACACCTCCGGCCGCACGCTCGCCGCCGCAGCCCGCCGGCTCCGCGCGGCGAAGAAGTGCCAGCCAGTCCCCTCCGGACTCCGCAGGGGCGAGGACCCGGAAAAGATCGTGAAGTACGCGAAAAAGGCCGGATGCAGCCTCTACCAGTACGGCCACTACCTCGAACTGCTACACGAGAACGGGCGCCACCTCGACGAGTTCGGCGTCAGGTATCCCAAAGACTTCCATGCCGCGTTCAACGCCATCGACGACGTCAACAACCGCCGCATCCGGCGCGAGCAGCGCGCAATCGAGAAGGCGTGGCGCGAGGAGGAGGCGCGGCGAAACAAGGACATCGCGGCCATCGCGAAAGACCTCGCCGCAATCTCCGACCGCGAGTTCGGCGAGTGGCGCGTCCGCTTCCCGGTCTCCGAGAAGGAGCTCCGGGCCGAAGGCCAGACCATGCACAACTGCATCGGCGGCACGGCCTCCAGCGGTACGGTCGCAGTCTACCAGATTCGCAATGTCGGCGGCACTGTCGTGACCAACACGCTCCAGGCTGCCGCGGCATGCGCCGCAACCAACACCATCACCGTGTCCGATCCGCGCGGCTACTGCTACGCCAACGAGCCCCTGTACTTCAAGTTCAGTCTCACGGCGGGCGGCCAGCTGGTCATCTACGGCAAAACCAAGGAGTAGCCATGACCTACCGCGAGTTCAAGATCAAGTTCGGGTACATCAAGCCCCCGGCCAAGGCCGAGCCCAAGAAGGGCGAAGCCAAGGACGGCGAAGGCAAGCCCCCGGCCAAGGCCGAGCCCAAGAAGGGCGAAGCCGGCAAGTCTGCCAAGCGCTGATTTGCCGCAGTGGCCTACTTTGGAGCGGCGTGAGTGGTGTCACGCCCATCGGTTGAACCTCCACCCCGTCCGCGTAGTTCCTTCGCGGACGGGGTCTTTTTTGTGAAAGGCATTGAATGGACCCGCTGAAAAAAGTCGAAAGGCGCGCAGACTCCGACGCCCGCAAGATGCTCGGCATGATGCGCGAGCACATCATCCGCGTGCGCGGCCTCATCGCATCGGCCAAGAACGCCCAGCAGGCCCGCAATCGCGAGGCCCTCTACCGCAGCATCACGCAGGCCTACCGCGAGCTTGGCGGCAAGATGGACGAAACCCTCAAGGCTGGCGCTGAGAACGCCGCCACCGTCTCGGCCAAGTCCGTGGCGCAGAAGCTGGTAGACCTCGGCAAGGGCCTCGTCAGGTTCAGCAAGGAGCGGGCCAAGCGGTACTGGCGCTACATCTGCCCGGAAGGCTCCAGGGGCCTCGCCGCCACCGCCACGGACAAGATGAGTTCGAACCTCATAGACACCCTGCGCCGGGCCATGGTGGAGATTGAGAGGCAGGCCGCCATCGAGGGGTGGCCGCGCGACAAGATACGCCGCGCCATCGAGGACAGATGGGCCGAACTCTCGAAGAACGACAGCAACTACAAATTCGTGGACAAGAGCGGGCGGGCCTGGGAGAACGGGCGGTATGTCCAGATGTTGGCCCGGACAACGGCCACCCGCGTGTACGTGGACTCCTACCTCGACAGGCTGGCCGAGGAGGGCTACAACTACTTCAAGATAAGCCAGCTCGGGGCCGAGCCCGACTGCGGCGTGTGCCGCGTGTGGAACGGCGTCATCTGCTCAATCGTAGGGGGCGGCAACTACCCCACCATCGAGGATGCGCGCGCCGCCGGGGTGTTCCACCCCAACTGCCAGTGCACCGTCGAGTACGTGGACGAACTCATCGACAAGGACGAGCTGGAGAGGCAGGGCAAGGCCGGCAAGGTGGATTGGAAGGATCCGGAGGCCGTGGGGAAGCGAAACAAGGTCAATGTGGACCGCAACGCGGCCAAGGCCGACATCGCCGAGCAAATGGCGAGCTTGGGTATAGATTCGACAAAGGAGACGGCGGCAAAGCCGATCTCCGGCCACCCGCCGCCCGCAAACCCAGGGTGGGAGAATCTTGACTACGGACACACGAACAACTGTACCCGCTGCGTCCTCGCCGGGTACCTTCGCGCCCAAGGGTACGACGTTGTGGCAAGACCGCTTCCGGAGAATCCAGACGCAACAGACCCATCGCGGCCCGGACAGTGGGCAAGTGGTATGTGGATTGACGCCCCGACGCCAAACCGGGGTACGAAATCAGACCTGCTGGAGGCCATGAAGGGGTATGGAGATGGCGCATGGGCCGAAGTGTACGTGAAGTGGAAGGGGAGCGTCAATGCCCACGTCTTCCTCGCCCGCCAGCGAAACGGCAAGACGGAGTTCATCGACCCGCAAAGTGGCAATGGTAGCTATGACCCGTGGGATAGGGTTATGCCGGACATCCAGCACATTCGGATTGACACGCTGAAGCCACGGGAAATGGCGATGTTCGTCGAGACGAGCGGGGCTAGTAGGTAGACACACCTGCAATCGCCTCCCCGGCGTCCAGGCGCTCGGCAACCGACTTGCCGTCTATGCGGTGTGCTAGGCATTCTTCAACGGTCTTGAAGAACGCCGCCTCGTCACCCTTGTCGGAGTACCAGCCTTGTGCGGCTTCTCCGATGCAGATACCAGAATCCGGCATGTAAAAGTCCGTCCAGAAATGCGACTTGAGCATTTCTGCCAACTCTGCCGATGTGGCCCGCTTCTGCTTGTCGATTTTGTCGGCTATCCGCCTGATTTCTGGTGTGTCGATGACCTTCATGGCCCTCATTCTCCCACAACTGGCGCCCGCCGTCAAGCACTTTTGCGCCGGGCCTTGCGCCCCGACCTGTAGGGCGGCACCTCGATTGCCTCGACATCGCGCCGGCAGCGCTCAAGCATCCACCGCCGCAACGCCTCGGCCGGACACCGCCACCGCCCGCCGATCTTGAAGCCGGGCAACGTGCCGTCGGCCAGCATCCGGGCTGCCGTCCCGCGTGAGATGCCAAGCGCCCCCGCGAGACCCTTCAAGTCGTACGCCCCTAGGCCACCGTATTTTGACGCTACGGCACCGTAGCGCTCGTTCTGCGCCTCGGCTGTGGGGTTGCTTGGGTCAAGTGCCGCGGTGCGCTCTACGCGCAAATCTCCGCAAAGGGCGGCCATGTGGTGTGTGGTGGTGTGTCTCGGTTTCATCTCGGCATTGGCCGCCGGGGCAAAACGCATAGCCAAAGTTGCCGCATGGGCCGATAGCATGATTTCCGTACAGAACGCAAACGCCTATTTCGCCGCCCATGTCTTCGGCAAGGCGTGGGGTGAATACACCGGGGAACAGAAGGACAAGGCCATCTTGCAGGCCCGCCGCGACCTCTCAAGGGCGCTGGCCCGGCCCATCCGGGACGACGAGCCGCCCTACCGCGAGGGCGATCCCACCCGTGACGAGTACGCCGTGTACGAGCAGGCCGTGTACCTACTCCTCCGCGATGTCCTCCCGGAGGGTAGCGGCGACGCCACCGCGCCCCTGGACGAGTCCAAGGCTTCACCCACGCCGCGTTCCGTCTGCGGGCGGTGGAGCGCCGACGCCCTCTCGTGGCTGGGCGAGCGGCTCGTGTTTTCAGCCCGCCTTGTCTGACCGATGCCGGGTGAAGCGGAACATGTTGTCGAATGGCTGAAGGGCGTGAATGACGAGATTCTGCGCGCCCGGCTGCGAGGCGTGAACCGCGCACTGAGGATAATACACGACGCAGCCCGCAAGAACGCGCCCAAAAGCCCGTCCGAGGACGACAAGCGCAAGGAGAAGGCCAACCCCGTCAAGAAGGTCAGCCGCAAGCCGAAGAAGCGCGGCCTGCTGTCACGCATCGTGAAGGCGGTGAAGAAGGGCGTTGACAAGCTGATTAAAAGGAAGCCCCGGCGCAAGGGGCGCGCAACCCCCGGCGGCCTTGAGGACTCCATCGAGTTCGAAATGACGCGGGAAGGCGGGGTCATCTTCGTTGCGGCCAACTCCGATGCCGGCCAGTACGCCTACCGCATCCACAACGAGAAGGGCAAGACATGGTGGAACCGTGGCCCCGGCACAAGGGCAAAGGGGCCGCAGGCCGACGACAAGTTCATCGACAGGGCCGTGGAGGCCAACCAGGACCTCGTCCGGCAGCTCATGGAAGATGAAATCAAGAAGGTGCGGACATGACAGACAAACCCAATTCAGAGGCCCTTTGCGCCTACTGCGAAACATTCATCGTCGACGCCGAGGAGGCGTGCGCCGAGAAACTGGCCGAAATCCTCGGCCTCCGCTATGGCACGAGCCTCTTCGTGGCCGTCCCGAGGCCGCGCGTCGCGGATGCCGCCGTTTTCGACATCGGCCACCTCCTCAAGGGCGACCAGATGGCATACCGGGCGCGCAAATTCGCGTTCCGTGGCCAGCTCGACCTCTACAACCGCTCACGGCCCAACCTTCAGCGGTGGCTTGCGCGGCTGATGCTCAATTTGCCAATAGGGCCTTGGCAGGGGAGGACAAACGATCTGGAGGGCGAGACGAATGTCGAGCAGCTGCGGATCGCAACCGAAACCGAGGCCGTCGGCAGGGTTGAGTCAGCCACTCTCGGTGGCGACGCGCAAGGCAAGGGCGGCATAGAGGTCTTCACCGCGACGGTGCTTCTCGACGTGGTGTTCTCAGCGAAGGAAAAGGAAGCAAGCAAGGAGTAAACGAACATGCCAACGCCAACAGCGGCCACCGAATTCTTCGGCCCCGTATCGCCATTCGGGACACTCTCGGGATGGGAGGTCCAGAAGAACAACCCTACAAGGAGCGTGCAGCGCGCCCAAGCCCTCAAGGCCAACGGCGACGAGCTGGCCGCACAGACCTACGACGGCAAGGAAAACGAGTCCGCTGACTACGTCGTTTCCGGCGATAACGCGGCAATCCCCCTTCCGGGCAGCGTACTCGGCAACTACCACATCGACACGGTGCAGGTGAAGTTCGTCGACGATGACTTCTGCCGCATGACCGTGGCGGGCCACAAGCACACTGGCGGCAACACCTCCCACACGGACGGAAGCACCCGCAAGTACGCCGGCACCCTCACGACGGTCCCTTGCAAGTTCGGATGCCCTTCGGCCAGCCAGCTCTCCGGCATTTTCATCATCCCGACGGATGCGGGCGTGAGGTCGTTCACCTACAGCCTCAAGCTGAACCACGTGGACGAGCTCGGAAGCCAGGGCAACTTCCTTGCCGGCGACAACTACGACGGCAGCGAGACGGCAGACATCGAGCTCTGCGACACGAACAACATCTCGGTCGCTTCCGGCTGGACGCTCATGACCGACGGCCACGCGAAGGGCAACACCGAGGCCACGGCGGCTTCAGCCACGGCCGAGCGGCATCTCCAGCATGTCGCGAACACCGGGACGAGCGACTAGCCGGGGGCGCAGGTGTCCGTCCGCTTCGAGTCAGAGCTAGGCCGTCTGAGGTCGCAGGGCGTTGGCCTTGCCGACCTCACGCCGGGGGAGGTTGTCGCGCTTGTCCGCGCTTGCGACAGGTGCGACAGCCCCTTCTCATCGGTCAACGCCGAGGCGGCGGGCTTCCCCGTCGAAGTTGTCGAGGGCGTCCACCTCTGGCGCCTCACGGCGGGGGCCATCGTCTGGCTGGACGAGTACGCCGGGCGGTGGTGGCCGGCGGCGAGCAAGCCCTTCTTCTGGGCCACCGTCTACGCCATGCGTCACGCGCGGGAGCGCGAGGCGTTCGCATGTCTGACCGGCGAGGACGCCGCCTACTGCGCAATCCGGGACGAGATACTCTCGATCCCGGCCACGGAGGAGGAGCTGGTGGCCGCCATCGAAAAGCTCTGGAACAGGGACGGCGCGCCGGCGAAGAACCCGCGCATACCGCAGGTGAAGCACCAGGCCGAGTGGGCCAAAGTCGCCCGCCGCCTTGAGGTTGCTACAGGCCTTCCAGCCTCCTACTGGATGTGGGAGGAGTCGGCCGCGTACACGGTCGGGGCCCACTCCGACATGGTGGAGTGGGCCGTGGCATCCGGCGGCGGCAAGACGGAGCGGATGCGCGACGAGCTGGACGCAGCCATCAGCGCCCTTGCCCGGCTTGAGGCGGCCATCATACAGCGCGTGAAAGCCGCGAAGGAAGGGGGGGCGAGGTAATGGCTGACGGCTCAAAGGTTGTCACATACACCATCGAGGCGAAGGACGACACCGAGAAGGGCGTGGAGAGCGCCAAGCGCCGCATCCACGGGCTGTTCAAGGACAAGGCCCCCGTCCCGGCAGAGGCCGGCAGGAGCTGGGCCGAAAAGCTCAAGGAAAACATCGTCAAGCACTTCAGCAGCGCGACTTCCCGGATGGACACCCTCATGTCCAGGCTTTTCGAGAAGTTCGGCATGAACTGGAGCAAGGTGTCCGGCCAGGCCGAGAACGCGATAGCCAAGATGGTGGCAAACTTCACCGGGCTTGGCAGCGCGGGCGCCAAGGCGCTTGCCGGACTCGGCGCGGGATTCGCAGCCCTAGGCGGCCTCGCAGTTGCGGCCATCGCGGCGTGGAAGAGCGCCATAACCAAGATTTGCGACTACTATGTCGAGAAATGGAAGATGGCCGCGCAGATCGCGGCCGACAATGTCAGTGCCGCGGCAGACTTCATGGGCGAGCATTTCGCCCGCGTATTCCGTAAGATCGACGAGCGCATCGCCGCCCTTCAGCGCAGACAGGCGAACAGCGCCAAGCTGGCCAGCGCAGCCAATGGCCTTGACGATTCCGCGCGGACTGCCGCCCGCGAACGCGAAGTCGCCGAGATGCTGGCCGCAGGGGCCTCCACGGCCGAAGTGGCCGCCAAGCGCGAGGAGTACCGTCGCGAGGATGAGCTCGTCAAGCTGAAGCAGGAGGAGCTGGACATCGAGCGCCAGCTGCGGCAGATCAAGGAGCGGCGCACGCAGCGCAAGGCGAACGCCGCCGAGATATCAGACGAGGTCATGGACGAGGCCGACGCGGCGTTCCGCAAGGCGATGGATAACATCGCCAAGGGCAACAAGCGGCTGGCAAGCACGGATAGCTGGTGGAGTACCTCGTCGCGCGAGGAGCGCATCGCGGACGAGGTCATGAAGATGACCGAGGCCGAACAGAAACGCATCGAGGCCGCGAAGAGGGGCCGCGAAGAGGTGATGCGCCGCAGGGCCGATGCCGCCGCCGAGGAGGAGAACGACGCCGCTCTTGAGAAGTCCCTTGAGATGCAGAAGCAGGGCCTCGCGGCCCGCCGGGAGGCCGTCAACCTGTCCCACGCCAACGCCGACGCCCTCAAGAACGCTGCCGAAGCGGAGGAGGCTGCAAAGCGGGCCGCCGAGGAAACTGCCAGGGCCGAGGCGCAGGCCGCCAGAGATGCCGAGCAGGCCGCCCGGGAAGCGGGGCGCCGCGCCGCAGAGGACGAGCGCGCGGCCCGCGAACTGGCATCCCTCTCGATTGACCTTGAGCGCGCGCGTCACGCCGTTGAGATCGACGGCGGCGACGATGTGGCGCGCCGACGGCTTGACGCCCTCCAGTCCTACTACGACGCCCTGTCATCCGCGCAGGACGAGGCCGAGCGCGCGCAGATACGCGCCGACTACTCCATCCAGCAGAAGCAGCTCGGCTACCTTGAGGAGCTTGACCGCGAGCGCGAGCGGATTGCGCAAAAGGCGTATCAGCGGGATGTCCAGCTCGCGCAGCAGGCCGTGTCAGAATCCCTCCGCGCCGAATCAACGGCGCAGTCGAGGCTTCAAGCCGCGCGGTCGCAGGTCGCAAAGGCGTGGGGCTGGTACCGCGACAAGGGCTCCATGCAGGCATGGATCGACGACAAGGTGGCGCAGCGGCAGGCCGAGAAACAGTTTGAAAAGGACTTTGCGAAACTTTCGCGCAAGCGCGGCTGGCGCGACATTGAAGTCGGCAAGCTCACGGCTGAGGAGGAGGCCACGCGCCAGGTGGCCCTCGCCAAGGAGGAGGAGCAGGCCGCGCAGAAGGCCCTCGACGAGATAGCCGAGAACACGCGGGACCTCGCGGAGAAGCTGGACGAACTGCTGACGGCGAAGGAGGCGTAGGATGGCGTGGCTTGCAAGCAGCGACTGGATTTACACAGGGCAGGAGAAATCGAAGCGTGTCTTGTATGACGGGGCGCTGTCCGTGTCGCAGACGGTAACGCGGACGGAGTATGTGCTGACCTACCCCGAGGAGCAAAGCTTCAGGCCGACTTCGTCAGCGCTCGCCAATAACGCGACGCCTACGGGAAGCAACACATGGCAGGTCTCCAAAACGGCGAACATCCGGGCTGTCTGCGACATCGTTGTCGAGACGTACGAGATGCGCGGGCTTTCCGGCCCGTACAACGGCACGCCGGCCACGGCCTCCGGACAGCTCAAGACGATCTCCATCGCCGCCTACGACAGCGGCTTCGTCGAGACGAGCTGGGACGGCAGAACCTGGAAGGGGTACCGCATTACCGCGCCGACAGCCACGGCCACACTTGAGTTTCCGGAATGCCAGGGTACACAGATAACCTTCTCTAGTCGGCGCGTCAACGAGGCGGGGGGCTGGACGACAGTCAAGACGGTGTCCACGATGAACACCACAATTGCGGAGATTTGAGATGTTCCATGTCCGAGATGACTTCCGGCCGGGCACAAAAATATTCAGCATACCGCTGTCATGGTTCCGCTCGGTGGCGCGGTTCATCAACTCGCTCTGCCCCGGAACCGGAATCAGGATGACCTTCCCGGCCGAGCCTTCGGCGGAGACGCCCGTTAAAATCTCGATCGATGAGAAGTACCTTGAAAACGCGGTTAGGCGGCTTGTGCCGGGCGCGGACGCCGGAGGCGGCGCGCAGTATTCGGCCGGAGATGGCATTGACGAGGAGGAGTTGAAGCACGGCAAAATTGCGGTCGACGACGAGAAGGTTGTGATGGTCATCGCGGCCGAGTCCGCAACAACCGTTGACGGCAACACGGCCTCCGGCGCGGAGGAGACACTTGACAACACCGAGTGGACAGCCGGGGGCGCAAGCTCGCTCACTGTTGCGGAGTTCACGCGCGCCAAGGAAGTGACTGTCGGAAATGTGTACTACTACCGCCTCTTCTGGCGGCTAAAGACATACAACCCGAACGGCACCGTCGCATCGATGAGCGCCGAACAGGGCTACATCCAGGTTAGGAGACTCTAGCAATGAGAGAGCAAATCAACCTCGTTATCGACGCCGACATCACGCGTCTGGACGCCAATGTGCCACCCATCCGGGCGCGCGTGGGGTGCGAGTTCGTTGCCCGCGTCTATAGCATTCCGGCCGACTGTACGGGCGTGGTGTTCCGCGTCTCATGCGGCGAGGGCTTTTATGACTTCCCGGCCTCGGTCAACGCCAACGGCGAGTGGACCTGCCGCATCCTTCCCGTGGCCTTCACGCGGGCCTCCGCGGTCGGCTGGTACGAGATACGGGCGGTCAGCGCCGACGGCCAGGACACAGCCATCGGGGGCGGGCGTGTCCTAATCGGCCCGTGGAGCGCCGGCACGGCTAAGACCTTCGATGCGCGGCGGCGGTTCGTAACCACTATCTTCGACGAGATGGGGAGCCAGCACGCCATTTGGGCCGTCCAGAACGACATCGGCGAGTGGACCTACAAAATCGGCCCCGTTGGAGACGCCGAGGCTGTCCCCATAGACGCGCTTCCGGCCGCCGGGGACGCCACCGTTGACATCCGGGCCATCGGCGAGGAGTAGCCATGCGAACCTTTAGGAAAATCCTACTTGTTGCCGCCGCCGCCCTACTGGCGGCGAACGGCTTTTGCGGCGTCGGCGCGACCGAGAAATGGGTGGCGAACTACGTCAGCAACTACGTCGCGCAGGCGGCGCAGGCCGCCGTCTCGGTCACAAGCACGAACGGCGTCACGACCTACGCAAGCGGAGGCTACCGCATAGTCATCGAGGACGCGACGGAAAGGGGCCTCTACATCATCGCGCAGAGTGCGCTTTCGGCCGGCGGCGGATACACCAACGGGACGGTGCTGGCGCGCGTCGAGGGGCAGGACCTATACAAGGCCGGCGCGCGGGAAATCGGCTTCACCGACGCCGCCTTCTACTGCAACTACGGCGGGCACACCTACACGGGGCAGACCGTTTCAAACCGCACGTGGCTTGCGCGCACTGAGGTTGTCACGAATATGGAGAACGTGGCCATCTCGGCGGGGCCTCGCGTCTCGACGAACCTCGTGCTTTTCTGCGCCATCGCGCGCACCTACATCCAGCCGTCGGTGGCGGCGGCCATCCTAGGGGAGGAGTGACATGAAGCGCGTTTTCCTTGCAGCGCTCGCGGCCGTCGCCGTTGCTGGCGTGGCTTCGGCAATCGAGCCGGAGCCAATCGAGACCCATCCCATACCGGACAGGGGGACGATATATCCGCCGCCCACGCCGGGGAACCTGACGCCCGATCCGATAGACATCATCATCGGCGATGACGGGGAGTTTGTCACAAATCCGCCCGGCTGGGATATTCCATCCGGGGACAACAGCTTCAAGACGGCGTTCGAGGCCATGATGAAGGCGCTTGAGACGGCAAGGGCGCTCATTGAGGTGCAGGCCGACATCGAGACGCACAAGGCCCTGGTGAACGCGGCGCTGCGGGAAATGAGCGCGGAAATCGAGGCCAACAAGTGCAAGTGCGAGCCCGGCAGCTCCAGCGATGACATAACCCTTTACTATGACTCCAAGGCCGAGCTGACAGACGCAGGGGCGCTGACCATCGGCATTGATGTGCATTTCGAGGGGCAGCAGGCCGAATTCAAGGAGCATACCGTCAACTTTGCGAAGATCGCCAAGACCGGCAGGCTCAAGGACGCGGCGGACTATCAGGCTTGCTATGACGAGGCCAGGGGCGACTGGATGGCGACAATCCTATCGTACCACGACGGCCAAGCCACCGAGACGGTCGTATCGAACTTCCACCCCGTGGCGTTCTCCGGCGATTATGACAGCCTCACGAACACCCCCACACTCAAGGTCGAGGAGGACGGCGAGGGCTACAAACTGTCCCTTGCCACAGGCGGGGCCGAGGAAGAGAACAGCGGGAGCCTCCCGGTTGTGAAAATCGCAAGCACGGGTTCGTGGAACGACCTCAAAGACATTCCCGAGAACGCCACGAACTGCTACACCAAGGCCGAGACCGACGCGAAGATAGATGAGAAAATCAACGCGCACCACAGCAGCTGCGACCACGGCGGGGGCGGTGGCACGGTCACAAACATCATCGAGGGCGCCGTATGCGACTGCCAAATCAAGACAGTTGAGGACGTGGTGAACAACGAGCAGGACCCCGTCTGGACACAGGACAAGCCGGGCATTGAATCACAGCTAGACCAGCTTCAGAAGGACATGAAAGACGCAAGCACGAAGATCGAGGTGCTTGAGAATAAAGTCGGCGGGAAGGCAACCGTCGGCGTAATGGAAATGCCTTAGGAGAACGGGCCATGAAGAAGTCAATCGCAATTCTGGCAATCACATCCCTCGCGCTGGCGGGGCTTGCCCAAATCCACGGAAGCGGAGCAACGAGCCTTGGCGTATATTGCAACGCCACGAACAGCAACTACAGCACAACGGTGGGGTACGGCTCCGGATACGACGCCGCCTTTGATGTGCGCACAACGCTGCTTGGGGGCGCTTCCGGCCGATTCTCGCGCAACCTCCTGCGATGCACGGGCCTCGGCTACGGAGCCCTAGACGGGGCGTCCAACTGCACGGATGTGGTTGCCATAGGCGACAAGGTCGGTGCGGGATGGCGCAACCGGACGGGCTGGGTGCAGATAGGCGACGCATTCGCGCACACCAACGGCTTCTTCTCCGTGAAGGACTTCCCGCATGGCGCGAAGATCGGGCCGCTTCAGCTCAACCTGTTCGGCGAGACGGGCAGCGGAGTGAAGGAACACTACTTGGATGGTAGCCTGCATCTTACAAACCCCACAACAGCGGCTGGCGGAGGAAGCCTCATCGCGGATGGCAGAATATCCGCCCCAGAATGCGAAATTGGTACGGTTACGGCGCAATACATACACTTCAATGCAGGTATCGGCGGGGAGCTAGATATCAGCGTCGATGAAAACCGACGCCTGTGCGTCACGACCAACGGCGTCCTCGCGGGCTATCTCACCATCACGCCCCCGGCGGCGGGGAACCAGTAGGAGGGCGGACGCATGGCGAAGGTACCGACAATTTTGCGCGGCGAGGACACGGCGGCGAGGGGGCGGACCCTCGCCATCAACCTTCCCGAGGGAGACTACACCGGGCTCTCGATCCGGCTGCAGATTTGCGGGCTTGAGCGGTCTTGGACGATGCCGGCCGCCAGCGAGACGCCCGCCCCATCCGGCGTTCGGCTCGGCTTCGACTTCACGGCAGCCGAGACAGCCGCCATCCCGCTCGGCACACACATGGGGCGACTGGGCGTCATCCTGGCCGACGGGACGGGCTACATCATCAGTGAGTCTATCCGGCTGCGCGTGACCGATGACGTGGCCGAGGCGACCGGGGCCGACAACGCAATCTCGATCACCGCGCGAGATGCGGCGGCCGCCCTTGACCTTGACCTTGACGGGATCGAAGACGAACCCGCGACGCCGGACGCACTCCGGGCCGCGTGGAAGGAGTTTCTTGCGCGCCTACGGGCCGCGCTGGCCATCGGTGGTATCTTCCTTGGCCTCACCCTCACGGCGCGCGCTGAGGGCCGCGTAGTTGCGCAGACGGCACGCGCCGGCTCACTCCCGTGGGGCGCTCCCGTTGTCACGAATGTGACCGTGGAGGGCGAGTTCGGTCTGGGCGAAAGCGCAGTTCGCGAAATAGTGAATGGCGCCATTTTAGACATCACGCCCGAGGGAATCGGCGCGGCCCCTATTGAGAGGCCGGGGTTTAAAGGCGCAATCGAGGTTAATGGGAACGACGGCAATCCCTACTTGGGGTTAGGCCGACAAAACGGGCATCCAGTTACCACGATTTTCCAAGACAAGGTTCTTATTTTCGATGATGAGGGCGACCCCCACGAAATCTTCTTCCCGACTCGCGGCACGGATGAGAGATTCGCCCTAGAATCCGACATTCCCACCACCAACGGCCTCGCCAGCGCCGAGGAGGTCGCCGCCGCACGGCTTGAGTCCTCCCTTGTGTACCAGCTCATGATGGGTTCGAATGTGGTGGCCGAGGTCACCAACTACAACTCATCCGTCCGCTCGCCGCAACTGCGCCTCCTCCAGCTTGAAGAGGGCGAGTACAAGACTGTGTGGGCTGAGACGAACGGCCTCGCCCGGACACTTGCCGCGGCAGGCGAGTACACCGACGCCGTGGCCGCCACCAAGGCCGACCGGGCGTGGGGAAAGTACACCAGCGGCCTCGGCGCTGACGCGCCAAGCAACACGACATGGGTATCAACCCCGCTCACGGTCATAGCGGGCGGCTACGAGTATGCGCGCTACATCACCACGGCTGGCGAGGCGTGGGTGCTGACCTCCAACGGGATGGTCGCCGGGCCGGACACCAACGCCTACTTCCGCGTAGCCTCGGCTGACGGCGAAACCCTCTTCTCGATTGAGAAAACGGACGCCGTCCTGATCGGCGTGGACGCCTCCGGCATCAATGTGTCCGGCAACACCGTGACCATCCCAATCGACGCCGTGAGCGCCGAGGCCCCGGTCTGCTACGCCACCGATGACCTCACAAGCGGCACGTGGCACGACCTCACAAGCGGTACGCTGCCGGGCTGGATAACGGCGGCCGAACCCTCGGGCAGCGCCGGGGCGTGGGTGTGGACGATCAACACCACCTCGCCTCGCGGATTCTTCCAGTTCCGAGCCCTTCAAGAAGGGTCGACGGTCATCCGAAACAACGCCCTCACCGACCTCTCGCAGGGCATCGTCATCGACGGCGTGAGGTACAGGCCCGTAGTCAGCGGCTCGCCCCCCACCCGCACCATCACTTGGACGGAGGCACACTAGTGACGAACGCCTTTGGCAGCCTGGACCTCTTCGGGTGGTCGATGCTGGCGGTCT
>JAEEGL010065470.1_pt1 | contig 15178 bp, 13 predicted proteins | sample 9134231 | NCBI WGS metagenome assembly JAEEGL01 (sample SAMN16246548, study PRJNA631951) | gut metagenome | biome: gut microbiome; feature: rumen; material: fiber-attached | host: Bos | place: Iran: Karaj | collected 2018-10 | reverse complement strand
CCGTTGGACTCCATATCGAGCTGCTGGAGATGAGCGGGGAATCTGCTCATTGCCTGTGAGTAAGGAAGAACAGCGGTTGATCCGTATCCGAGTACGTTTCTCTCGTAAACACCGATAAGTGCATCGAGAAGATCGGGATTGGAAAGGATGTCCTTACCGGTAGCAAGCTTATCTTCCTCTGCTGCGCCGTTAAGGAATCTTGCGAAGATATCGGGACCGAATGCAAGTGAAAGAACTGCACCGCCTACGGCTGAGGTTGATGAATATCTTCCGCCGATATAATCATCCATGAAGAATGCATCGAGGTAATCGCTGTTTCCTGCAAGGGGTGAAGTCTCGGAGGTAACTGCGATCATATGCTTAGCGGGATCAAGACCTGCCTTCTTGAGAGCATCCTTAACGAATGCTTCATTGGTAAGGGTCTCAAGAGTGGTTCCCGACTTGGATACGAGAATAAAGATTGAATGAGCAACATCTACATTTGCAAGTACGCCTGCTGCATCATCGGGGTCTACATTGGAGATGAACTGTGCCTGCATCTTGAAGAAGCCGTTAACCTTAGCCCAGTTCTCAAGAGCAAGATACATAGCTCTGGGGCCGAGGTCGGATCCGCCGATACCGATCTGTACAGCGGTGGTGAACTTCTCACCCTTCTCGTTAGCAATCTCGCCTGAGTGAACCTTGTTTGCAAACTCAGCGATTCTCTCCTGCTGCTTTACATAGAAAGCTCTCTTGTCGGTGCCTTCGCACTCAACCTTATTTCCGAGCTGTCCTCTGGTAAGGTGATGAAGAACCAGTCTCTTCTCACCGGTATTGATAACTTCGCCGTTATAAAGAGCTTCAAACTTCTCAGCAAGCTGAGCCTCGTCAGCAAGCTTCTGAAGATCCTTCAAAATAGAATCGTCAACGTTCTTGGCAGCATAGTTAAATGTCATACCTGCAGCCATCTTGGTTGAATACTTGGAAACTCTCTCAGCTCCCTCTGCGCCTGCCATAACCTTGGTAAGGTCTGCGGGGGTATCGGATGCGAGCTTTGCGGATGCATCCAATTTGTCATAGTTTATCCACTTAATAGCCATAATGTATCCTCCTGGGTCTATTTACTAATCCGCTGAATATATTACACATTTGAAGGTGATATTTCAATAAAAGAATCAGTCGTAAGAGATGGTCGTTTCGTAGATTCTTACGCTTCTTGCCCCTATCCTGAAAGGTCCGTTGCAACGCTCTCTCGGAGCATCAAAAGGCCTCTCCAGATTGGTATCTGCAGCAAGAACCCATGAATATCCGCATCCTTCGGGAAGGGCAGGGAGGTTCGCATCCAAGTCTTCCCAATATGTATTGACCGCTACGAATACCGCCTGAGGGTAACTCTTGTTGAACTTACCGGGATATCCCGCAAAGAGGACCCCTATATAGTGCGAATAATCACAGAAATCCGATCTCCAGACTTCCGTATCATGAACCGACATTCCCGGGAATCCGAAAGCATCGTTTCCGCAATTCTTCCTAATGCAGTCGTGCTCTTTCCTAAACCTGATCAAGGTCTTAAAGAAATCATACAGATCCCTGTTTGCCTCAAGATCCTTCCAATTAAGCCATGCGATGTAGTTATCCTGACAGTATGCGTTGTTGTTACCACCCTGGGAATTTCCGAACTCATCGCCCATGAAAAACATCGGGGTTCCGCGGCTCATCATAAGTACCGCAGCAGCATTTCTGACCATCCTGCGTCTTAAGGCATTTATCTCCTTATCGGTAGTTTCGCCCTCTGTTCCGCAGTTCCAGCTTCTGTTATCGTCCGCACCGTCCGTATTGCCCCAGTTGTTTTCTTCATTATGCTTTTGATTGTATGAATACAGATCGTGAAGCGTAAATCCGTCGTGACATGTAAGGAAGTTGACGGATGCATTGTGGCCTCTTACTTCGGGGATATAAAGGTCCGGCGATCCGCACATTCTCTTCGCTGCATCGCATGCCTTACCCGCATCTCCTTTAAGGAAGGATCTCATATCATCCCTGTATCTTCCGTTCCACTCCGCCCATCTGTTCCATGAAGGGAATGTCCCTACCTGATACAGTCCGCCGGCATCCCACGCCTCCGCGATCAGCTTAACATTTCCCAGGATGGGGTCGTAAGCCAGGCTCTGCAGAAGAGGCGGCTTACTCATGGGCGATCCGTCCTCGTTTCTACCTAATATAGAAGCAAGATCGAATCTGAATCCGTCGATGTGATACGTGGTAACCCAGTACCTCAGGCAGTCCAATATAAAGTTCTGCACGATGGGGTGGTTACAGTTCAGCGTGTTTCCGCAGCCCGAGAAATTGTAGTAATATCCGTCGGGCGTCAGCAGGTAGTAGATATTGTTGTCGATTCCCTTAAAAGAAAACACCGGGCCCTGTTCGTTGCCTTCTGCCGTATGGTTAAATACAACGTCCAACAGGACTTCGATATCATTTTCATGACAGAGCTTAATGAGCTCTTTTAACTCCGTACCTTCCCTGTTGTACTCAACAGCCGAAGTGTAGCTGGTATTGGGTGAAAAGAAAGAGACCGTATTATATCCCCAATAATCCATCAGCTCTCTTCCGTAGAAATCCCTGTGATCCAGGGTTTCATCGAATTCGAAGATGGGCATGAGCTCAAGAGCGTTTACTCCCAGCTCCTTCAGATAAGGAAGCTTTTCCATGATTCCGGCAAAGGTTCCCGCCTTGCTTCCGGTTCCGGATGATTTATCCTTGGTAAAGCCCCTGACATGCATCTCATAGATTATGAGATCTTCCATGGACTTATGCTTTCTGGTAAATCTGCCCCAGTCGAAATTGTTCTTAACGACCCTTGCTTTGTAGATCGAATCGTTAAAGGTTCCCCACTTACTCTGACCCGTTACCGCTTTCGCATAAGGGTCGAGGATTATCTTATTCTTGTCGAAAATAAGACCCTTTGCGGGGTCGTAAGGTCCGTCGAATCTGTATGCGTATTCGAAATCTTCGATATCAATGTCGAATACGATCATGGACCATACTTTACCTATTCGGTAGCTGTCGGGGAATGGAAGAACGGCATAGGGAACATTGCTCTCTCTTTTAAAAAGGAGCAGTTCGCAATAATATGCCTGATTAGAAGAAATGGTGAAATTTACGCCCGTGGGAATCGCCGTTGCGCCGTTCAGCTCATAGATACCGGGACGTACGCCGTATCCTGCGATGACATCATAAGGCTCCATGTGGATCTCTCCGAGATTGGAGATAGCCGCACGGACATCAGAAATATTATTGAATCTTTTGACCGCGTTATTGGTTTCGAGCGCAATTGATTTTTCGGCATCCGAAGATACCTTGACCGATGCCTTGGAGGCGGTCTTGGACGGGGTCTTTGTTATCCCTTTAGAGTTCTTTGAAGGGGTCTTCTTTCCTGTGCTTTCTGCCATGAAAAATCCTCCCATAAGAAACGTCCTACAGACCCAAATATTATAACACCTATTACCTAATTTGCATATATCGGGGCCTTGTGATAGTATCAGGCGGTGCCTGAAATTTGATTTTGGGCAAGTAATTTAAGGAGAAAATGAAAAAATGGACAAGAAACAGAAGAATTTGCTTATCGGCGTAGGAGTATTTGCAGCTCTGATCGTAATCGCGCTTATCATCTTCAACATGAATAAGCCCCAGGCTCAGCCCGCTCCCGCTGATGACACCCAGACCGAGGTTACCGATGAGACCGTGGATGGCGAGCAGACCGTAGCTGACGACACCGCAGCTGACGATCAGGCAGCTGACGATCAGAACGCTGACGATACCGCTGCTGCTGACGATGCAGCTGCTGATGACGATGCAGCTGCAGAGGGTTCCAAGAACATCATCATCGAGGTTAAGGATTCCGAAGGAAACGTAACCACTTATGAAGTTACCACCGATGCTGAGTTCCTCAGACAGGCTATGGACGAGGCAGAAGGCCTTACTTATGACGGATCCGACAGCGAGTTCGGAATGATGGTTGAGGTTGTAAACGGCGAGCAGGCAATCTATGCTGAAGACAACGCTTACTGGGCATTCTATGTAAACGGTGAGTACGGCAACTACGGCATTGATTCTCAGCCTGTTACCGACGGCGATACCTATTCAATCGTTTACGAAGCAGCTAACTAATCAGTGCATCCGGCAGGCTGCCTTAGCCTGCCGGTATTTTTATATGAAGAAATCTTTCAGTATCAAAGACATCGCATATATAGGAATGGCTGTCGCCTTGATCGAAAGCTGCAAGATGGCACTTGCTTTCCTGCCTAACATCGAGCTCACATCATTCTGGCTCGTAATGTTTACCCTTCTCATGGGCTGGAAGGCTCTTATCATCGTGCCGATTTTCGTAGCGATTGAAGCAAGCCTGTACGGCCCGCATGTCTGGGTCCTCATGTATCTCTATGTCTGGCCCATACTGATGCTGCTTACGATGAAGTTCCGCAAAAACGACATGGTGCTTTTCTGGGCACTGCTGTCCGGATTCTTCGGATTATTCTTCGGAGCATTGTGTACACCTGCACAGGTCATCTTCTTCATCCACCCCACTTCACTTGATATGGCACTTAAATCCGGCTTTGCGTGGTGGGTTGCAGGCATTCCTTATGACATCGCCCATGCGGTAGGAAACTTTACTCTGATGCTTGTTCTGTACAGGCCAATCCGCATAGCCGTAAACAAATTGAACACTTTTTCACATTGACGCATACGTGAAAAAACTATATATTATTGAAGTTGGCACAAGCCACAGGGAGAAGTATCGAAGCGGTCATAACGGGGCGCACTCGAAATGCGTTTGCCCTCCGGGGCACGAGGGTTCGAATCCCTCCTTCTCCGTCGGAAAAGGAAGTCCGTAAAACGGACTTCCTTTTTTCTATGCGAGCTTGTCATAAATCATTAAATTTCAATTTTCCTAATGCCGTCGGAGTAATTGCAAGTCCTTCTTTACCCGTCTCACGAAGGCACTCCGGAAGAAGACTCCCTATTCTTCTCATAGAATCTATCACTTCATCAGGCGGAATCTTACTTCTTATTCCCGCAATTGCCATCTGTGATGAAATAATTGCATTTACCGCGCCCGATACATTTCTCTTAATGCAGGGAACTTCAACCAGTCCGCCGACAGGATCGCATGTAAGTCCCAGCATATTTTTAAGAGCTAAAGCCGCAGCATGAGCAATGGTTTCATTATCTCCGCCTTCCAAATAAGCTATGGCTCCTGCTGCCATTGCACTGGCAGATCCGATCTCTGCCTGGCATCCGCCTTTCGCTCCGGAGATTGCTGCGCTCTCTGCAAGCACTTCTCCGATTCCACCTGCCACATACAAAGCTTCAACTATTTTATCCTGCGACACTTTCTTCTCCTCTTCATAAGTGATCAGTACCGCCGGTATCACACCGCAAGATCCGGCTGTAGGAGCCGCAACGATTCTTTTCATGCAGGCATTCGATTCGCCCATCTTCACAGCCTTTTCCATTACCTTAGTAAGAAAATTACCGATAAGACGATTCTTTTGTTTGCGATATTCTTCCAGCAGCTTTCCGTCACCGCCGGCCATACCGCTGGCAGATCTTGCTGATGCATCATAATTAGAATCCGCCTCTTTCATCGCCGTATACATATATAGCATTTTCCGAAAAGATTCCTCTTTGGAAGTCCCGCTTTCTCTGCAGTCCTCATCCAAAATTATTTCCCAGAATAGTTTGCCTTCTTTATCCGCTTCTCCGATTATTTCGGCCAGCGCTTTATAACTCATCGTTCTTTCTCCTCTTTATTCAAACTGTAGTACGTTACTTTCTCAACACCTTCCAGATGTTTAAGCCATTGTATTGCCTGCTCAGGAATCTCCTGATCGCATTCCAAAACCATGACTGCGTTTCCGCCTCTGTGTTCACGATACAATTGCATGGACGCTATATTTACGGACTTATGCGATAACATACTCGTAACTTCAGCCACATGCCCCGGCTGATCGTTGTTGTGTACAATAAGTGTAGGGTAATCTCCGGAGAAATTTGCAGATAGTCCGTCAATGCTTGCTATATTGATGATCGATCCACCTAAAGACTCCCCGACTATTTCCAGTCTTCTGTTTTCTCCCTCCAATTTCAAAAGCACCGAATTCGGATGCGCTTCTTTTAATGAAATACTTCCGAACTTTATTTCTATTCCCTGATCACATGCAAGTTTTAAACTGTCCGGTATTCTCGCATCGTCCGGGTTCATTCCCATCAGGCCTGCGACCAAAACACGGTCCGTTCCATGCCCCTTACCGGTTGCATCGAAGGAACCGTACAACAGGATTTCCGCACTCTTTACAGGTTCTCCAAGCAGCTTTCGGGCCACATAACCAATTTTTACAGCTCCCGCCGTATGTGAACTAGAGGGACCGACCATAACCGGCCCGATAATATCAAAAAGCTGCATTGTTTTTTCTCCTCTGACTTTCCAAATCCTTCAGCCACATAGCTGCAGACGCATCACTCGGCATTCTCCAGTCACCGCGCGGAGACAGTGAAACCGATCCAACTTTAGGGCCATCAGGCAGACAACTGCGTTTAAACTGTTGAGTAAAAAATCTTCTGAAAAAATTCTCTGCCGCAGCGATAACTTTATCCTTGTCCAATTCAGGATATGCTTTGATAGCATAAGCTGCAGATCTTGCCGGTTCAAAACCATATCTGAGTGTGTAGAACAGGAAGAAATCATTAAGATCGTATTTGCCGATTTTATCTTCGGTTCGCTGGGCGATAGCTCCATTGTCACTTGGTGTTAGTTCCGGAGTTATCGGTGTTTCACAAATGGATAAAAGTACTTCTTTTAGTTCCCCATCACTCATATTCGCATACGTACTGCATATGAATTTAACAAGTGTTTTGGGAACGGATGAGTTTACGGAATACATGGACATATGATCACCGTTGTATGTACACCATCCGAGGGCAAGTTCCGACAAGTCACCCGTCCCGACTACGAGACCGTCTCTCATATTTGCCATATCCATCAAAATATATGTCCTCATTCTTGCCTGCGCATTTTCGTAAGTCACATCACCTTCTCCCTGATAGGACCGGTCATGTCCCAGTTGTGAAAGATGAAGATCAACTCCCTCTTCTATAGGAATCTCATGCTGTTCATCAGCAAAAAGTTCCATCAAACACGAAGCATTATCATATGTTTCTTTGGATGTATTTCCGTGCTTTGGCATCGTCAATGCAATTATCCTGATATCGGGTACCAGCTTTTTTGCTTCAGCACAAACAATAAGGGCAAGAGTTGAATCAAGCCCGCCGGATATACCGATAACCAGATTCTTAATACCCGTCGAACGAACTCTCGTAGCCAGTCCATTTGCCTGTATCTGAAGAATCTGTTTGCATCTCCTATTCCTGGTTGCATCATCTCTGGGAACAAAAGGATTTCTTTCGATGGGATAATCAAACTTTTTCAATAAATCTGATAAGGAATATATATCTATTTCATCAGATCCGAGTGTGCCTATATGAACCGGTATTCTTCTGTATTCGGACGACACGGAAGTTTCAAAAGTATTCTGACGCTGCCTGTCATGCATGATCATTCCTAAATCCACAAGCGCTTTTTCTGCATGCGGGTATTCAGGAAAAACAGACTCACTCAGTATTTTCCCGCTCTGTGCGATTATGGAATGACCTGAAAAAACCAGATCGGTGCTGCTCTCACCGGTTCCTGATGATGCATATATGTAAGCGCTATAACAAGCACCGCTTTGCTGACTGACAAGTTGCGAACGATACTCGCGTTTTCCAATCAGTTCATCGGAAGCGGACGGATTTACGATAATATTTGCTCCTGCTAAAGCAGCGTGATTACTCGGCTTATCGGGTATCCATAGATCTTCGCATATCTCTGCTCCAAGAACCGCTCCCGACAAAGCATCTTCCGCCAATATGTCTGTTCCGAAGGGGATCTCCGTACCATTCAGGAATACTGTTTTTCCTTTTATGTCTCTGCCCGATGAAAACCATCTGCACTCATAGAACTCAGAGTAATTCGGAATGTATGTCTTAGGAATTAAAGCCTTTACCTCGCCTTGCGAAATAACAGCTGCGCAATTATACAGACTGTTACTGTATCTTACAGGCACTCCGACAACAACAAGCGCTTCGGTACTTTTGGTTTCGTCCGCAATAGCAAAAAGAGCAGAAGTCGAAGCTTCCAATATGAGATTGCTCAAAAAAAGATCCGCACAGGTATAGCCTGTTACCGATAATTCGGGAAAAACTATAATTCCGCAATCCGTAAGTGACCTGATCATTTCCGTTATCTGAGCGGTGTTATGATCAACATCCCCTACTTTTATATGTGGAATAGCCGTTGCAACCTGTATAATCTGATTCTTCATCTTTTCACCACAGCAAAAAGACGCCTCGGAAAAATTACCGAAACGTCTTTGCTTCATTTAATCTGTATAAATTGTTATGACAAATTATATTTTAGGCCATACCGGATGTCAATGATTTTGAATTTCTTTATCACTCTTCTTTCATAATTGCATCTATGCATTCGATACATGCATTTCTCATTCCGTTTTTTTCAAGGGTTACAACACCTTTTATTGTAAGTCCGCCCGGAGAGCAAACATCATCCTTAAGTATTCCCGGATGTTTTCCGGTAACCAGCTGAAGTTTTGCACTACCTGCCATGGTCTTGGCAATAAGGTTATATGCAATATCCCTCGGCAATCCATATTTTACTCCTGCATCGGCAAATGCTTCCATAATAAGGTCAAAAAATGCAGGACCGCATCCTGATATGGCTGTTCCGATACCCATAAGATTCTTAGGCATAGTAACTACAAGACCGAGGGTTCCAAAAATCCATCTTGCTTCATCCAATTCATCCGGTCTGAGATTTCCCTCTTCTTCAAACAGGAATATTCCTTCTCCAACCATAGAAGGAGTATTGGGCATAACGCACTGGACCCTGACATCCTTTACAATCTCGGCATACATCCGGTATGTCCAGCCTGCAGCAATTGAGATTATGGACTTTCCCGCCAGATCATCTTTGGTCTCTTCAAGCACTTCTTTTATTTGATCCGGTTTGCACGCCAATATAATAATGTCGGAAACGCGTACCAAAGCGGAAGCGGATTTTAAAGGAATAAAGCCAATCTCCTCTGCGTTTTTCAAAAGTTTATCCTGATTCGGCGCGTAGGCATACATCTGTGATCCTTCTACTTCACCGGATCCGATAAATCCGGATGCAAGTGCTTTTGCCATATTGCCCATACCTATAAATCCGATCTTACTCATATTATTCTCCTTTTAAATTCCGGTTAAAAAAGAAACCAACGGAATCGTTACTACCGACATAAGTGTTGTTAACGCAACTCCTTTTGATGCCAGCTCATAGTCTCCCTCATATCTTTGTGCAAGCATTGCGGTCATACTTCCAACAGGTGTGGCAAGCATTATCATACAAACTGCAAGAAGAAGTTTATCCAGTCCAAACAGTTTGAAAAACAAAACTCCGATTATTGGAATAACAATCTGTTTAATCAATGAAAAAATCAGTATCTTCTTTTCCAGAATCATTTCCTTGATTTTCATCTTAGACATGGAATCGCCTATCACCATCATCGACAGCGGCGCTGTCAATCCGCTCAAATAATTAACAATACTTTCAACAGTACCCGGAACCCTTACTTTACTCATATAAATGAACAAAGTTAAGATACATGCAATTACTCCGACGTTAAAAATCTTTTTCCATTGAATGCCTCCATGCTCATGATTGTTTTTTCTCATTGCACGGATTCCCCATGTATAGATCAAAACATTGTATGGAATTACGAAAAATGATGCATATAACAAAGCCTCACTGCCATACACTGCTGAGATCAAAGGAAAACCCATAAATCCGATATTCGAAAAAACCGTCATAACCCCGAAGGTTCCGTATTCACTTTTTTTCAACGCGAGCAATCTGACAAGTATAAAAGAAAAAGCAATCAAAAATGCGTATACGCCAAGTGACAGCATGCATATCATCAAAAGACTTCTGCCTTCGATAACAACTTCTTTATTAATTCCGGATGACAGGATAAGAGCAGGATTTGCTACATTAACCACGATTCCGGATATAACTCTGCTGCCTTCATCATTTATGATATGAAGCTTTCTGCATATATATCCGACCATCATGATAGCGAATAAAATTGCCATCTGATTTAAAAGAATCATAATCCCTCCTGCCATTTAAATTTAAGAACCTGCCGAAGCAGGTTCTTAATCAGTTCCTATTTTGCAAATCTGGAATAGTCGAGACTGCTGATATCAAAATCAGTACTCTCTCCCATAACAATATGTGCCATTTGCTTTCCTGTGAAAGGAGAGAAACAAATACCGTCTCCCTCGTGTCCGGCACAGATATAAAATCCCGGTACCGAATCTACATCGGATACGATAGGAAGATGATCGATAACAAAAGGTCTTACTCCGGAATAAGTTCTTATGCACTTAATGTCGGCAAGTTCGGGATAAAATCTCATTGCCCTCTCACAGATAGCCTTAACGGTTTCAATCTCCGTCCTGGTATCATAACCTCTGAACAATCTGTTACCGCCCACCAGCAAGTTACACGCCTTTGTATACTCAAGGTTAAATGCAATATTCTGATCTTCAACCAGCTTACTGACTTTTCTCTTAAAATTGATTCCGTCAAACTTAGACATCATATAACCATATTCAAGGATCTTATTATTACAGAGTCTTTCGCATTTTTCGGAAACCAGATTTGTTCCTTTTCTGGGTTCAATGGGAATATCTATACCTACAAGCTTGCCTATTTCAGGTGCCCACACACCGGCACAGTTGATGATTCGCTTTGTCGAGATCCTGCCGTAGTTTGTATCGATGGACTCTACAGCATTTGTCTTTGGATCAAGATTGATTCCGGTGATGTCACAATAGGTCATGACTTCCATTCCGAGTTTTTTGCCTTCTTCTACGAAAGCAAAGCATACCTTATAGGGACTGACTGCAATACATCCTGAAGGCGGTGTATAAAGAGCTCCGAATATATCCTTTGAAATGTGAGGTTCCATTTCACACAGCTCTTTATTTTCAACCATTCGAAGAGGATATCCGTCTTCGTTTTGTTTCCTCATATACTCGGAAGCTGCTTCAAACTCAGGTTCTGTCTCGCATACGTACAGACATCCTTTTCTCTCAAACTCGAAATCAAAATCAAACTTCTTGGCCAGTTCTTCATAATAATCTATGCTGTACTGACCCATCTTAGTATCTATTCCGGGTTGTTTATCACAGATCAGTCCGACAGCATCACAATGACTGGATGAACCGCTTGCAATATCGCCCTTTTCAAGTAACAAAGTTTTCAGTCCTCTGTCAGCAAGATGATAAGCAACCGATGTACCGATGGCACCTGCTCCGATGACCACAACATCATATACTAAAGACATATATGCACCCTCCTTCTTACTCTACAACTCCATTAGCCAGATCTCCGAAAGAGATAGGTCTGATCGGAGGTCTTGCTGATGAAGTGCCAACCTCCCAGGGCTTTGCTCCAAGTTCCTGTGCAAGGATCTGCTGTACCATTTTTTCACAGGTTCTTCCCTGGCAAAGTCCCATTCCCGCTCTGACACGTCTTTTTACCCCCACAACATCCTTTGCTCCCTGACGAATAGCTTCTTTTATTTCGGCCACCGTCACTTCTTCACAGCGACAAACGATCATATCATCACTAAAATATTCTGCCATAGTTTTATCCCAGCCTTTCTTATCAGTCTCTCCTATAAGCGTTTAATGCTTCTTACCTCATCGGCATATTCTTTAGGAATTTCTACGGTAACTACAGGTGTATGATCGAAGGCTGCGGGATTCATCACGTTTACAACCTTCGCACCGCATACCTCCTCTCCTTTTCTGTTAACGGCTGTAACTTCCATACCTTTCTCGGGAGTCGGCATATACTCATAAGGAAAAGCAACCGTTGCCGTATTCTCCGAATAAGCTTTGTTAACGATAAAGATAGCAAGTCCGGGACATTTGGAAACGCAGACTCCGCAACCCGTGCACTTATCATGAGAACAAGTCGGAAGATTCGTGATCGGATCCCCTATATGAATTGCTCCGAATCTGCAAGCAGCTTCACAGGGATTGCAGGGGATCTCCTGAACGCATTCGATAACGGCAACCGGCCCCTTCGCATAACGTTCATCAGAAGGCAATTTCTGAATCTGACTCAGTTCTTCATATTCCAGATAACCAGTATTGATCAATGCCATTTGACATCCCTCCTAATCCATTTCAACCGCTGCTACGACTTTCTCTTCGTATTCAGCAAGAATATTATTTTTTTCGATCTGTCTTCTCTCACCAAAAGGACCCATTCTCAGAGCTTCCAATCTCTTCCAGATCTCAATCCTCATTTTCTCCGCTTCTTTGGGTTCAATGAGTCCCAACGATTCAACTGCGGAAATACCGGCAATTCTTCCTTCTTCGAGTGCGGTATTTGCCTCTTCGACTCCCGTAGCATCGCCTGCTACATATACACCCTTTTTGGATGTTTCCATTTTGTCATTGTGAAGAGGAATAAATCCGCCAAAAGGTCCGTTGAAAGTAAGTCGGCATTTCTCAAGTTTGACCATATCCGTTGCAGGCTTAAGTCCTGCACCGATGGTAACGGTATCGGCTTCGATCTCTTTTTCGGTACCCGGAATGGGCTGAAACTTATCATCCACCTCGGCAATAACAACTTTACAAACTGTTCCGTCTTCTCCGGGAATCGCTTCAACAACGGTGTGTTTCGTATAAATCGGAACACCTGCGCGCCTAATCTTTGCTGCATGAACCGCATACCCTCCAATCTTGGGAGCGGCTTCAATAAGTGCAACCACATCACATCCGGCCTGCATAAGCTGATATGAAACGATCAGTCCTACATTTCCGGATCCGACCATTACAATTTTATTTCCGGGTTTTACGTGATTGACGTTGATCATTGTCTGTGCAGCTCCCGCACCCATAACACCGGGTGTGGTCCATCCTTTAAAGCGAACAACATTTTCACTTGCACCGGTTGCAATGATAACCTTCTTGGATTTAAGGGTTATGACTTCTTTTTCTCCTCCGTCGATACCTTTCTCTATTGCAATGAGATTACCGGGGAATGCACCGATGACTGTGCTCTGAAGCCAAATTTCAACGCCTGCTTTCTCTGCTTCATCAAGAAGCATCTTACCTATGTCAAAACCTCTTGTTCCGGAACGATGTGCACTTGATCCAAAGAATTTATGGATCTGCTTAAATAACTGTCCGCCGGGTTTCATATTCAGGTCTACCAATAAGACATCTGCTCCTGCCTTTGCCGCTTCGATCGAAGCTGCAAGTCCGGCGGGGCCTGCTCCTACTACCAATACATCTCTTTCCAACATAATATTAACCGTCCCTTTCTCCCGATCCTTTTGTCAGGTTATTTCAGTCCGTCCTGTGTCATTATCACCATGCCCTCTTTAACGGGAGTAATGCAGGTTCTGACATTTGCTTTTCCGTCAACAACCATCGAACAGTCCGAGCACTGACCTATTCCGCAGAACAGTCCGCGTGGTTCATGTTTTTTAACTGTATAACGATTAACCTTTATGCCACTTGCGAGGAGTGCAGCAAGGATTGGTTCACCTTCATAAGCTTCGATCTCTTTGCCATCAACCGTAATCTTTACTTTCTTCTCTTTCTTATCAACATCAAGGATGCAATGCTGTTCCACTCTCACACACATACAGACACCTCTCTAATTATTTTCAAAATCCGGTCCCGACAATTAATTCACGCCGGAACCGGTTCAAGGAGCACTTTAAGTACTTCAGGCAATTACCGCCGTAAACTCCATCTCAACAAGACAACCGTCAACCATCTTTACACACTGGGTGCAGCATCTTGCAGGATAATTTCCTTCCTCAAAATATGTCTTGTAAACCTCATTCATCTCAGGAATAAGATTGATATCCGAGATGTAGATAGTTACTCTTCCGACATCTGCCATTGATGCTCCGGCCGCTTCAAGAACCGCCTTGGCATTCTCCATAGTTGCCTTAGTCTGCTCTTTCATTCCTCCGGGAACCATTTCGCCTGTAACATCTGTTCCAATCTGAGTTGTAAAGATCATATTTCCCATCTTTACACCGAGTGCATAAGGACCATGACACTCACCGCACTTCTCACTTGTAATCTGTACTCTGCTCATTTTTATATCCTCCTGTTTTTGAAAATAATCAAAAGATGATGTTCACATCTTTGTTAACCAATGTTGTGGGAATAGTCTTTTCCGAGAAACGCTGCACCAGCTGCTTAAGAGCTCTTGCCCTTCCGTCATAGAATGAATCTTCCGAGATAAATGCTGCATGAGGTGTGATAACTACATTATCGAATTCGAACAATTCTGATGTTTCATTTGTCTCATCTTCAATTACATCAATGCCTGCACCTTTGATGGTTCCACTGCGAAGCGCCTCTACCAGTGCCGGTTCATCAACAACAGATCCTCTTGCAGTGTTGATAAGAAATGCTTCCTTTTTCATGAGCTTCAGCTCTTTTTCTCCGATAAGATGATAAGTAACATCCTTTATAAGCGGACAATGTAGTGATACAAAATCGGAAGTCTTAAGCAGATCTTCAAGAGTCTCAGCTTTCTCACATCCGAACTCAGCCAGGTATTCGGCTGTTTTGGTCGGTGCATATACCAGGATCTTCAACCCCAGTGCTTTCAATACAGGCACCATCTTCTTGGGGATTTCTCCGAAGAATACCATTCCGAATGTCTTACCGGTCAATCGATATGTCTTATATCCGAGAAGGGGATCCCACTTTCCGGATCTTACTGATTTATCATAGAAAGTAATCTTTCTTACAAGATCGATCATCATGCCGATCGCATGGACCGAAACTTCTTCAGCGCAAAATCCGGGAATGTTGGTTACGGATATTCCGTGTGCGGTTGCACCTGCGATATCCACATTATTAAAACCGATGGATTGAAGTGAGACCTGCTTGAGGGTTGGACAATTGTCCATTACTTCGCTCGTGACCTGTTCATATTCAACGACAAGGCCTTCTGCCTGAACCTCATTAATGTGAGATATAAAATTCTTGG
>JAEEGL017181667.1_pt1 | contig 15179 bp, 10 predicted proteins | sample 9134231 | NCBI WGS metagenome assembly JAEEGL01 (sample SAMN16246548, study PRJNA631951) | gut metagenome | biome: gut microbiome; feature: rumen; material: fiber-attached | host: Bos | place: Iran: Karaj | collected 2018-10 | reverse complement strand
TCGCTCAATCTCGGTCTCGCGGCCCACCACGGGGTCGAGACGCCCCTCGGCAGCCTCGCGCGTGATGTCCTTGCCATACTTGTCGATGACGGGAGTGGCCGAATTGTCACCTCGACTGACATTTCGTCGCTGTCGCGTCTCGCGGAAGGACGGATTTTCGCTCTCGCCCTCGCCACCCAAGTTGCCGCCACCGGGCAAGTCGTCGTCTTCCTCATCCTCTTCGTCGGGGAAGTCGGCACCCGCCATGGGCAGCGTAATATCCTGTCTCCAGTAGTTTTCCTGGAGTTTGTTTTGTTTGTTGATCATTATGATATAATTGCTATCTTGTTCTTTTGCTGTTATAACTCATCACGTTAACCAGCAAACACCGTGCCAGCCCATCAATACTGGCATCACATACAAGCCGGAGGCTTGCAAAACGATGACACGCCACCTGCTTTAGGATGTGAGGTGTGTACACTCGGGTGGGGTGTTTTTGGTATTGCAGGGCTCTGCTCTGCAGGTTATTGCCCCATGTCGGCAATTTCGCGGGCAATGGCATTCAACTCATTGCACTGGGCACGGGTGATGGTAAGACGCTCGTTGTGATGGGGCCATGGAGCAATGAGCAGCAGGCGGCCCTCGGCACAAGCGTCAAACTGCGCTCCTCCTGGTTTCCACATTGGAGAGAAACCGTTTTCCAGCAATACGATTTCTTTTGCTCCAGCATCAAATGCGGCCCTCATGATGGCCTTTTCTCCTGGACTGATGCATGGTGACACCAGAACGGCCCCTTCACGCACCATTGACAAATGGCGTTCAACCTCGTTTGTGATGTCTTCTTCACTTAGACTGCGGGAGCATTTCACGGCCACTTTCATGGGATAATCCAATAAGAAGCGGTTACCTGCCATCATCACGTTGCGATGACCAATCTTAACGCCTTGTTGCACTCTAAAGTAATCCGGCTTGTTGCGCTTGACCCATAGCCGGTGAGGATTGTCACGCATGTACCGCACCATAGTAACCAGTTGTTTGTTTCCTCGCAAAATGCGGTCATGGTAACCTTCTTCCCATAGTGTGGTGCCCAACAATGACCGGGTTACATCATTGCATCCTTTCTTAAAGCCGTTGATAACTAGCCCCAGGTGTATTGGTATTCTGTCAGTGACAAAGAGAACTCCATGCAGGTGGTCAGGCATGAGTTGGACTGCTTTGAGTTGGATTTGCGGATAGTAGGACCTGATTTCCCGCCAGCATTGCAGCACTTTCAGCCCGAGCTCACTCGCCTGCAGCCATGCATGAGGGTGCTTGTCATCGGGTGGTTGCACATTGCCGAGTATCGGCTTGCGGCCTTTCACAACGACTGTCACCATGTAGATGCAACGGCCGTAGTAGTCGTGACCGACCTTGCGACGCTTCATCGATGGCTTGACCTCATGCTCAGCATGGTGAATCTGCCACCACTGTTTGCGGTGCTCGTTGCGCTTGTCTTCCATGTCTCAAAAGAAGTGATTCGAGTTGAAACAAGCAAGAGAATTCCCTGTTTTTTACAAGCCGGAGGCTTGCAAAACGATGACACGCCACCTGCAAGCATCCTGCGGGTGGCGTGTCGTGGTTATTTGGGCTATTAGCCTTGTGATTCTACTAACTTAACAGCATGTCGACGATGGCTGCGACGTCGGCGATGTTGATTTCGCCGTCAAGGTTGACGTCGGCGGCCTCGGTGTTGAAGGATTCGGGAGCTGTGCCCAGGATGTAGTCGATGATGGCGCTGATGTCACCGATGTTCACCTCGCCGTCGCCGTTCACGTCACCAATGAGCGGGAGATCACCGCTACCCACGAGGGTAACCTGCTGGATGTTGGACCAAACGCTCTCGGTGCCGTCGGTGTAGATGGCCTTGACCATGTACTCGTAGATGCCGCCGTCAAGGGCACGCACCGTGTAGCAGGTGTCGGCAATGCCGCTCACCATGCGCCAGGTGGAGTCACCTTCCTCAACCACTTGTCGGCGCGGTGCTTTGGCTGTCAGGTCGCCATTGTAGATGTCCACGCTGTAGATGTAAGAGCGCTTCTTGTTGGCGTTCATGGCCAACTTGACATTTTGCCCCGTGCAGCCGTTGAGCACTACGGTATAGTCCTCGGGCTCGTCGGTCAGGGCCACCGTTTGGCTTGCTTCACCGCAGGACACGATTATCGAGCTCTTGTCGCTTGTACCATTGGAAGCAATCCAGTTTTTGGCATTAAATACCACAGTGACAGTGCTGCTGAGTTGCAGCTCGGGGCTGATGAGGTATCCGATTGCGCTTGATGTGCCTACCTTCAAAGACTTACCCGCAGCGGGATATACCTTGAATCCTGTCCAACCGGGATTGTCGGTGTAATCGTCAAGCGACTCGCCAACGTCAGTGTAGCCGTCGGCATAGGCATTCACCTTAGAGAAATTCTCACTCATCAGCAGAGTCGCACCCGATTCCTGATGGCGGCTGACCTTAAGGGTATAGCTTGACACATCACCGCCGCTGGTCCAGTCGGCACGGAAGGCGTTGGTTTCTACAGCCGTTTCGTCAACACTGAGCATGACAGGCACCTCTTTGACAATGGGTTGAGGAATGTCGCCGCCGTCGGTCCAGGCGGTGTGCTGTTTGGTACCCCAAATGTGTTCGGCCAGTTCAGGGTGGTCCACAAAGGGGTTGCGGTTGCCCTGTTTCTCATAAACACCCTCGTTGCGAATCAGCTCCTTTTGACTGACGGGGTCGGCACGGTGCCACTCCATCAGCATCTGCATGGACCAGTCGGAGAAGGCTTTGTACTGGTTGTCCAGATAATCCAGCTGGTCGCAGCCGGGCCAGTTGGAAACGTCGCTCTTGTAGCAGGTCACCATGTAGAAATAGATGCGTGCAAAGTCGCCCTTATACTCGTCGTCGGGCTCAAAGACCTTGTCCGTATAGCCGTTGTAAGTGCTCTTGCCCAACTTGCCCAACATGGTAACGCCCAGTTCCTCGTTGACATAGGTGACGGCATCTGATCCGTTGCACACGCCATAGGGGTAGTTGCTGCGGCGCTGATTGACATAGCCGTCGGTGGGAATAATCATCATGAGGTCGGTGTACATGGGATAAACCTCACCGCCAAACCAGCTCTTGGGGAACGAGTGTTCGCGGTTGAGTCCCTGGCCCACATAGGAAGCCGTACCCACATGATAGGAGCTGTGGTTGTACTTGCAGGTGGAGTACATGTCGATGTAATAACCGTCACTGCCCATGTCGGTGGTCGGGTAGCAGTCCCACAATTCGTTGTATCCCAGCTGGGTGTGGGTGTAGATGATGCCCTCCAGGGCCGTCATCAAAGCCTCGTCGCTCTTGCCGTTGGCATTGGTGTAAAAGCCGCTGGGAATATCGGCCATAGCCGTCAAGCCCACCAGCATAGTCAATAGTATTGAAGTAATTTGTCTCATTGGGTTAATATTTTAGGTGTGTATAGAATTGTAGATGGTGTCGAACAGGTGGCGAAAGGCTTTCTCGTCGGCAAGCGTCTGCCTGAAAGCCTCGAGTTGCTTGGCATTGTCGCTCTCGGGAATCCACAACTGCAGGTAGCCGCCATAGTCATATTTCTCGCTCATGTGTTCCATCAGGCGGCGATACTGTCCCTCACGGTCCAGGCCAGGCTCGTGTTTGAGCCCGTATTGCAATGCACGGCGCACAATGGTCTCACCGTCGATGATGCGGTCGGCCTCGGCAACTATGCGGCCATAGATGGTGCGGGGCTCATGGTCGCTCGACGCGCGGTGATCCTCGGCGGCATTGGCGATGGTGTCGATTTCTTCCTCGCCGAACCACTGGCGCAGCCGCTCGTCTTGGCGGATGATGCGGGCGCTGTGGATGTGGTGTTCCTTGCGGCCGTAGGCGAGCCCCAGGTCGTGATAGGCCGCAGCAACAAGCAGCAGGCACATGTCCACCTCGGGGTAGTATTGGGCCAGGCTCAATGCCTGGGAGATGACCGTCTCGACATGGTCGCGGCCATGCCCGGCATCAAAGCCGTCGTAGCGGGGGACAATCTCCCGCTCCACAAATTCCCTTATTTCTTCAAAATCCCTCATTCCCTCTCTCTAATCCCTAAACTCTAGACCCTAGACCCTAGACCTTATGCAGATCATGTCCCATGCGGGTTTTCTTGGTCTGCATGTAGAACTCGTTGTAGCGGTTGGGTGCAATCTCGATGGGCACGTTCTCGACCACTTCCAGGCCATAGCTCTCCAGTCCCACACGCTTCACGGGGTTGTTGGTCATCAGCCTCATCTTGGAAACACCCAGGATGCGCAGGATGTTGGCGCCCACGCCATAGTCACGTTCGTCGGGTTTGAAGCCCAGATGCACGTTGGCATCGACGGTGTCATAGCCATGCTCTTGCAGCTTGTAGGCTTTGATTTTGTTCATCAGCCCGATGCCACGGCCCTCCTGGTTCATGTAAACGACCACGCCTTTGCCTTCCTTCTCGATCATTTGCATAGCCATGTGCAGCTGTTCGCCACACTCGCAGCGCATCGACCCGAAGATGTCGCCCGTGGCACATGACGAATGCACACGCACCAGAATCGGCTCGTCGGCACGCCATTCACCCTTGATGAGAGCGATGTGCTCCAGGCCGTTGTTGATCTGCCTGAAGGGGATGAGCTTGAAGTGACCGTATTGTGTGGGCAGGTCCACCTCGTCGCCCACCTCGACGACTTTCTCGGTGCGCAGGCGGTAGGCTATCAGGTCCTTGATGGTGATGATGGGCATGTCGAATTTCTTGGCCACATCCATCAGCTGCGGCAGGCGTGCCATGGTGCCGTCGGGGTTGATGATCTCGATAAGGGCGGCAGCAGGGTAGAGGCCGGCGATGCGCATCAGGTCGATGGAGGCCTCGGTGTGGCCCGCACGCTTGAGTACGCCCTTGTCGACGGCCCGCAGCGGGTTGATATGGCCGGGACGGCCAAAGTCTGATGGCTTGCTGTCAGGGTTGGCCAGGGCACGGATGGTCATGGCACGGTCGTGCATCGACACACCGGTGGTGCAGCCGTCGAGCAAGTCGATGGTGACGGTGAACGGGGTTCCCAGCATCGACGTGTTGTCATCGACCTGCATGTTCAGGTCCAGTTCATGGCAACGCTCGGTTGTGATGGGGGCGCACAACACGCCGCGGCCCTCGCGCAGCATGAAGTTGACTTTTTCCTCGGTGATTTTCTCGGCCGCAATGATGAAGTCGCCCTCGTTCTCACGGTCCTCGTCATCGACTACGATGACAAATTCGCCGCGTCTGAGCTGCTCCACAGCCTCGTCGATAGTATTCAGTTTGATTTCTGTCATATTTTAAATGGTTGTTTTTAGCTATTTGTCGTGTCGCTGTATTCCATCTCGCGGCTATATTCGCCGTTGAGGATAGCGACCATCTGGTCACAAGTCTTTATCGTCAGCTGCACGTCGCGTTTCAGGTTCTTCTGGTGCCGCATACCCACCAGCCAGACGGGCAGTCCGATGGGGAACAAGGCTGCGAGAACGGTGCCGACAGTCTTGTTGCTGGCGGGCTGATAGGTGAGCAACTGGCGAATGACAGGGTAGTCCATGGCCTTGTTGAGCACCATCTGGTCGCGGGAGTTGGACAGGTAATCCACCAAGTTGTCGACTTGCAGTGACAGGGCCTTGATGGCGTTCTTGTCATATCCGCGCTGCCAGTAGTCGAGGTAACCCTGCTTGCTGGGGTAGGTGTCGAGGAATTGCTGGCACGAGGCTTTGAGCGCCTGAACCTGGGCGATGGCCTCGTCGGGTTGGACCTCGTTGATGATGACCTCTTTGGCCTCCAGCTTGCGGGTCTGATGCAGCCCCGTGAAGCGGCGCAGGAAGTTGAGCCAGGCGTCGGGGTTGAATACTGCCGAATCGTTGACCGCCTTGTGAGTCAGGAACACGCCTAGCGGCAATAGAATCGCCGAACTGAGCCAGATACCCTGCCACACTTCCCAACGGCCGTCACGCGCCAGCTTATAGCCCGTGTTGTCGATGACATAATAGACGATGAAGAGCATTACCGACACGACGATGGGCATGCCCAGTCCTCCCTTGCGGATGATGGCGCCCAAGGGGGCTCCGATAAAGAAGAAGATGAGACAGGCCAGCGACAGGGTGAATTTCTTCATCAGCTCGATCTGGTGGCGCCTGATGATGAAATTGTCGTCACTGATGGTATATCCCTGGAATTGAAGGTCCTGTATCGCCGACATGGTCCGCATCAGCGCCTGGTTGATGACTTGCTCCTGGTCGTGCGACGGCAGTTCCTTGATGATCATATTGATGTCGACAGGCTTGTCGAGTTTGACTTCGTTTACGGGGATGATTGTGGGCTTGCCGTCCTTGTAGAGGGTGCGCTGGGAGGGCACACCACACAGGGACTGGCTGCGCAGCTTGTTCACCACCAGCATGGCTGCCGAGTCCACCTTGAGCCTTACCGAGTCGATGGTCTGCCGCAGTTCGGCGATGTCCTTGCCCACATACTGGGATCTCATGGTCTCGTCGTCCATGCGCGAGAAGTTGGCGTCGTAGGGGATGAGGATTTCCTTGTCATGGAAGGTCTCGCGGCGATACAGGTCCCCGCTCATGCCGTTCACGCCTCCGCCCGAGCCCATCTGCTCATACCAGGCTCCCTTATAGAGCTTGAGGAACAGGCTGCGCTTGTCCTCGGTCATGCTCAACCGGCCCGAGTCGGCCGCCACGATGCGCGGGAACATGCTGGCATGTGACACGTCATAGATGAGCACGTTATAGAGCATGTCACGCTCCTTGTCCTTGCGTTTGACATAGATGTTGTAGCCCGGTATCTGGCTATAGACGGTGCCCTCGGGGATGTCCAGCGTGGGCGAGGTCTGTCGCATCGAGAACAGCAGGGTCCACATTTTCACCTGTGACTTGGGCAGGACGTTGTTTTGGAAAAAGAAGGCCCCCACGGCCACAATGGCCATCAGGATGGCCAGCGGCTTCATAATGGTCGTCAGTGAGATGCCCGACGATTTCAAGGCCGTCAGCTCAACATGCTCGCCCAGGTCGCCAAAGGTCATCAGCGCTGCCAGCAGGATACTCAACGGCAGGGCCAGCGGCACCATCGACAGGGCGGCATAGAAGAAGAGCTCGGCCACCACGTCTATGCTTAGTCCCTTGCCCACCAGCTCGTCGATGTAACGCCACAGGAACTGCATCATCACGATAAACAGGCAGATACAGAAGGTCATCAGGAACCGGGGCAGGAACCTGGACAGCATGAACGTGTATAGTTTTTTTATTCTCAACTTCTCGATGTGACGGATAGTTAATTCCAAACTGCGAAATTACTGCATTTTTCCTTCATGACAAGCGAGCAAGGTCATATTTTTAGAGTTAACGGCCATTGTTTTCACTTTTTCCACTTTTTCCACCTTTTCCACCCTTTCCACATATACACGACCGTTCACCCCCACGCCAAGGCGCGAAGCCGCGAATTTTTTTTAAGTCTACGAATTAATCGAATTAAACTAATGGCATCCGCGCTCATGGCCCCTCACGTTATGGTCATTGGGTGTTTCAGATGGCATTTCGCTGAATCGTTACATGAAAAATGGGATGCCCGTCAAGTGGCGGGCACCCCATGTGAGTGTGGATGTGATGTTGATTAGTGGGTCAGGGGAGAATAGTCCTGGCCGTAGCGCAACATCTGGTCGATGTAACCCTCGGTGTAGGAAACTTTCACGTCGATGAGCTTGCCGTTCTTGTCATACACGGGAGTGTAGATGGGGTTGACAAAGCCCTTGTAGGGGGCAATGTGCAGACCCTCGTAGCGGGCGAGCACTTCCTTGTGGATTTCGGGGTCAACCTTCACGCCGTAGGTCTCCACCAGCTGGCGGCCGGCCTCGTAGTCACCCTCGCTCTTGATGCGCTGCACCTCGGCCAGCAGCTGGGCGAACAGGCCGCGCAGCTTCTGGTAGTCGTTGATGCGGATGTATGTCTTGCCGTCGCGCTTCACATACTCGATGACGTTGTCCTTCTTGCCATGCTGGTAGCACCACTCGCTGATGAACTTGCGGTTGCGCATGTGGGCCTCCTCGATGTCTTTGCCCGGCACGATGCGGGTCAGCTGGGTCATCAGGCCGTTCATGATGTACTTGTAGTACTCGGCCTTGTAGGTGTCCATGTTGGGGAAGATGCCCAGTTCCACGAGCTTGGGATCGGCCAGATAATAGAGGGCGAACAGGTCGGCACGGCCTTCCTCGAGCGACGAGCCGTAGGCCTTGAGGGCGTCCTGGTCAACGCCGGGCAGCAGTTGTCCCGAGGCATGACCTAGGCACTCGTGCAGGTCGGTGTGCAGGGCGTCGGCGATGTCGAGGTATTTCTTCATCAGTTCCACCTCCTCGTTGCTGTAGGCAAACTCCTCGTTGAAGCCGGTACCGGCGGCTACCTTGTTGTAGGCGTCGGTGATGTTGTCGATAGAAACCGACTTCGAGCCATGGGCGGCACGGATCCAGTTGCTGTTGGGCAGGTTGATGCCGATGGGCGTCGAGGGGTAGCTGTCACCTGCCAGGATGGCAGCGGTGATGACCTTGGCGCTCACGCCCTTCACGTTTTTCTTCTTGAAGCGGTTGTCAACGGGCGAATTGCTCTCGAAGTACTGTGCATTGTCGCTGATGAGCTTGGAACGGCGTGAAGCAGCCTTGTCCTTAAAGTTGACCATGCCCTCCCATGAACCGGTCATGCCCAGGGGGTCGCCATAGCTCTCGATGAAGCCGTTGATGAAATCAACATCGCTCTTGGTCTCTTCGGCCCACATGATGCTGTAGTCGTCGAAGGTCTTCAGCGAGCCCGTCTGGTAGAACTTGATGAGCTCGTTGATGTAGGCGCGCTGGCCCTCGTTCTCGGCCACGGTGGCAGCCTTCTGGAGCCAGTAGACGATTTTCTCGATGGCTTTGCTGTAGAGGCCGCCCACCTTGTAAGGCTCCTCGGTGACCTTGCCGTTGCGCTTCACCACCTTGCAGTTCAAGCCCCACGAGATGGGAGTCAGGTCGGTGGTGTCCTTCAGGTTGTTGTAGAAATCCTCCACTTCCTGCTGGGTCACGCCCTCATACATGTTGCAGGCCGAGGTCAGGATCAGGTCCTCGCCGTCGGCTTGGTTGACGCGCTTGGCCATGAAGGTGGGGTCAAAGATGACGCGGTCGAGCACCTTCTTCTCGCCTTCGCGCTGCTTGGCGCCGGGCAGGGCGGCAAACTGCTTGTCAAAGAAGTTCTTGCTGAATTCGGGGATGAACTTGTCCATCGAGTAGTGGTGATGGATGCCGTTGCCAAACCACACCTGTTTCAGGTATTTCACAAAGGCCAGATAGTCTTTGTCGGTCTTGTCGCCCTTGTAGTTGCGATAGATGTCTTCAAGGGTTTGACGCACCATCAGGTTATACTTGCAGTTCTGATCAAACAGGATGTCGCGGCCGTTGAGGACAGCCTCGGTGAGGTAATAGACCAGCTCCTTCTGCTGGAGCGACAGGTCCTCAAAGCCGGGCACCTGGTAGCGCAGCACCTCGATGTCGGCAAAACGGTCAACAGAGTAGTTGAAGTCACTGTTCTGTGCCATAGCGGTAGTAGCTAATGCCGCCGTTGCGATGACGGCAATGATGGATTTTTTCATGTAGTTGATTATTTAAAGAATTGAATTATGTCTGGATTATTTACCTTTCATCTTGGGGTAAATGACACCGTTCTTGTCCATGATGATGAGGCCTTCTTTGCCGGCAGCGGCTCTGATGACGTAGTTCTTGCCGTCATTGCCCTTCATCAGGTAGTTCTCTTTGTCCTTCACACACTGCTTGGTCTCAACGACCTGCTCGGGCTTGCCGCTCTTGTCCTGGCCGGCTTTCCACAGGCTCAGGCGATAGGTGCCGTCGGCCAGATTCTCGAGGCGCACTTGATAGTCCTCGTTGGCAAACTCGGTAGCGATGTGGTCCTTGCCGTCCTCGGTGGGCGCAGCTTTCTCTACAGTCACTTTAGCCGTGGCCGCTTTCTTGGCGGTGTCAACCTGCTCGGTGGCAGGAGCCTTGGCGTCACTGTCGTTCTTCTCGACTTTTCCGTTGCAGGCAGTCATGGCCATCATGGCCACAGCTGCGATAAGAATAGAAAATTTCTTCATTTCTAAGTGATTCTATTTATGATTTAAATGATATGTATAAACTCCTCTCTAATAAACCCTCTCACACCGCGAGCAATAAGCGGATGCCACTCTAAGCCCTAAGCTCTAAGCCCTAAACTGCTCGCGCAGCGAGCCTTATTCCACGTACAGTACCAGGCCCTTCAGGTACTCGCCCTCGGGGTGGTAGATGTTGATGGGATGGTCGGCAGGCTGGGTGAGTTGGTGCAGGATGCGCACTTTGCGGCCCGTTTGGGCGGCGGCACTGAACACCGCCAGGCGGAACTGCTCCTTGTTCACCGCCTGTGAGCAGGAGAACGTGAACAGGATGCTGCCCGGGGCGATTTTCTCCAGGGCCTTGGCATTCAGGCGGCGGTAGCCAATCAGGGCGTTGTGCAGGGCGCTCTTGTGCTTGGCAAATGCCGGCGGGTCCAGGATAATCAGGTCATAGGCGTCCTTCTCCATGTTGTCCAGGAACTTGAAGGCGTCCTCGGCAAACGAGCGGTGACGGCCGTCCTCGGGGGCAAAATTCAGCGCCACGTTATCGTCGGTCAGGCGTACGGCTTTGGCCGAACTGTCCACCGAGTGAACCAGCTGGGCACCGCCCCGCAGGGCATAGACCGAGAATCCGCCCGTGTAGCAGAACATGTTCAGCACGCGTCTACCCTGGCTGTAATGCTCCAGCAGGCGGCGGTTCTCGCGCTGGTCGACAAAGAAGCCCGTCTTCTGTCCCTTGAGCCAGTCGACGTGGAAGCGCAGGCCGTTCTCCAGGGCCTCGTCGGTCTCCATGTGCCCGATGATGTAATCGTTCACGGGGTCGAGGTGGGCCATATAGGGCAGGGTGGTCTCGCTCTTGTAATAGACGTTGTGCACACCCGGCAATTTGGCCAGTGCCTGGGCAATGGTGTTGCGGGCAAAGTGCATGCCGGGCGAGTGGGCCTGCATCACGGCCGTGGGGCCATAGATGTCAACTACCAGGCCGGGCAGGAAGTCGCCCTCGCCGTGTACCAGGCGGTAGGCGTTGTTGTCGTCGCGCTGCAGTCCCAGTGCCTGACGCATGCGGTAAGCGTCGTTGAGTCTTTGCTCATAGAGGGCCTCGTCGATGGGCGTGTCGTCAAACGTGAGCATCCTCACGGCAATGCTGCCTATCTGGCTGTGGCCGTTACCGATGAGTTTGCCGTCGTGGGCATAGACCGTCACCAGGTCACCCTCCACGATGTCGTCGTCGGCAGCCGCAATGGCCCCCGAGAACACCCAGGGATGGAAGCGCTTGAGTGATTCTTCCTTGCCGCGCTTGAGAGTTACAGTTTTATAGGTCATGTTTTGTTTTTAGTTTTTAGTTTCTAGTCCTTAGTTCTTAGTTGTTAGTTGTTAGTTTTTAGTTGTTAGGTGATTCGCGACACCTAATGCCTAACACCTAACGCCTAATGCCTAATGCCTAACACCTAAAGCCTATTTAAAGAAAAAGCGGTAGATGTCGTTGCCGTTGGCAAACAGCAGCAGGGCAATCAGCAGGGCCATGCCCACCGTCTGGGCCCGCTCCAGGAACTTGAGGCTGGGCTGGCGGCGGGTGATCATCTCAACCAGCAGGAACAGCACGTGACCGCCGTCGAGAGCCGGAATGGGCAGGATGTTCATCACGGCCAGGATGACCGAGATAAAGGCGGTGATGTTCCAGAAGTCAACCCAGTTCCACGTGGGCGGGAAAATGCTGCCGATAGTGCCGAAACCACCCAGGCTCTGCGCTCCTTGCGGGGTGAAGATGAGTTTGAGCTGCTTGACATAGGTCACCAGCTTGCTCCAGCCCATCTCGATGCCGCGGGGAATGGATTGCAGGATGTTGTAGCTCTTGACGGTGGTGTGGTAAATCTTGGTCGGCTCGGTGAGCATGATGCCCAGTTTGCCGTCCTTGTCGATGGGGACATCGGTAGCGGTCAGCCGCTTGCCGTCGCGCTCATAGAGCAGGGTCACGTTCTTGCCCTTGTTCTTCAGCAATTCGGCCGTGAATTCGGTATAGCTGGGGGTGGACACGCCATTCACTGCCAGCAGGTGGTCACCGGCCTGCAGCGCGGCTTTCTCGCCGCCCATGCGGGGCTGAGTCTGCGACACAACTACGGGCAGGCGATAGGCCATGAAGGCCTGGCCGTCCTCGGCGTCGTGGTTGGCCTGGAAGATGAAGTCCTTGGGCAACGCGATGGTAACGGTGTCCTTGTGGTTGCGCAGCACGGTCACCTCACGGGCAATGAGCATGGCGTTCAGGTCCTCGCTGTTGAAGTAGCTCAGCGCCTTGCCGTCGGCCGTCAGGGGGATGTCGCCATCCTTGAAGCCTGCCTTGTGGGCGCTGTCGCAGAATTCCATACCCTCGGTGGCGTCGGTAAAGTTGATGTATTGCTCACCCACGGCATAGACGATGCCCGAGTAGATGACCATCGCCAGCAGGAAGTTGAACAGCACGCCGCCCAGCATGATCAACAGGCGCTGCCAGGCAGGCTTGCTGCGGAACTCGTAGGGCTTGGCGGGCTGCTTCATGGCCTCGGTGTTCATCGACTCGTCGATCATGCCGGCAATGGAGCAGTAGCCGCCCAGGGGCAGCCAGCCGATGCCGTACTCGGTGGCACGCCACGACCGCTTGTTCTCCTCAGGAGCATCCTCTACTTTTTGTTTTGCTTTCTTTGCTTCGGTAGATTCAATTTTTTTCACTTCCCGGGCTTCGATTTGTCTTTCGACGGGCGTTTCCATGGCGCCCATCTCGTTGCCGTGCGAGAACCACTTGACATACTTGCCAGGTTTCCACTTGACGATGGACAGCCAGGGGTTGAAAAACATGTAGAATTTCTCTACCCACACGCCAAACACGCGGGCAAAGAAGTAGTGGCCAAACTCGTGGATCATCACAAGCAGACCCAGGGAGAGGAAAAATTCTAAGGTCTTTATCAGTGTTGCGCTCATTAATTGAGTTTTTAGTTCTTAGTTGTTAGTTGTTAGTTGTTAGTTGTTGGTTGTTAGTTGGGTGGCGATGGCGCGGGCCTCGTCGTTGCTGGCCACATAGTCGTCATAGGTGGGATGCTTGACAAGGTGCGCCTGGGCCATGGTGGTATCGATGATGCGGTAGATGTCGGTAAAGCCGATTTCGTCCTTCAGGAAGGCGGCCACGGCAATCTCGTTGGCGGCGTTCATCACACAGGGGGCCGTGCCGCCCGTGCGTGCCGCGGCATAGGCCGTGCCCAGCAGCGGGAACTTGTCAAAGTCGGGGCGCTCCAGCGTCAGGTTGGCCATGTCCTCGATGGTCATCTTGCGGCAGTCGCTCGCCAGGCGGCCGTCGGGCAGTCCCAGGGCGTAGCGGATGGGCAGGTGCATGTCGGGCAAGCCCAGCTGCGCTTTTACCGAGCCGTCCTTGAAGGCTACCATCGAGTGGATGATGCTCTGGGGATGCACCACAATCTCGATATCGTCGGGCATCACGCCAAACAGCCAGCGGGCCTCGATCATCTCAAAGCCCTTGTTCATCATCGTGGCCGAGTCGATGGTGATCTTGGCACCCATCGACCAGTTGGGATGCTTGAGCGCGTCGGCAGCGGTGACGGCGGTCAGCTGCTCCTTGGGCAGGGTGCGGAAGGGGCCGCCCGATGCCGTGAGCCACAGCTTTTCCACGTCCTGCATGCGCTCGCCCACCAGGCACTGGTAGAAGGCGCCATGCTCGCTGTCAACAGGGTAGAGCACGCTCTTGGAGTCCTTCAACAGGCGGTCGATGAATTCGCCGGCCACCACCAGGGTCTCCTTGTTGGCCAGGGCAATGCGCTTGCCTGCACCGATGGCGGCAATCGTCGATTCCAGCCCGCTGTAGCCCACCATGGCGGTCACCACTGTATCTATCTCGGGGGCGGTGACAGCCTGGGCGATGGCGGCGCTGCCGGTGGCTACCTCGATGTCGGTGTCCTCGAGGGCGTCGCGCACATACTCATAGTACTGCTCGTCGGCGATGATGACCATGTGGGGACGCATCTGGCGCGCCTGCTGGATGAGCAGGTCGGCGCTGCTGCGGGCCACCAGCAGCCAGGCATGGAACAGGGCAGGGTACTCAGCAATGATATCGAGCGTCTGACGCCCGATGGACCCCGTGCTGCCCAGCACTGCAATATTTCGTCTGGTCTCTCTCATACGTTCTTTTTATTACAAACTGCGAAGATACTGCATTTTTCCTTCATGACAAGCGACCGAAAACATATTTTTAGAGTTAACGGCCATTGTTTTCGTTTTTTCACTTTTTCCACCCTTTCCACCATTAACACGGCCGTTCACCCCACGCCACGGCGCAATTTTTTTCAAACAACTTGGACAACTGACTGGTTAAACAACCGTAACAACTTTCTTTTTTTGGGCATCCGCGCTCTTTTGGCCCCACGCTAAGGCGCAAAGGCGCGAAGATTTTTTATAGTTTACGAATTAATCGAATTAAACTAATTGGCCTCCGCGCTCATTAGGCCCCACGCTAAGGCGCGAAGACGCTAAGATTATTTAAAGCCTGCGAATTAATTGATCTAATTGGGGTCTTGGCGTGAGGCTCGGGGCGTGATTGCCAGCAAATGTCTAAAAATATTACTTTTTCTTGCAAATTATTGAAAAAAACACTATATTTGGCGCCAAATAGCATTCAAAACTAATATTAACCTTTAAATTAGAATTGATATGGTAAATAAGAGCAATACCCCGGGGGCGGGATAATGTATTCTTTCGGCCCCTTATACCTTTAGAAGTGAATTTATTAATCTTTTAAAACTTTACAGATATGAGAAAAATTCTTTTACTCCTGTTTGCCGTGTTGCTGACCGCTCTGACGGCCAGCGCTTACAGCTTTATGTATAATGGCATATGCTACAACATTACCAACTCGACGGACAAAACCGTTGAGGTGACATACACGATAGGCTATAACACCTATAGTGGCAGTGTGTCCATCCCTCAGACGGTGAGCAACAACGGCACGACCTACAGGGTGACCGCTATCGGCACGATGGCTTTCCGTGAGTG
>JAEEGL016093516.1_pt1 | contig 15179 bp, 9 predicted proteins | sample 9134231 | NCBI WGS metagenome assembly JAEEGL01 (sample SAMN16246548, study PRJNA631951) | gut metagenome | biome: gut microbiome; feature: rumen; material: fiber-attached | host: Bos | place: Iran: Karaj | collected 2018-10 | reverse complement strand
GTCGCGCTTGGCCTCGGGTGTGAAGGTCTTATTTTGCGTGGGGATGTTCTCGAAGAGGGCATCATCGTCGAGCTTGATCTCGTTGCGGCCCTGTTCGAAGGTGATGCCAAACACCTGCTTGCGCTCGATAGGCTCGGGCACATAGGCAGGATCAATCTTGATGACATTGTAAGTACCCTTGCGCTTCTCACGCAGAATCTGGAGAGCCTCGTCGGTATAGTCAGGAGCAATCACACCGTCGCTCACCTCACGCTTGATGATTAGGGCCGTCGTGGCATCGCAGGTGTCGCTCAGGGCGATGAAGTCGCCATACGACGACATGCGGTCGGCGCCACGGGCTCTGGCGTAGGCCGAGGCGATGGGCGACTCGTCGAGGCCCTTGATGTCATCCACGAAATACACCTTCTTCAGCGTATCGCTCAAAGGCAGACCCACAGCGGCACCCGCAGGGCTCACATGCTTGAACGATGCGGCTGAGGGCAGACCCGTAGCCTGCTTCAGCTCCTTCACCAGCTGCCAAGCGTTGAGGGCATCCAGGAAATTGATGTAGCCGGGACGGCCGTTGAGAACTTCGAGGGGTAGGTCTTGGCCTTCCTGCATAAAGATGCGCGAAGGCTTCTGATTCGGATTGCATCCGTACTTCAATGCTAACTCTTTCATAAACTTTGGAAGATTCATTAATAAAACCGGGTGCAAAGTTACGAATTTTCAGGGGCAAAACAAAAGAAAGTACCAAATAATTTTCTTTACGATGGCTTTGCCGACGTGTTGCCGACGGTGTGCAGCGTCAAGGCTACCGTACGAAAGAAGTTAAAAAAAGGTAATCGTGCGGCTATTCCGTCATTTTTGCGTAATTTTGCACCCCAAATCGAAATCATATATATTAAATAAGGTATAAAGACAATGAATATCCAGTTTGAATGTGCCGATCAGATCAATGGACTGATGACCATCACGATCGAGAAGGCAGACTATGAAGAGAAAGTAAAAAAGACGCTGAACGACTATCGCAAGAAGGCTCAGGTGCCCGGTTTTCGTCCTGGCATGGTGCCCATGGCACTCATCAAGAAGCAGTATGGCACCGCCATCAAGGCTGAAGAGGTGAACCGCGTGCTGGGCGAGAAGCTCTATGAATATGTGCGCGAGCAGAAGATTCGCATGCTGGGCGAGCCCCTTCCCAACGAGGAGAAGCAGCAGCCCCAGGATCTGGCCAGCGACGGTCCCTTCACCTTTGTGTTCGATATCGCCGTGGCTCCCGACTTCAAGGCAGAGCTCACCGAAAAGGATAAGATTGACTACTACGACATCAAGGTTGATGATAAGCTCATCGACGATCAGGTGTCAATGTATGCCTCACAGGCAGGCGAGTTCGTAGAGGCTCAGGAGTGGAGCGGCAACGACACGCTGAAAGGCGATCTGCGCCAGCTCGACGCTCAGGGCAACACGCTCGAAGGCGGCATTGAGGTTGAGGGCGGCATGATCATGCCCAGCTATATCAAGGGTGAGGACGAGAAGAAGAAGTTCGACGGTGCCAAGCCCGGCGACATCATCACCTTCAATCCCAAGAAGGCCTATCCCGACAACGATGCCGAGGTGGCTGCCCTGCTGAAGGTTGACAAGGAGCAGGTAAAGGAGATGGAGAGCGACTTCAGCTTCCAGATCACCGAGATCCGCCACTTCCAGCCCGCTGCCATCGACGAGAAGCTCTTCGAGCGCGTGTTCGGTGAGGACGTGAAGACCGAGGCCGACTTCCGTGCCCGCATCGCTGACATGATCAAGCCCCAGCTGGCTGGCAACAGCGACTATAAATTCATGATCGATGTGCGCAAGTACATGGAGAAGAAGGTGGGCGAACTGCAGATGCCCGAGGCACTGCTGAAGCGCATCATGCTCCAGAACAACAAGGACAAGGGCGAGGAGTTTGTCGATAAGAACTTCAAGGCTTCTATCGACGAGCTGAAGTGGCACCTCATCAAGGAGCAGTTGGTCGAGGCCAACAACATCAAGGTGGAAGATGCCGACCTGAAGCAGGTGGCCAAAGAAGCTATCCGTGCCCAGTTCGCTCAGTACGGCATGAGCAACATCCCCGAGGATGTGCTGGAGAACTATGCTGACGAGCAGCTGAAGAAGCGCGAGAACATCGACCAGTTCGTTGACCGCGCCGTTGAGGCTAAGCTCTGCACCGCCCTCAAGGCCGTGGTGAAGCTGAACAAGAAGGAAGTCACCCTTCAGGACTTCAACAAGATGATGCAGGAAGCATAACTCCTTGGTTATACATATCATACAAATGGGATGCGCCGCTGGCGCATCCCATTCTTCTATTCTTTCACTTCCTTACTTCACAATGGAGTCATACTACCTGCTTATCTTGAAGCCGAGTTTTCACTTTAATCGTAGGACTTCACCAACTCTTAATGCAGTAAACAGATTCTTGTCATTCATTTTTGAGAGAGAACTAAGCCTGATTCCAAACTGTTGTGAGATCTTGTAGAGTGTATCCCCTTCTTTTACTCTATAATCATCTTTTGGACCTGTATATTTTTTCTTTTTCTTTCCTAGAAAAACAATGTCACCTTCATTAAAGTCTTTTTCATTGGTAGTCTCATTATATTCCAATAATTCTGACTTGGGTATGTCATATTTCATAGATATAGATGATAGCGTCTCACCTGGATAGAGAATTGTGCATCTCACATCATTAATTTCAACCAAAAACTTCTTGATAGTCTTTTGAACATCCGCTTGTTCTTCTGTCTCCTCATTTTCCTCCAATTCAAAATTCTGTTCTACCAATTCTTCAATGGTGATTGTTCGAGTGATGACCTCTTTCTTTCCTGGTCTGAGTTTAACCCCACCATTTAAGGCATATAAGCGATAGGTATCGATATAACCAATGAGTGCCTTAGCATACGTTGGCGAAGTTGCATAACCTGCTCGTTGTAGGCCATTGGCCCATCCTCGGTAATCGTAAACACTTTTGCTAAATAAAAAACTGTATCTCTCATTATTTACAAGAAATCGCGAGTGGTCTTTATACGACTCCGCAGCAGAGCCATACCATCTGAAGTGGCTTTTCGATGCCTCATCATCCCAAGCCGCATAGGTTCTGTCAGTCCACCCGCCATAGCTCTTAATGCCAAAATGATTGTTCGCATTTATAGCCAGTCCACTTTTTCCTGCTCCAGATTCCAAAATGCCTTGTGCCAATGTGATAGAGGCCGGAATACCATATTCCCTTTCTTGCTCCAAGGCAATCTGCTTATATTTTGCAATATATGCCTGAATATCAGAAGCAGACTGGCTGTGCCCTCCTAAAACAGAGCACCACAAAATAAGTTGAAAGGCCAAAAGGCGGTATATGTATTTCATAAAAAAATTCCATATGGGAGTTCCTCAATAGGAATTAGAATTAGTAGTAGTCTTATCTGTCATAAATAAGGTTTCCCGGGGTCTGACGTAGAAGTCTATGCATTACTATAAGTATACTGACCACAGTACATACTAAAACAACGATGACGGCAAGTAGTGTTTTAGCATTCCATAGAATAAGCCAACTATATGCTCCGTCCTTCATAATACCCAGGACTCGCAATAATAGTTCAACCATTCCAGTGAAGGCCAAAGCTATTGCAAGAGCCGTGGAAACAATAGCCACAATGATTGCTATGTAAGCTTTAGTCAGCTCTCGGGTAGAGATGCCAAAAGCTTTGAAAGTTCCAAGATTCTTGCGAACCTTCTGGAAGTAACTCTGCATCAAGTTAACTATAAAGATAACAATACTCATGATGGAGAATAACAACAATGCTAATGTTAGGATGTTAGCCATGGTGCTGACTGCATTGAAGTTCTCTTTTGAGTTTACTTGTGACATCTCTATCTGCAATTGGTATTTGTCTTTCATAAATTGTTCAAAGGAACGTATAGCGTCTAGTTTGTTAAATCGTATAGACAAGCCATTGTCAATACCTAACTGATCGTCTATCTTCCTCAAACTCTCATCATAATCATACACCCTGGTCAAACCACGTTGACCATATTTCTGAAGAATAGCTTTCTCAATATCATTTATTACGTGTATCGGTGGTCGTCCATCTGGATAAACAGTCTTTATACATCCTAACTGCCATGAGTGCAAGCGTTCTTGAATACGTTCTTCAGTTATCTTTACTGTGGCATTACCACGAAAAGAGTCTGGTATAATTTGTAGTGCGCCTTCATCAAAGTCACTAATCTCTTTAGGGACAAAGAAATATAGTTTGCGTGCATACTGCTCCTTGCTGAGATTGAATGGCTCTGGATCGTAGTGGTCATTGTATTGAATATAAAAGTACTTTGAAGCGATAACATCTTTGTTCATTGGTAATCTCCTTACGACTGCAAGCAACGGTAATGGTGCTCGCAAATAGCCATCATAGGTTTTGAATCCAAGAGTGTCGGCTTGTTTTGCTGGTACCCTGCAATCCACGAAAGCAGGGATATTGTTAAAATCATAACCTAATCTTCGTATGGCATCCATCGTCATGATTACCCCTAAAGAACGTTCATGAATACTATCGGTTATGGCAACATACTTTCCATTAGAACGGATCACATTATCTTCATCTAAAACTTTGGCAATAAGATCACTATTCATGTTCTCATAGTGCTGAATCTTGAACAACTGATATTTGCCTTGTGTACCAATGAAGTCAAGAGAAGAGGCTATTTCCGTCTGTACATCGTCATACAAAAACCGTTCTGTTAGAGAAGTATCATTCAGTTCATCGGCAACTTGTCTAAGATTTGTAGCCGATGATTCTTTGTACACATTCAACCAGAAAGTGAAAGGGTCGTTCATTTTCTCGTCGAGATAAGCCACACTTCCTGCAGAAAAGGATATCGCCAGAAAAGTGGCGGACAGGACAATAATAAGAAGCCATAAATTTACAGCATGCTTCCCCAACACGACCCGGCTCTCGCGTCGCATCAAAAGATATTGATGCTCTTTGAACATTTTCATGTTGTTATTTTATTTTTTACGTAAATAATCCTCAAATTCAAGTGTCTTATACATTTCTCCTTCAGACTTCCAAATCGTACGATCGCTATTCGGCATGAAAACACTCGTATTATCTATCATACCAAAGATAACATCTTCATCTGCATCCTGTTTCTTTGGACGAATTTCCTTCTTTATTTTAATGATAACATCTGCAAAGGAAGTTGCTAAATGCATGTCGTGACTAACAATAATTGCCGACGAATCACTATTTCCATTAGCTTTGTCGCTAAGTATTTGCATTACACGCATTGCGTTTTCCGGGTCAAGATTTCCTGTCGGCTCATCACCAAACAGCACAGAATAATCTGGCAATATAGCTCTTGCAAAAGACAAACGCTGTTGTTGACCACCTGACAATTCCTGAGTCATTCTTGACTCGTCAACACGCTCCAAACCAAGCGAATCAAGTACCTGTCTAGTACGTTGAAAACACTCATCCCGTGAATAGCCCTGTAGCATTCGGGTATATGCTACATTTTCGTAAGCTGTGAAATTCCGCATCAAGTTGTTATTTTGGAAAATAAAACTAAAATTTTTCAGTCTGAATCGTGACAACAATTCATCGTTCACATGCCATAACGCACATAGATCCACTTGACTTCCGTCGATATCATGGAAAATGAACCTTGTAGAGGCATCAGGTACGATGGTATTATTCATCATACCCAATGTCTCAAGAATCGTACTCTTACCTATTCCAGATTCACCTACGATAAATATTCTCTTGCCCCGTTCTAGTTGAAGATGCCTTATTTCTAATACGACTCGTGAGACACCCTCCCGAAAAGGTTTCTCATACGAACAACGCAAATTTTCAATTGTGAATAGATTCATTTTATCATCTTTTATGGTAAATCATCCAATGGTATCCAATAGTAATACATTCCTCCAACCTCCATACGATAGTCATAGCCTGCAGGGATTTTCGTGAGTTTCTTATATTTCTTGTCAAAACGGTCAAGAATATCGAAATACTCATCATCTGTTACCGTTTTTCTATTAAGCAAATCACTTAACGAATGTTTTGTAAAACGCATATTGTCAGATTTCACATTGACGATGCCGTATATCTTTTCTTCCAACGTTTCAGGATCCATCTCGTCAATTTCCTTATCAGAAATACTGCCTCCCAACTGCGCCTTCATGAGGGTTCGAATTGCTGTTACATATTTTGTCCTATCCGGATTCTGTTCGTTAGCAGCATCACTAATTGGACGAAGCTTCTCAATAAGCCCAGTAAGTTCATCCGCAGACAAATAGAGAATTGCACGCCAATTGTCATCATCGCCAAGGCCTTTTGTTTGCGCATAGCCACCAAAGGCGGTGATAGCTTTCACTTGGAGCCAGTCTTTATAGCCTTTTTCACCAAGTTTTTTTATAAGGAAATCTGGATAGAAGCTATCATCACTAAGAGCTTCTGCATAAATGCTCTTTTGTGCACTGACAGATTTGGAAAAACCGCTGATACTATTGCTGACAAAGCGGGTTAACTCTTGAGGGTCCATCTCTTGATCCTGTGTTTTGTTATATCTAACAGAAGCGAACAATGGGTTACCACCCTTCTCTGATGATAGAGAAGACCGGAAAAGATAGCCGTCATTAGTTAAATTTCTATTTTTGTCGCGAGCGCTAGAAAACACAGCTTGTGCACCTAACGCCTTGTATTGTTCTTCTACATTTTGTTTTACAAGACTCTCCATGATGTCGAAGTAGCGTTTACAACTGCCCGATGAAGAACGCATCACCTGTATGGAAGCCAGTTGGATATTGTTTGACACTAACTTTCCTAAAAGTTTTTGCTCCTGGACCATAGTTTCATCTGTTCCGTGATACCCCACAAAAAGTAACAAATTACTTTGTTCAGCTTTAAACCCCATTTCCGCACCATTAGTTGCCTTTTCTATAGCTTGTGCCAGACTTACATTGCGTTCTCCAGAGAGTCGAGAGTTTGCTTTATTCAAATTGAGCATTTCTTGAAGACGAGCATCATCGTAATTACTCAACGGCACGACCGTTACTCCATTAGCACCTTCTGCTAGACTTCGGTAAAGCACAAGGCCAACTTGGACAGTAAGTCCTTGATTGACATACTCCTTACAAGTAGTAAGAGCAGACTTGACTGCTGGAAGATACTTGCCCATTTCTGCTGTGGCCTCAACAGCCAAGATTACATTCATCTGAAGTATTTGTTTTGCTGTTTTATTCACCCTTCCACTGATGTTTCCCACAAATTTACTGGCAGCATTAATGCTATGACCTGTACGATCAGCAAATGATGTACAGAGCACCATCCCATTAATATCAGGCTGGCTAAGGATGGGGAAACGCAATTGCTCTTTTGCCATACGATATTTGTATAGTGGATTCGAGTCCCCATTGGATGATCCAAATTCCCACCATGTGACTGGTTGTGAAGAGCGAGAAATAGTCTCATAGACCTGAACACGTTGATTACGGTGGGTCTCAACAAACTTAGGTAGCCAGTTGGGCTCCAAGCAGGAGCGCTGGTTCCATTCTGTGTATGCGTTTTTATTAACCCATCCATAGATTGTTTGTGCATTGCTTACTTGGGCTCCTGAACAGAGTAATGCAAATTCTCCATCATCAGTTTCTTTCATAACATAATAGAAATTCATATCTGTATTCAGAGGAGATGATAGACTCAAGTTGTCTGGTGAGTTGTATTTTTTTGACTGAAATTTCTCATCTTTTGACATTTTATTGAGGTTGATGGCTATTATTCCTTTTTTTAACACTCCTCTCTGATCGGTTGGACATTTATTCCAAAGCAGTAAGTTTTCCATAGGAATCCAACCTTTACTTTTGATGTTTGCAGGAATATCCGGATATCGAGCCTTGTCATCGCTATATATTAGAGCCATATCTCCCTTTATCTCAGCAATACAGACTTTTTCACCGAATCCTAGTTCGCCCAATCTTTTCGATTTATCTGGTGATGTATAAGTGGGATTTTGTGCACGATCGCTGTAAACAACCCATAATGCTTGTTTGGCACGCCTATCTTGGCCCCATCCACTACCGTTTTTGAATTCCTGGGTAAGGGTTTCCATCATTTGTGGTTTGTTGGTAGCCAATATGCCGGGCAATTTTGCCTTAACTTGTTGTGGTAGTTCAGGTGCCTGAGCGTGGACAACTGCTACATATGAAGTGATTATTGCCAATAATAATAATTTACTTCTCATTGTTATTTCAAATTATGTTATACAATTGTATTTATCAAAAAGCGTTATTTAATAACTCCTATCCATATTGATATAACGTCTACAATCATCAGGATTAAGTATCCCGAACGGGCCTTCATCTTCATTATAGGTTACTGTCCTGGGACAAAACACATTGAAATGGAATTCATCAGCAATATGTTTCTTGATGTCAAGTTCGAAGAAGAGAGCAGCTAACACGACCTCGTTATTGCCAGCCGTCCAGAAATCCTGTCCAACATGGAAGTCGAAGTTCGTTTCCTTGTAAAGAGGAGTACCATCTTCTGATATAAAATTATGCACATTGAGCAAGTCAAGTATCCGCTGCCTGTCCCGTGTACCATCAACACTATAAGCAATATCTTGGTTGATACTAGGCATTAACTTCTCATCAAAATCAGCACGATTGTCATCTCCTTCGACGTTTACTTTTACAACAATTGGATCATCCATCCCCCTTGAAAGATAAAATATTGTCGGACCTTCCATCACTCCACGGTTCCATGCCGTCTTAAGTTTCTTTTCAATTTCTTGGATGGTCATCGTTGCATCTTGTGCTATGTAGACGAAACTAAATGTCTGTGAAGCAGGCGATGGAGTAGTCTCTTCACTATTCTCCTGTGCCATAGCGGGAGTATTGTATATCAACAATGTACAAGCGAGAAGCATGCCCCACAAAAAACGGAATTTGATAGTTTTTGTTCTCATATTATTCATCTGTAATGTTTGTTAACTTTTCAATAAAATAACTCTCAGTACTCATCAAAGAATTCGTTCTTTTCATCTTTGTCATCAGTGACACTTTCTACTTTTTCTCCAACAGGTTTCAGAGTGAGTGAAGTAATGTAATTGTACTCATCATATTCGATAGCAATTACCTCAACCGACTTCCATACACGATTGTCCAGATACAGCAACACCTCGTTAATCAATGTCGGTTTCATTTTACTATCCTTTACAATGAGTTTTATTCCTTGTGACAGATAGGTTTCTATGGAAGTCTTGTCTTTCGCATCAAAGAGGCGTTTCAAATCTTCTTTTGATAATTTATCAACGAACTCACGAGGGATGACAAAACCTGTCACATGGGTTACTGCTGTCATAATTGTCGTATCGTTCCACTCCACTTTCGCCTTAACATTATATCCTTCTTCCAAAGGTATTATTCCCTTGAAGCATCCGTCATCTGTCTTCATTAGGATACTATCGCCATCCAGAAGATAGTACGTCACGTCGGCATCAGCGATGCTGTCCGTATGTAGCGTAAGCGAGAAAGTTTTACTATCCTTATCATATTCGGGCCTGTCAGCAGAAAGCTGTGGTTCACCTCTTCTGGTGCTATCTGTTTCAGAATCTGCTGATGAATTCTTGCAACTACCCCCAAGGCAACAGGCCACTACTATCATTATAGAAAATAGTAATTGAATTGCTTTTCTTTTATTCATTTTATTCGCAACATAAATTGTCCAACATCATTCTGTTTCCTTGCTCTCTGTAGCTGTAACCTTTACGCATGTCACTTTACCTGAAGAAGGGTCTGTTACAACATCTGTTACTCGAACATTGCTATAAGCTCTGTAATTGACTCCTTGTCTGAAAGCTTGATAATCTGTTGTGTTACGACCATTTACAACAATAACACATCCATCAGTTACCTTGCTACTCTTTTGTCCAGCTGCAACTACTTTTTGAATATCATTTTTAAGTTCGTTCCTTTTTCGCTCAGCTTCAGCTTCTGCTTCTCGTTTCTTCTTTTCCGCAGCAGCAACTGCTTCTTGCCTTTTCTTTTCAGCCATCTCAGCAGCTTCTATCTTTTTCTGCTCTGCTTGTTCAGCTTTTTTCTTGGCCTCTTCAGCTTTCTTTTGTCGGGCTTCTGCATCTTTTCTTTCTTTCTCCTGGCGTTTTATTTCTTCTTTTTCCTTCTTAAGCCTTGCTTCCTCTTCTCGTTTCAGACGTTGCTGCTCGGCTTTTTCTTTCTTCAGGCGCTCTTGCTCCTCTCGCAATATACGTTGTTCCTCATCTTTTTCTGCTTTAAGTTCAGCCTGACGCTCCCGTTCAATTCGTTGCTGTTCTGCTCTTTCAGCATCCTCACGGGCTTGTGCTTCAGTTTTCTGCTGTTTTTTTTCTTCTTTTAGCTGAGGTTTATTACTACTGTCATGCTTAGCAGAAACGAAGTCGCTAGATGATTCTTCTGTGCTCATAGAATTATGTTCACTATTAGATTCCGCCTGATTCTGCGTTTCGAGGCTAGCCACCGTCGATTCAGTCTTGTTTAATGCAGATTCTGTATCTCCCATTTTTTTTATGAATCCCGTCGTCACATATCCCACGGGAACACCAATAATAAGGATGGCCATAATGACCCACCAATTTGTTTTCTTATTGTGCATAGTGTTATATCTTTAAAATTTGTAAATTAAACTAGCTGCTATACGTAGTGAGTTATGTTTAATTCCGCCCGTCTTGTTTAACAAGTTTACCTTATCGCCTTTTTCAGCTTTTTCTTTAGGGGTGCTCGCATTCTGAGGCAACGTATAGCTAAAGATGGATTTCCCATTACTACCATCCCAACTATTACTGCCCATAATATACTGGATGCCAGCATCAAAGGCAACAGAATTCGTCAGATTAACTCGCAGGCCCAGTCCTGCCAGGACATTGATGGACATTTTTGATTCCCATCCTGTCTCATCAACATTCAATGACAGACCACTCCACTCACCAAAGCCATTCAAATCTACATTACCTTTTATAACGAGAGGGTCGCTACCGTATCCTGAATAAATTCCATAAGTCTCATATTTATCAATGTTTGCAGACCACTTACCAGATGACATCTGAACTCTAACTCCTAAATCAGCATATGCAGAAAGTGTAGGAGTAAATTGATATTCAAAGTCTGCATATACAGGTATGACTAGATCGCTTGCTTTGAGTTCTTGTATTAGTCCACTACCACTAATATCATAGTGCCGTGTGTAGGATTCTCCGTCTTCATCTTCTATACAACCAATAATATCATCAGATCCAGATGACATTTTCATCGTTAAGTTGTTGGATGATAGTCCGATACCTGCAAAAAAACCTATGTAATATTTGCTGGTAGAAGGAAGTACATATCCGAAATCAACACCGAAACTCATTTCATTGTCAGTCGGAGTCGTGATAGCGCCATCCTTATCGTTCAGTTTATTGAAGCCAGACAAAGCAAATCCCATGTTTGGGCGGATACGATATGACTTATCGCTATAGTTGGCTCGAATTTTCCTTCCTCCACATTTGCCCTCAGTGATAATTTCTCTCTCAACGTCGGAGTTGTTGTATTTAATCTTATCGTCCGGATGGAGTATTACCTGGCCATACAGATTCCACCTCACGTCCCGTCCGTTAATGGTGAGTTTATTATCACGTTTGTAGTCGCGTTTATTCTCTTCTTCACGCGTCCTTTCAAGCACGGTGAAGTCTTCAGGAAACACCAATGCTTCATACTTTGGGTCCATATCCATTTCAGTTATGTAACATTCTCCCGTCCCTTTTTTTAATGAAATAACGGCTCTTAAGCGATAGTACTCACCGAAGTAATCATAGGAACTGAATAACGTTCCACAATTGCTATAAGAAATAGCCTTTTCAAAGGCTATAGGCAACCTCCATTCGTCACCATTGTCTTCAATTGGTCCGTCTTTCTTGAGGTTCCTTACCACAACCTTTACTCTCTTGGCTTTTTGTAGCGTCATGACATAGTTGTCCACAGAGAGTTTGGAATCACGGCTTAGATTCATCAAATCATTGCCGATTTGCAAATTGTTATTTACGAAAAGTTTTCTGAATGTATACTCCTCCTCGTCGTCTGACACTGCTGCCGACTTGGCATATTCACTAAAGAGTGCATAAACCTTTTGGTAGAATTCGCGTTCCTCTTGTGGCGTCAGTTTCTGAGCCATTGAGCATGTTGCCATCACAGAGGCGATCAATACAATTAAATACTTCTTCATGTTTATTCCTCCTTCACGTTATTTGATGACAATTTTCTTTTCTGTTCTCAAATTTCCGACATTGCACCTTATTACATAGATGCCTGGCGCAAGCCCGCTTAAATCAAGTGAAACATCGAATCGTTCACTTGCAGGAAGACTAATGAGTTTAACTATAGTACCACTCATAGACGTCACCGTTATTTTTGCTGTTGCAGGCGATACAAGTTCTGCCATTAAGCGTCCACCGCTTAGAACGATATCGCCACACTTCAAAGATTGAATAGCAGTTGTACCACGAGTTGTTGGAGTTTCATCTCCTATAGTATTCCTTCTCTTGCTACTTACGACATTTCTGTCGCCAATATTCCATCTTGTATAAACCCACTTATTTATCTTAGGATCTTGAACAACACTCAAATCTTGATACTGCCAATAACGATTGTGCGTTGTTCCATCTTGAGTGGCATCGCCATATCCGAAAACAAATTCATAACCATCTTTTGTCAGGTCCTGATCAGAGACTCCATCCACACTGGCAACCATAATTCCAGAAGCGCCTTTACCCTTCATTTCCAGTTTAGTGGGGGACTTAGGACTTGGGTAAAGATAGAATGTTAGATTATTCTTAAGGGCTTTATTCTCCGAATCATCTTCATAACTAATAATAGCTACGATTTCATACGCTTTCTTTTCGCGGAGATTCGTATACGTTAACTCATTAGTAGTAGAAGATTGTCTCTCCTCAGCTACTATCCAACTGAACTGCCACTTATCACTATTATCCCATCCAGTAGTATCAATCTTCAACACAACGGCATCATCTATAGTAGACTCAACACCTTCAGACGCATTAAGACCTTCAAGTTCCAGTTTCGCAGGGACAACTGGACAGCGGTCTTGGATAATGTTAAAACTTGAAGTAACAGAAGTACCCAAATCATTTATCCATTGAACAGACACTATTGCTATCCGATCATTTTGGTTGTTATTATTAAAAGAAGCCTCCATTGTAACTTTACCGTCTTTACCTCCTGTATATTCTTTAATTTCCAACCAATCAGCATTTGTTTTAGGCACCCATTCTTCCACATTACTCTCAACATCAAAGGATAACGATGTCTTTGCAACCTTAATTGAAATTGTATCGTTTTCTATAATTGCATTATCTTTTTTAAGTTTAAGCGTTGCCTTACCTTTCTGCGTAACAATATAAGAGTATTCTTTCCCCAATGTTCCACTCGTTTGTCTAAAAATAATAGTAGTTTCACGTGGACTAATGTCTGGGTTTTCTTCAGCTGTTAATTCAACATTCACGCTTCCACTTGCATCCTTGGACTCATTGGGATTTGCAGAAAGCCACTTAGAGTCAGAGTCTTTTATAAGGACTTTCCAACTTACATTGTATTGGACTTCGAATGAAATCGAACTTTTTGAATTACTTAAGACAAGAGATTCAGGTGCTTTTACTTCAAATTGTTCATTAAGATTAGACTGTTTAACTTCTATTTGTTCAGCACCGCCACTCCATCTTACATATAATGTCGTCACACGCTCTTTACCTGTATCATTTTTTAAAGCCTTCACTATCACTTTTTTATCAAATGTACCAGAAGAAGGATCAATAGACAACCAATCAACCCCTTCTTCCATTTCAATTGACCAAAAGGTATTACTTTTGATACTGATTGTATCAGGTTTTTGCGGTTCACTACTAAACGAAAGAGACGATTTATCCACAGAAAGGTAATCTCCAGGCCTATTTTGAGAGACATTAACTCTCTCTTGCCCTCCACTCCATGTAACAAAAATAGTTGCATAACGATTAGTTCCTTTATTTTCGGTTGCAACGACCTTAACGACCCCATCATTAATTCCTTTATCTGGGGTTACTGTCAACCAATCACTATCTTGGCCGGAGTATTCAACAGATAATGTCCATGAAGTATTACTAGCAATTGTAAATTCCAGTTCATTACCTGCGGCACTGAATTGGATTGTATTATTGCCAACAGACAAATGATCACCTTGTTTGTTTTGTGTAATCTCAATTTTTTCATAACGAGTTGTATTACCACCATCTGTCCAAACAATAGTAATGGTCGCGGAACGTTCCTTTTCACTTGTATTCTCCTTTGCCGTTACACTCACCATACCATCGTTACTGCCACTCATTGGGGCTACTGTCAGCCAGCCGTCACCACCTGTGACTTCAACAGTCCACGACGTGTTACTGCCTACAGTGATGCTCTGAGTGTTGCCTGAAGCACTAAATGTCATTCTATTAGTACTTACAGAAAGATATGGACCAGGAGCAGCCTGCTTAACTTTAACAACTTCTGCACGAGATATATTACTACCATCAATCCATTCTATAGTAATCGTAGCAGTACGTTCACTGGTAGTCTCATTCTTGCCTGCAGTAACGCTGATTGTACCGTCGTTGCTGCCGCTCATGGGAGAAACGGTCAGCCAGCCATCACCACCGGTAACCGCTACGGTCCAAGACGTGTTACTGCCAACGCTGATGCTCTGAGTATTACCGTCGGAACTGAAAGACATACTGGTCGTACTGATCGAAAGATAAGGACCGGGAGCAGCCTGGGACACCTTCACGGTCTCAGTACGGGCTGTACCGGAACCGTCTGTCCAAGATACGGTAATCGTGGCGGTACGCGCACTACTATTTTCATTCTTGCTTGCAGTAACGCTGATGGTGCCGTTATTGCTGCCGCTCTTCGGAGAAACGGTCAGCCAACCGTCACCGCCAGTAACCGCTACGGTCCAAGATGTGTTACTACCAACGCTGAAGCTCTGCGTATTACCGTCGGAACTGAAAGACATACTGGTAGTACTGATAGACAAATAAGGGCCAGGGGCGGCCTGCTTAACCTGAACGCTCTCAGTACGAGTCGTGTTCGTAGCATCCTTCCAGGTCACGGT
>JAEEGL015820797.1_pt1 | contig 15179 bp, 9 predicted proteins | sample 9134231 | NCBI WGS metagenome assembly JAEEGL01 (sample SAMN16246548, study PRJNA631951) | gut metagenome | biome: gut microbiome; feature: rumen; material: fiber-attached | host: Bos | place: Iran: Karaj | collected 2018-10 | reverse complement strand
GGGCCCAATCCCCAATCCCCAATCCCCAATCCCCAATCCCCAATCCCCAATTTTTATTTTTTTTTTGTTTATTTTTAATAATATATAAATATATTTTTATTTTTTAAAATTATTTATTATTTTTCATATTTATTAACTCATTAAATTAAATTATTTTCTATATTAATTAATAATAATACTAAAACAATAAAAATAATTACCACTGATTCAATATTAATTTCAATTAAATCAGGCAAAAAATTTTTTTGGAATAAAAATTATCTCAAAATGTTTTATTTTTTTACCAAATAAAAAAAAATACGTAAATTTAATTTTTTATTGAAACAGATGATTTATTATTTAATAGAAATAATTAATTTAAAATAAAAGAAGATTTTTAAAAATTTATTTTAATATTATCCAAAAGTTTATTACAATAACATAACTCATCTATAATATTTATGAATTTATTATTAATTTTAAATATTCAAGAATTTTTTTCTTTTTCAGCAATCCATTAGAATAAAATTTGATTTTAAACAAATGAAAAACAATTTATTATTATTATTAACATTTTTTATAAATAATGTTAATGTCATAAGTTCTTTTCTTTCCATCAAAAAAATAATTAATTGAAAATTGAATAATAAATTTTAAATATATTAAATGTAATTATTTATTTATAATAAAAAAGAAATAAAAAAAATATATTTTTAATAATTTTAAAAAAAAATTTTTTTTATTCATAATAAAATATAAAAATTCCATTTTTTTACAAATGAAAAATTTTTAAATATAAATATTTTATAAAATTTAAATTATAATCATAAGCAGTAAAACTTTTTTTTTGTATTCTTCAAATATAAGTTCATTATCAGTTTTGAATAATATTTTTTTTAAGTAAATATAAGCTTTTTTTATATAATTTAAACTTACTGTTGTCATATCATCTCCAATAATTTTTTTTTGGGTTTGTATAATCTTTTGGAGCTAAATTTATATTTTGATATTGAAGAGAAAAAAATGTTCCATTTAAATAATAACTAATATTCTCTTTTGGTTGACATATTATGCTTGAATTCGTTTTGTTTTTACATGGAAATAAATTTAAAATAATAAACGAATATGTATGCTCTGAAAATGTTCCAAATAATGTTTTATTTAAATCTTTTATACAATATATATCTGATAAAGAATAATTTTCAAATAATTTTTGATATTCATTTCCAAAATATTCTAATTTACACCTATTTGCATTTAATTTAGTTAAATTACTATAATTAAAAAGACCATTTTCCATTCGAACTCCTGTTCGATGATATATTGAAGGATAATAAACTGTTTCATCTACAAAATTTTCATAAGTTTTAGATTTTCTAAAGTAAATGAAAAAAAAATTTCTTTATCTAATAATACAAAATCTTCGTTGGTAAAATAACGTTTAAATGTTAATGAATTAATTTCTTTTTTACAAACAAGTTTAATTAAATAATATATAAATATTGCTATTAAAAATAACCATGAAAATATTGAAGTAATTACTCCAACTAATGTTCCGTTTTTGGATAACCTCCTATAAATAATCTTGGATTATATCCATATTGATCAGTAATATTTAATATATCAGAAAAAGAGATTTAATATTAATTAATTTTAAAATTTATTTTTATAATTTTCGATTTATTTTTTATGATTTTATATAGTTAAATTTTTTTTATTTTATAAGTATTTATATTTTAAATTAAAAAATATTTAATTTTAATAATTTATAATTTATAAAAAACTAAAAAATCATTAAATTTTTTATTTGAATATTCATATTTTTCAAATTCTTTTTTAATTTTATAATTTATATTTTTCAATAAATAAATACTATTATTTCTATTAATATTTTTATAATTAAATTTATTTATTTTATTATAATAAAAATAAATATTATTATATTGCATTGGATATAAACTCCTTTTAATATTTTCATTATATTTAACATTATTTAAATATTCATTCACATCCTGTTTTAAATAGAATAAAATTACAGCATGAATTGCATTTCTATCATTTTCTATATGAAAAGATATATTATTATTATTCTTAAAATTTAAATCATTTATAATAAAATTAATTGCTTTGTCAATTCCAGGATAAAAAGTTTTTAATTCTTTTGAAAAAGTAATAAAATAATATTGTTCAAAAAAAATAAATTGTACTAAATAAATAATAACGGGTATAATAATTAATTTATTATTTATTTTTTTAAATACAAATCTTATTCCTAAAGAACAAATAATGATTAAAGGAATAAAAATTATATTAATTCTATTTATATTAGGGTTTATTAATGTGCCAATAATAATACCTGCAATTGTATACAAAATTAAAAAAAATTCTAAAGTTATTTTTTTATTAAAAAAACCTTCTTTAGTTTTATTAGAACAATAAATAAAACCAATAAATAAAAATAATAAAGAATTTTTATAAAAAATTCCATATTCATTAATACTATTATATAAATAACCATCACTTTGTTTTAATATAATATAAATTAATTTAATAAAATTAAATACAGAAAATAATAAAGAAACCTCTTTATCTCTCATACTATACATTTTAGGTATAGTCATAAAAGGTAAACATATTTCTTTTATAAAATTTTTATTTACTAATAAAAATAACATTAAAGGCAATGCAAAAATGAATAAAATAAAACAAGACAATAAAATAATAAAATTTACATTTATTTTATTTACATAATAAAAATAGATACTTTGAATTAATATTATAAAAGGAAGTACTAACCAAACATTAGCATAAGTATATAATGATAATCCATAAAATATACTAGATAAAATAAAATATTTTTTATTTTCACCACCTTTAACAAAATAAAATATACCTAATGTTAAAAAATAAGGAGCTATGTTACAATCCATACTCCATCTACTTATCATAATATGATAAGGTGAAATAGAAACAAAAAAAGTAATAAATAAAGAAGTTTCAATATCATAAAATTTTTTAATCAAATTATATATAACAATTAAATTTATAATTGATAAAATTGCAGAAGGTAATCTTATTGATAATGTGTTTAAATCTAAGAAATAAATAAAAGGAATTTCTAATAAAGATAATAATATACTCATTCCATGGCCCCAAACTGTTAAGTAAACTGGATATTTTTTACCATATGAATCTTTACCAAATTTATATATTGTATATGCATTATAAGCTCCAAATGCTTCATCTTGATTGATTGTATAAGGTATAGAAGAAAGTTTGTAAAATCTTGAAAATATTGAAATTATTATTATTATAAATAAAAAAATTTTTTCATATATTTTTGAGATATTTATTGGTAATATATTTTCATTATTTATTTTTGAAAAATAATAAAAAATATTATTTTTTGAATATGGTAATAAATCATTTGTTTTTTTTAAGTTATTCATTTAATATTTTAAAAATAAAATTTTAATATATTATTAATAAATACATATTAATAAGATTAAAAATCTTATTATATTTTTTAATAATTAAAAATTTAATATTAAAAAATATATTATATATATCAAATTAAATAATAATATTTATTTATGATTTGCTTTTAAACTATAATTTATATTATTTATTTTTGTCAACATTTTAAAAGAAAAATTTTGATTTAAGCTACTTAATTCTTTAATATCTTTAATAGTTTTATCCATATCTAATAATGTACTATTAATTTTCTTTTTATTTTCATATAAATTATCCATATGATATAATAATTTAGGAAAAGAATTTTGAATATGTTGTTGAGTATAATATAAACCTAATGAAGGTTCATTAAATAAAGTTAAAACACTTTTATCTAAACAATCAAAAACATTTTTTTCTTCTTCCATAATTCTTAATATAAATATATAATTTATTTTATAATATAATAAAATAATATATTTAAATATTAAAACAATGTCATCAAATATTTACTTGAAAAAATTAGATAAAATAATAGATACACAATCACAAAAAAATGTAAAATCATTTAATCTTGACCCATTTGTTTCATATATTATTTCTAAATATAATAATCCAAGCCAAAATAATCAAGAAACGATTTCAAATTTTGAAAATATATTAATTAAACTTCTTCATAATAATTTTGATACAACTGTAAAAACTTTTTGTTATTATTTAATATGTAATTTTAATCATGAATTTTCTGAAACATTTTTTAAACAAATAAATTCTGAAATATTTAATGACAACAACAGTTTTAATAAATTTGATTTAAATATAAATTCATTGAAATTATTTTTTACTTTAGATGATAAAGATATTATTGAAAATTTAAATTTTTTAGAAAATATTTTTAAAGTAAAAAAATTTGATTTTAATTATATTATAAATTCTTTTTATTATAGTAATTTTCCAGTTTTATTATTATCATTATTTAATAAGATTAATTATGATGATTTTCGTATATTTAAAACATATTTAATAAATTTTTTTTTAGAACTTTGTAATATATTAATTTTTAATAAAAATACAAATGATGGAACATTTTTAAATTTAATTAAAATTTTAAATAAAATAATAATAAATTTCAAAACATTTGAAAAAATAAATACAATAGATAAATTAATAAATAGTATTATTATAAAAATTGTAGAATTTTTTTTTAAAAATAATGCAGAAGGTTTATATGATATAATAATTTTATTAAAATCATTTGATAATAAATTATTAAATGGTTGTATAAATTTTCCAATTAATTTATATAAAATTTATATTTTTTTCTTAGATGAAAATAACAAAAATTCAAAACAAATTAATAATATTAATAATATAATATTTAATTATATATCCTTTTTATTTAAAGAATTAAGAAATGTAATTGATCCTGATATTTTTTCTGAATTTAATAAAACAATTCTTGAATTTTTAATTTTATCAAAAAATTTTAATATTTCTAAAAATTTTGGTTCAGAAATTTTATCAATTTTTTCTTTATTTTTAACTTTTTCTGACCATTTTGATAAAAGCACATGGTTTGATTCAAACATAAAATTATTATCAAAATTAGTAGAATTTTTAGATAATAACAATATAATTGATATTTCATTATTATTATTAAGTCTAACAAAGAATATAAAAAATTACAATGATAGAATAATAACAATTTTTTCTTTATTTTCAAATTTAATTTTTTTAGCTATAAATTACAGTAAATTTTTTTCAAACGAAAGTTTAATTCTTTGTTTATTCAAACAAGATTGGTTTGTATTATTAATAAATAAAGAAGATGTTGATAATAGAGAATCATTATGGAGAAATGATTTATTTATAAGTTTAATAGAAGCTTTATTATTTTATAAAATAAAAATATTTGAAAAAAAAAATTTTAAAAAAATATTAATTTTATACACAATATGTCAAGACATAATTGATGTATGTTTTAAAGTTTTAGATTGGAAAGATGATTGTGGTGAAGCAATAAAAATGTATTTTTTAATATTAGAAGAAACATGTTTATTTTTTAATGAAAGTTTTTTTAATAGTATTTTTAAAGATAATGATGAATATATAAAAATGAAAAAAAGAAGTGAAGATATTTTATATGAAATTTATAAAAGATTTAATAGTAAAAACTGGAATAATATTACATTTAGTAATGAGTATAGTAAATATAAAAGTATTAAAATTCTTGCTGAATTTATGGATTTTAATGCAAAAGATAAAGATAAAGATAAAGATATTAATATTGATAATATTATTGAAGTTATTTTTATGAGATTAAATGATATTTCATTAGATAATAAAAATGAAAAATTTTATGAAGAAATTTTAAGAGCTATTTTATGTATTGGAATTAGATTAAAAAATTATAATCATACTTATAATTTAAAAGAAAAAATTGTGAATAATTTAACAAATTTTAATGAAAATTTAAATAATAATATGAAAAATAATAATAATTGTGATCTTCAATTAACAAATAATTTACAAAATTTTTCTGAAAAAATAAAAAATTTCCTACTAAAATTTTATTATAAAAATGAAAATAATAACAATAATAATCAAATAATTATAGATAAAAATTTTTTAGATAAATTAAACAATAATTTTTATTTATTCATTCCAAAATCAATAGAAAATAATATTTTTCTTAAAAACGCAAATGTTAACTATAATAATTTATATTTAATAAATTTAAATGTAAATTGTTACAACATTTTATCAAAATTATATAAAAAAAATTCTTCAATTTATTTAGATAATATTATTAATTATTACACATTTCCTTTATTAGAATTTAATAATGATAATTGTCATAATTGTCATATGATAATAGATAATTTAGATAGATATATATTTAGTGAATGGAAATTAATAACAGGAATAAGTGACCCTATTCATATTTATTATAATTTTAAAATTGATATTGAAAAAAGAGAAATTGAATTATTTATTAAAATATTTAATAATGTTAGTGTTGTTTTAAATAATGTTTATTTAAAAACTTATTTATCTGAAAATTTAATTTTATTTAATGAAAAAAATTTAAGTAATAATTATAATACATATAATAATAAAGAATTTTATATTGAAATTCTTTCACCTTTTACTTATTATGATTTTACTGTGAAATTTTATTCAAAAAAATTCGATAAAAATAATATTAATATTGATTGTTCATTTGATATGAAAATAATTGATAATAATCCTACAACAAACACACCTATTAATACGATAACAAATTTTAGATTAAATTCTGAAAATTTTTACATTCCTTTAGATTATTTTTTAATTAAAGATAATTTTTCTCTTTATGATAATAATAAATATAATGTTTTTTATAATACTTTAGAATATGCTTTTACTGTTAAATGTTTTACTGATTGTAATCCTAATGAAATTATTAATAATATAAGTAAAAATATAAGTATTATTGAATATATTACAAATAATATTAATAAAAATAAAGAAAATGAAACTTTTGAAAAAATTAAAAAAAAATTTAATTATGAAGATAATGTTTTTGATTTTAATTTAGATGAAAATATAAATTATAATAATTTTAAAATAAAATTAGCTGCATTTAGTATTTATAATTTTTGGGTTTATATTGTAATAATGGGTGATTATAGTTTTCAAAATAATAAAAGTATTTTAAATATAGAAGTTAAAACAAATGATTTATCTGCATTAAAAACTATAAGTAAAGAAAAAAATGATTTTTTTAAAGAAATTATGGGAAGAAAAATTAAATTTTATTAATTAATAATAAATACATATTGTAATATTATAATTAAAAATATATTATATCTAATATATAAATATATTTTAAAGATTTTTACAACATCTATTCCTTTTTTTTCCATTTAAATCTTGATTATTAAAATCTAAATTAATATTTTCTCCATTTTCATCATTTTGTAATAATTCTCCTTTTTTTTCAGTTTTTTCTTTATTTTTTTTATAATTTTCAACTACTTTTTCAAATAAACATTTAAATGCTTCATCAACATTTTTTCCTTCTTTTGCACTTGTTTCAAAAAAGCCTAAATTATATTTTTTTGCTTTTTCTTCACCTTCTTCTATTGTAACTTTTCTTAATTCTTCATTATCATTTTTATTTCCAACTAATACTATAGCTGAATTTTCATCACTTTTCATTCTAAATTCATTTATCCATCTATCGACACTTTCAAATGAACTATAATTAGTTATATCATATACAATTAATACACCTTTACTTCCTTTATAATATGAAGAAGTCACCGAACGATATCGTTCTTGTCCAGCAGTATCCCATATTTGTACCTTTACATTAATATCATAAATTTTTAAGATTTTTGACCCAAATTCAACACCTACAGTAGATTTCATATCAGGAACATATTCATTTTTAACATATCTTATAAGAAGATTAGATTTTCCAACATTTGCATCACCTATTATTAATGTTTTGAAAATAATTTCATATGAAGAATCTTCTTCTTCATTCATTGAATTTTTTAAATATTTATTTATTAAATATTCATTAAAAAATTAATTTTTTTTATTAATTATTAATATAATGGATAATAATTCAGATTATTCTATATTAATAGACGATGATAATTTTTATAATGAATTAATTATAATCTTTATTTTTTCAATTTCTTTAATTGCTATTATATTATTTTATTTCTCTATTTTTTTATTTAAATATTTCATTCCTAATGCTAAATCATTTTCATTTTTTCATAATAGTAATAAATTATTTTGTTTTTGGATTGACTATATTCAAATTAATGTAATGAATATTTTTCTGTTATTTGTTTATTTAATTTATTTAATAAAATTGTTTTCAAAAAAAAAAATTGAAGATAATGTTGAAAATATTTTTAATGAATATTTTCCTGAAATATTTATATTATTAATTTTAATGTTTTTAGCAGTAATGATAATTGGATTTATTATTTCAAATTTATTTAGAGTAATATCAATACTTAAAAAAATGGATGAAATAAGTAAAACTAATTCTCAAGATATTAAAATTTTATCAGATATTTTTAAAAAAAATGACATTAGTAATTATTTTACTAATAAATTTCATTCAAAAGAGAATTTTATATTTATTATTTTAAATATTGTTTTATTATTAATCTTTCATAATTTAATTAAACAAGTAGTTGAAAAAGATTTTAATCCAGATAAATTCGAAAAAACAATAAATAATACTTTTGGAGGTTATTTTTTAGGAGATTATATTTTATTTTTAGAATATTTAACAATTCTTTTATTATTTGGAGTATTTCTTTCTATTTATTTAATAAAATATTTTAAAACAAAATTATTAGGAAATAATTATTATAGTAAAAATATTTTACTTCAAAAAATTTATTATATAAATAGCAATAAAATAATTTATTTTGCTGATATTATTACATTCAAAACTCTTTTTGATTTAATTGCATATTTTCCTTTATTATTTTTTTTCTTGAATAGAAGTTTAGATATTTTAGGTTTTATTATAAGTGAAATATGTGTGATTATTTATTTAATATTACAAGGTTCAATGAATATATTTATTGATAAATTAAATAATAAACAAAATAAAAAAAATTTTATTCTTCCAAAATTTATTCAAAAATTATTTTTTGTTAAAAGAATTAATATAAGTTTTGGTGAAAATGAATTAATAGAATTTTATACTAGCTTTAATTTTGAATATAGTGAAGATGAAAATGAGATTTTACAAGAATTAGATATGACAATAGGTAATAATTATATATTAAATAAAAAAAAAGATAATAACGAACTATTAGATAATAATTTTATAGAAGAAACTAAAAATTCAAAAGAAATAAATCAAAATAAAAGCACTTCAAGTTCTTTAAGTAAATTAATAGCAAAAGATAAAAATATTGAATTTGATTCTCCAAGTATTTTTTTCATTGTTTATAAAATTCTTTATAAATATTATAATATTAATAAAAATATATTTATTAATTGTGAAAAAAATTATAATGAAGATGGTTTACCTTTTAAAGAAATTTCAAATAATAATATTAAAGAAAGTTTAGATAATGAATATTTATTAAAAATGGAAAGAATGACTGTTTTAAGTAAATTAAATGAAAAAAAATTTATTTTAAATGCAACTTTTAATCAAGGAGAAATTTTTCAATCAATTGAAGAAAAAGAATTTAAAGAAAGTTTTAAAAAATTTCATAATTTAAAAGATGTTAATTATATTAAATTTAATATTGAAAATATTTTCAATGAAATTCTATTTGAATTGTATCCTTTTTATCAAATTAATATAAATGATATTATTGAAAGTTTAAATCCAATTTTAAATAAAAACTTTTTCTTTAAATTTTCAGAAAAAAAAACTGAATTAAATAAAATTGAAAATAATAATAAAAATAATTTAACCAAAGAAAATTTAAAAGAAGAAAAAATAACAAATTTAAGTAATAAAAATATTAATATAGATTCAAAAAGTGACATTAATGAAAATAAAAACGATAAAAACCTTAAAGATAATAATAATAATATAAATAAAGAAAAAATGAATGATAAAAATAAAGAATCTTTTAAGTCAAATTCAAATACAACTGAATTTTTTCCAGTTTTTACAAAAATTTTTTATGAACCTCAAAATCAAAAAGAATATTTTAAAAATTTTTATACTTATAATAATCTTTTATATTTTGAAGCTTATAACTCAGAAGATATTTCTACTGATAAATTAAAAGATTTTTTAAAAGAATATAAATCTTATCTTCAAAATACAATTAAAACTATTGGATTTTCAAATTTACCTTTAATTTTAGGAATTTTTAATATTTCATATAATACAAAAATTGATAATCGTAATTATAATAATAATATTATATTATTTGTTTATAGAAATCCTTTATATTTTACTAAACAATTAAAAATGAATCATTGGATTAATATTATTGTTACTGAAACACCTGAAAAAAATTCAGAAAGTTCTCAAAATGATATATTAAATCTCAATGAAATTGAAATTAAAGATAAAAATATCAAATTAAATGAAGATGATTATAATGAAATAAAAAAAAATTTAAAAAAAGATATAAAATTTATTATTGAAAATAGTCAATTAAAAATTTTCCCTGTTATAAATATTTTTATTGCAATTGAAAATAATAATGATCCAAATGAAATGAATTTTTTAAATGATAGTACTTCTTTAAATAATAATGAAATAAATAATAATATGAATAATTTAATAAATAATCTTAATAATAGCAGCGTTTTTGAAATATCAAATATGAAACCAAATAAAAAAAATAAAAATAATAGTAATAAAAGTGAAATTTATTCTTTATTTGAAAAAGAATATTATTGTCAAATTGGAGATGATATTTATACTATTAAATTATTTTTTAGTAATTTTTTTAGAAAAAGCTGTACAGTTAATAAAGATGAAGAAGAAAAATTTTTATTAAATACTGAATCTTATTGCAAGTATATTGAAAATCAAATAGATAATTATATTTATAAAAAAGAAAGCATTTTTAATGATGATGAAAAGTAAAAATTATTATTTATATTAAAAATAAAAAATATAAATAAATAATATTAAAAATAAAATTAAAAAATAATTAAATAAAGTTTTTAAAATAACTGAAAAAAAATTTAAAAATTAAATAAATTATTAAAAAACCTATATTTTTAAATATTTATTAATATTTACTAATTTATATTTAATTTACATAATATTAAATTTTAATAATAACACATTTTAATTTTTCATAATTTTCAAAATTATATATAAAACCATCAATATTAAACATTTATAATAATAAAACTATAAAAATTATATCATATTTTTTTAATAAATATTATTATATTTCATTACTTATTATTAATTTTTGAAATTCTCTATAATTAATAGGATTTTTATATTCTTCAAAAAAAATATCTATATCTTCTTCAGAATCTATATAAGGAAAAAAATGTTTATATAAATATCTTTTAAAACTATCTTTAGTTATAAAATATTTAAGTTTTTCAATTTTATCTATTTCATATGTATTTATACTATTATTTGAATTTTCTGATAAATTATTTCCTTCTTCTATAAAACTATCTTCATTACAAAATAATTGAAATCCATACATTAATTTTTCTTCAATTGATTTTTTATTTTGTAAACTTAATTCATTAATAAAAAAGAAACTTACAAAAACTGTATATTCTATTATTCCCCAATTATCTATTTCTAGTGTTTCCATTATTAAACTATGTCTTACTTTTTTTTTTGGATTTTTTATATTATTTTCTTTTAATACTTCTTTTCCTTTATTTGGATTATAACAATCTATAAAAGTAAAAATTTTATAATCTTCTTCTTCAACTAATTTTCTTTTAATAAATTCATCTAATATATTTTTCACTTTTAAATAACCTTTATATGAATCAAAATAATTATCTAATGCCATAAACATTTTTCTATAATATGAACAAGTTTCAAAAGGTTTTAATAATGTATATAAATATAAAAATGTTTTTTTTAATATGTTACATTTGACATAACTTTTTATTAAATTTAATGTTTTTTTACTAAAAAAATCATTTAAATATTTTTCAGTTGGTTCATATTCTAATTCTTTTGATATATTAACAAATACTGGATGATTTAATGCATCAAAAGCGCTTATTCTTTTTTTTTCATCTTTTTCTAACATTTTTTTTACTATATCTATATCATCATCTGTAATATTATCTAAAAGTGGTAAAGAATAATTAATATCTTTATTTAAAATATTATTAAATAATACATTTTCATCTGGATCATCAAAAGGTAATACTCCATAACAATAACAATAATACATAACTCCTAAAGACCATACATCACTTTTTGGAGATATTTTCATATTTATTGCTTCTGGAGCCATATACAATGGACTTCCAGCACGCTCATGACAATCATCATTCACATTATCAGTCAAACCAAAATCAATAAGTTTAATATCATATTTACCGTTATCAACAGCACAGATGATATTTTCTGGTTTGATATCTCTATGAACAATATTTTGAGAATGAATATAAGATAAAGCACATAAAACTTGATATAAAATATATTTACCTGATTTATGTGAAATTTCTGAACGTTTATGTAAAAAAATACCCATAATATCAGGACCACTTAAATATTCCATCATAATATGAAAATAATTATTATCTTCAATTGTTGCATAATATACTACAATATTTGGGTGGTCTAAGTTAGATAAATTTTCAATTTCTTTTTTAATAACAGAAAATTTTTTTGAATTTAAATTTTCTTTTGGAATGCTTTTAACTGCATATAAAACATTTTCAAATGTTTTATCTTTAAAAAGTTTAACAATTCCAAAACTTCCGCGATTTAAAATACGAATAAAAGTAAATTTTTTACGTAAATCATAATGATAAGAATAAGGTAACATTGCTGATGGAGTTGGTGAATAATTTGGATATAAATTTTTTTTAACTAAAATATCTTTATTTGAACAGCATCCCATTTTTTATATTAAATTTTATAATGTTTTTAATTTTTATTTTATATATTTATTTTATAATAAATTAGTAATAAAAATTATAATATAAAAGATAAAAATTTTAATTATTTTATTTAATAAAAAATTTTTTTCTTATCTTTAATAAACAAAATAAATAAAATTTAATTAAATAATTAACTTAAATATTTAATTTTTATTAAATTTAATTAATATTATAATTATATTTTAATTTAAAAATATTTATTTACTTCCATATTTTTATAATTGTTTGATTTCCACCACTTACTAAATAATTATTAAATATAACAATTGAATAAATTTTATCACTATTATGAGCTTTACTTTTAGTTGAAATTCTTTTTTTTGTAACAAAATTAAATTGACATAAATTTCCTTCTTTATCTCCTATTATAAAAGATTCATCATTTATTTTTAATAAACTATAAATCCAATAACTATATTTTATATCTGCAATTTTTTCATATGTATTTATATCAAAAAAATAAATTTTTTGGTCACCACCAACAACAATTGTATTTTTATTCATTTGAATCATTGAATTTCCTCTTCCAGCACTTGTTAAATTTAAATTTTCTATTTTTTTTATTTCTATCTTTTTTTTAATATTATAAAATTTAATCATTGTATCATAAACATCATAAATTATTTCATTAGGTTTAATTTCTAATATATCATTAAAATAATTACTTTCAGAAATTTTATAAACTTCTCTATATTCTTCATTTTCATTTTTTTTTGACCATATTTTTAAACATTTATCATGTGAACAAGAAATTAAATTAGAATTATATAATTCTTTTACATTCCAAACATCACTTTCATGAGCATTTATGTCTTGAATAATTTTATATGAATTATTTTTTAATAATCTTATAATTCTTATAATTTTATTAAAACATAAAATTAAATTTTCATTTTTTAATTGGTCAATATAATTTAAATTATCTTTGTTATTATTTATTTTTAAATCTATATCAAAAGTATTATTATTTATTATAAGTAGATTAGATGAATCTCCTCCTATTGCTAATCTTTTATCAAATAAAACTTTCATAGTATAAATTTCATTCCCATAATTTATATTAAAAAAATTATTTATATTTGCAATATTATAACTTTTATCAAAATTTATAATATTTTTTTTTTCAAATTTTTCTTTTATTTTATAAATAATATTATCATATTTATTTTCTATTTCAAAAAGTTTATTATTTAAATCTTCAAATATATAAGAAAAATTATTTTTATTATTTATATTATTGAAATTTGAATTTAAATTATTTATAATATTAAAATTATAACATTTTTTATTTATTTTATAGTTATAAGAATTTAATAAATCATGGTAAAAATAAAAAAAATTTTTATTATTATCTATAAAAATATTTTTAATTGCTTTTATTTTATTTAAATATGTTTTTAATAATTCTTCTATTTCATCTAATATTTTTTTATATTCATCATCATTATCATTTTCTTTATTATTTTCCATATTAAATACTTTTTCATTATAATTTTCTAATAATTCCTTTTTTATTAACATTTGTTTTAAAGGAATAATTTTACAATTAATTTTTTCATGGTCGCATTTTCCACATAAAAGTTTATTTTCTGTTTTACAAAACATAACTATTTTATCTTTATCTTTTAAACAATAATTATCTATATCATTTTTATTAATTAAATTATGTTCTTCTTGTGAATCTTTTATTTTTCCATCTTTTTCACAAAAAAATTTAAAACATTTAATACAATAAAATTTTCCTTCATTTAAACATTTATTACATTTCATTTTATTTATATCATTTTTTTCTTTTAATTTAGTATAAATATTATTAAATAAACCTTTTTCTATGTGTCCATTTGGACAATTAAATTCTATTGAATTTTCAAGAAAATTTGATTTAATGCTCGGAATCAATTTACAAATTGGACATCGTAAAATAGAAGTTTCTAAATTATTTTCATTTAATATTTTATTGGACATTATTAAATATAAAAATATAAAAAAATATTAAATTTTTTTTTAAAATTTTATTTTATTAATAATAATTTTAAAATAAAAATTTAGATGCTTATTATTTAATATATATTTTTGTGTTAATAAATATATATTATCATTTAATTATGTTATTAAAATATTTAATATTATTATAATTGTTT
>JAEEGL014533597.1_pt1 | contig 15179 bp, 11 predicted proteins | sample 9134231 | NCBI WGS metagenome assembly JAEEGL01 (sample SAMN16246548, study PRJNA631951) | gut metagenome | biome: gut microbiome; feature: rumen; material: fiber-attached | host: Bos | place: Iran: Karaj | collected 2018-10 | reverse complement strand
CATTGTAGCCGAGTAAAAGCATCTGCATAAGCATGTTTGCATCCGGATATTTGTCATCAAAATGCGAATATCTTGCATAATACCAGAATGTTCTGCTGCTGAGTCCCTGAAGTCCCGATGTGGGATCCATGATCTTTGTGCCAGTTCCCATTTTAATCAGGTTTCTGAACAATACAAAGGCTATCTTTTTTGATATAGGAACGGGAAAGCTTACAGCTCCCTCCACGAATCTGGATCCGAGAATGATATCCGGATATTCACCGTTCTCTCCCTTTGTTGTAAGCTCTTTGTATATCTTAAGTATATTGGACGGATCGTGCTGACCGTCGGCATCTATCTGAATTACGTATTTATATTCTCTTCTGGCGGCATATTTGTATCCGACCTGAAGTCCGCTTCCGTATCCAAGGTTAAAAGTATGTGTTATTACTCTGTGGCCTCTCTTAAGGACTATATACTGCGTTCCGTCCTTGGATGCGTCATTCATAACAAGAACATCGGCAATATCCGCTATCTCCGGTTTCTCAAGTGCATCAAGAACCTTGCCGATGGTCTTTGCTTCATTATATGCGGGTATTATGATCAATACCTCTTTTTTCTTAGCTGTTTTTGTCTCCATAACTCCCCCATAGGTATATTTTACAATCCATTCATAACAAAAAACCGCAAATCATCAGATATCTCTTATCTCAAGCCCCGTCATCTCTTTTAATCTGTTGAGGATCCTCTGATTTTCCTGATTGAGCAGAGAGACCTGTATTGCAAGTTCAGTATTCTCTCTGGTCAGCTGGGATATCCTGATGCTGGTAAAATATGCAGCATAAACAATGCTGAACATGATCACCAGTATAAGAAACAGTCCGCCCGTACTTATATATTCATTCCATTCTACAGGACTTATTATTATACCCATCACTATAAGGGCAACGGAAATGATCCCCCATACAAGACTGAAAGATTCGTTGAGCTTTCTCTTTGCAAGACTTCCTACGGTGATCCCAAGCAATGCCACACCCATTACAAACAATATTATTCTAAGTATACCCGCATTTCCTATAATCATAATTATTTCCTCACATATACACAGTTGGAAGGCATCTTGCCATGGCCCTTCTTAAGGATGGAGCCGAGGCAGAATGTATGTACATCAAGCATTTTCTCCATATATCTGAGTCTGAAATAGGCTACCGTAAAACCGGTAAAGGCACCTATTACCAGGCCCGAGCCGTACCATATAACAGGAAGTTTGGTAGCAATGAAACTACATACCCCCGTCACAATAAAGAATGTCAGCGATGTGGCCACCGCGCCGTTCAGATCGTTGAAATAATAAAGGAAGACGATTAATGCATACATGGTAAACATTATGAAATATCCCGCAGCTAAAAGGGGATATATCTGCAGTGTCTCTCCTCCGAAACCGTATCTTGGAAGTATCACCATGGCAACAAGGAATATTACCGAGGATATAATGAACTGCACACGTACAAGAGTCATCACTTCTTCCATGATCTGACGGAACATTCTGTTGGCCGCCTTGTCTATATCCTGTCCTCTTCCACCGATAACCGCTTCCGAATATCCTTTATATCTGCTGTGGAAATTCATCTCCACACGGGAGAGGAATATAACGCTGGAAGTGATATTGGTGAACATGGCCAAACAGCTGGCCATATCATAAGGCTGGTTACATACAAAGCTCCTGGCAACTATCATGTGTTCATCGGTTGTCCAGAATACAAAGTTATGGATATAGAGACCGAAGATATACATGAAGTTTGCTACTATCAACTGCCAGTAGGTTGCCAAATAGCGATATACTCCCGCATAATCACCGGAATTCTGGGTGAAATACTGTAAGAACTGAGAGTATTCGAGTATTGCGATAATAAGCATACCCACATCGAGAGATACCAGCATTGCAACGTCCGTTCTCACATTGAAGAAATAATGTAAGCCCAGAGAAAGAAGCAGTGCCACACTCATTCCGATTATGTAAAAAAGTGATATCTTCTTATAATCTTTACATATTGACAGGTAAAGCATGATATAGAAAGCGAACATCAGTGACATGTAGCCCACAAATCCCGCGAAGACATACCATACATTTACTCCGCCCACATAGTATTCATGAAAACAGAATATAAGTTCCGGTATAAAGGATACTATACAGTTAAGCAACATACCCGTATAAAAACAGGGCTTAATGTCTTCGTACTTGTCTTCATAAATAAGATCGGACATGTATCTGGATATGACCGCGTTAAAGGGTGACGCAGTCAAAAGGGCAAATATGAATATATAGAGGACCGTACATGAGAACAGTTCTCTTACAGCATAATTCAACTTGGAGAATCCAAGAAGCAGCTGCATTGCCACAAGTACGGCGATTACCACAAGCATGGGAGCAATGGTAACAACCACACTGTATCCGAATCCGTATAATCTAGCAAAGATAGATCTCTTGTTATATATTTTGTTGAGTTTAATTCCTATTCCTGCCATCAGTCTACTCCCGGTTCCAACCTGTCATAGAGATCATAGTAACTCTGTTTCATCTGATCGATTCTGTACTTATTCTCTACTCTCTTAAATGCTGCCTCTCCCATCTTCTTACGAATCTCGGGATGTCTGTAGAGTCTCAACATGGCATCGGTTATCTCTGCCACGTTCATTACGTGAGTAAGAATGCCCGCATCTCCAAAATCATCATCTTCTCCGTATATAAGACCACGACAGTTACCAACGTCCGTGGCAATAGCGGGAAGATGTGCCGCATATCCTTCAAGGATTGTAAGAGGCTGACCCTCACTTATACTTGTAAGAATGGTTACATCCATACGTCCGAGATACTCGGCAACGTTGATTCTTCCTGTAAAGATTACATCTTTAACTCCAAGGGATTCAACCAGTTCGTAACACTCTGATGCGTAGGCCTCGTCCTCGTCTGCAGGTCCCATGATCCACAGCTTGAGTGCAGGTGCTTTTTCCTTGGCAAAGCTGAATGCCTGAATCATAGTCTTAACATCTTTGATAGGAGCCACACGAAGTACGGCGCCTATATTGAAGTATCCTTCGTCTTCGGGAAGTTTGCCCGGAAGATTCTTGAATTTATCAACGTCGATTCCGTTTGGAATTATTGTTGTCTTTCTTTCATCACAGCCAAGTTCTATCTGAAGTTCTCTCGCATGTTCATAGAGACTTGTTACGATAGTTGCTCTTTCATAGGCAAGAAGGGACATCTTCTTGAACTGATCAATCCAAATAGACTTATATATTCCCTTAACCCAGTTGGCCTTAATGATTTCTTCTTCTCTCTCTCGGGTATAAATACCATGCTCTGAGAGGATTAATTTTCCACCGTATCTCTTGGCAGCCATTGCTCCAAGTACTCCGGCATATCCTGTTGCAACGCAGTGATATACATCTGCTTTGGGAAGGGGAGTCTTGAGCATAAGGAACAGAGGAAGATACATGGATCTTACTGTCCAAAGGAAATCCGAGAATACGATTCTGGGATAATTCTTGTCATAATATTCTCTGACAATATGAAGGAAATCCGCTCCCATAAGAAGGTCATCTGTTGAATATCTTCTCTTCTGGAAAAGCTCAAATATGGCATCCCATTCAACCCTTGTATTGATAACAAGACTTCTTAAGGCTCTGTATTCGGACTTTGTAAGTCTCGTTCTTCTGCCCTTCTTTTTGGAATTGCTGTAATCCTTATCATCAAGATAAGCTTCATATACCGCTTCTACATATGGCGACAATTCGTACTTGAATTTTCCGCTCTGCGAACGGTCTGTTACTATTCCGAGAATCGTAAAATCATATTCCGGAAAACTGTTTATGAGATTGTGAATCCAGCCGGATACTCCTCCTACAACATACGGATAGCAACCCTCTGCTATAATACAGACTTTCATTTTTACCTCATTTCAGGCAATTAGCCCCTTTAATCCCCTAATGTATCTGTTGGCTTAAGATATATCTCTGTTTCATCGTCATCAAGTGTAATCAGGAAAGCGTCATCTTCTATTTTTTCGAATGAGCCTTTTGACATACTTACTATTTCCTCACCGTGAGTACGAAGCATAAAGTAACCTGTATTTCCGTCTCTTCCGCTTACTTTAAGACTTATACAGTTTTGCTCTCTTGAATACTCACAGCCAAGATTCAGGAATACTCTTACTCTCTGGTCACTCTCTGTAAGACTTGTTCTTGCAAATACTCTGAAAGGTCTCCAGTATGTGGCAAGTGAGCTGGACATATCATTATAGATATTCTCCCAATGATCACCGTCCCCGCTGGGCCAGTAAACATCTGAGAAGTTCATCTCCGCATTGTCATAAGCCAGAGCGGTCTCAACACTCTTGAGCATAAGATCTCTCTTATAAGTAAGGTTCTTGGCACTGCTTGTAAGACACTGAAGAGTAATATCATCATTGATATAACTCAGTATCGGTGTATTGATATCTTCCGCACAGGCGATGGTCTTAACATGCTTAACATGCGGATTCTGTACAGCTTCCTCCAGCTTGTCGATATCGTTTATGTTGAGGAAAGCGCTTGAACATACATATCTCTTGGCGATGGTATCGTAGTAGCCTGTATCGTAGTAGAGCTTATCTGCCAGTTCCACATTATCATCATGCTCAAGAGAGATACCAAGTTCCGAACCTCTTTCGTTGAAGTTCTTGAGATAGAACTCATAGAAATCATAGCCCGGTTCTGCAGGATCCTGGTAATTGTACTTAGGTGACATGAAGCACGTATACTTCAGTTTGTATTTTTCATCCAGCGATATAAGCGTGGGCCATATAACGTCATTCTGGAATGACAGCGCCGTACGTGAATATATCTTCGTAAACTCTTCCCTGTTCTCATCAGCCATAAGAGGGAAATCCACTAAAAGTGTGTTCTGAGCATTAACAACGGGATAGATAGAATAATCACTCAACTCGTAGATCATTGCGCTGAGGATACCGATTCCTCCGGTTGTATTCATATAATCGCCGCATACGCAGAATACCTGGGCATTTCCAAGACTGTTACGCCATATAATAGCGGGGAAGTATTCGTTCTTGAAAGCATACTTCTTATAATAATCATCCATGATACCAACCATGTAAGTCTTGGTACCACCACCTGTTACGATCCAAGGAACTTCAAGGTCCAGATCCTGTCTTCTCTCATCCTCTTTCTTCTCGGGTTCGTAGATTGTCTCTCCGCCGAGTAAGAATCCGCCGAAGAGCTTCATACCCTCAACGGTAACGGACGGTTCCTTGATATAATTGATTCCCATAAAGTCCTTAAGTGAATCATTGGCCTCCAGTACTTCTACAGAAGGAAGATTACAGAAGACTATGGAAATACCTTTATCTGTCAACTCGTAAAGTCTTGAAAGATCTTTATCGAAATTAATATAATTCGAATCCAAGATTATGAATTCCGGTGATTTGAATTTTGCAACTGTAAAGCCCTCAAGGCTCTTCCTTGCGTACATCTGACGCTTGGAATATGATGCCCACTGACTTACAACGCTTCCAACCGGTGAAGTGTCATCACCGATAAAGAGAACATAACCTCCATCTTCCCAAGGTATAATGCCTGTGCGTTCTGCTTCCTTATAGTCAATGGGTTGCCATTCATGTCTCTCAGGCAATTTCAGATCAGAATACGGATTATCGAAATAATCGTTTTCACTGCTTCTTACCACCTGCACATACTGGAACATAACGCATATGATAACCATTATGATTGTTATTGCTAAAAAACTTCTTCGAGAAACCATCTCAAATTACCCCTACTCTTCCTCTTCGGACCAGTCTTCTATTTCCTTTGCATACTCCCTGAGATTGTAATCGTAATCGATTGCAAAATTAAACAAACGATAAGGATTCTGTTTTATCTTGTAGCAGATAAAATTGTCCGTCTCGTAATAAACCGACATTTCATTGGGATAGAGTTCCATGAATTTCTGAGCCCAGAAATATGCTCTGGACATAACTATCCATCTGTGTTCACCCTGGTAACACTGAAGTCCTTTGTTGTTTGGAAGTCTGTGGAGACATCCTTCTTCCGATATGGTCTGTCCGGATCCCCAATAACTACGGAAGTAGTCAACAGGAATCTTTTCGATAAAGACAAATACCGTCTCCGTAGGAATCTGAACCCTTCCCTTGGCTCCTATGTGTTCCATACCCCAGATAAAGTTAACCAACTCGTAATGGAAGCCTTTGTCGTAAACCATACGGTTTTCATCATTGGCCGATACGATGGTATAGGTAAAATTCTTATTGCTATGTATAATATCCGTCAGACATATAAGGGACTCGTTAAGCTCCATACCGGGCTCATTAAATCTCTCTCTTATCAGATTGTATTTGAATAGCGATACAAGAAAAGCTACCGTTAATACAAGACTGACAGCATTGATTATTCTCTTCTTGAGATCCCAGTCAAGGAAGAGATACACTATTCCGTCTGCAACCAGTGGTGTAGCCACCGCTATAATATATGCAAAATAAACGGAACATCTGTTGGGATCCATGAGTGAAGGTATACCCAACTCCTTGGATGCCAATACTATATTCATCAAAAGCATGATGATACCTGTGGCAATAAGAACACCACCGTACATCTCATCCTTTTTCTTTATGAGCATAACAGCCAAACCGATTGCTATAAGAATCGGTGTATAGAAAACAACAAAGAACACATATGTGTTGTTGCCGTTTATATCAGACATTACCGACAGGAGGATATGGTTCCTGAATCTGTCCGCGCGATACATGATACGTCCCAGGATCTTACCGTACCTGTTGTTAAAGTATCTTGATGCCACCCTGCCGTAAGCTTCCTCAAGTCGACTGGCTTCCCTACTATCGACACTGGTACTCGTGCCGGCGCTAGTGCTAGTGCTAGTGCTTGCACTTGAACTTGAACTGACAGCTGTATCAGAATCAAGACTTGCTTCTTCATCAGCATCTATGCTCGCATCTGTATCCGCATCTTCATCTTCGGAAACGGAATGTGTTAAGAGCTGTCCGTCACGACCGATCAATGCACCTTCTTCCAGTTCCGGATCTTCGTATTCGCTCTCTTCTTCGAGTTCCGCTCCGTCGCCTTCTTCGGTGGATTCTTCGGTAGATTCTTCCCCCTCATTCTTAGGCTCGTCGCCTTCGATAACGCTCATACCCCAGGCAAGAGACTCCTGAAGAGGTGTACCTGTGGCGTAGGCGATTCCCATGGGAAGCACCGCAACAAATACACTTATAATACATGTAATAGCCACTTTTCCGAAGTAGGGCTTTCTGAATATCCATGGAATATAGGCTATAGCCATACCCACGCAGTAGAGGCCCGCTATCATGGCGCCGTAGAAATGCACCGTGATTGTCATGGCAAAAGACATGGCAAAAACTACCAGGTACACAAAACTCCTTTTACTAACGGCGAATCTTTTCTCGATCCTCTGCTCTCTGAAGAAAGCAAAGCCTGCATATACCGCAGGAAGAATAAACATGATTCCGTATTCCTGAGGAAGGGGTGCCGAATATCTTGAATATGTATTAACCGTGAACAGGGAGGATATTGTGTACATGAATGCACCTATGTAGGGCATGTACTTTGTCTTGCACAGCAGTCTGAGAAAACAAAGCATCATGAATATACTCCATGCAGGCTGAATAAAGGCCAAAAGCCTTAAAAGTACGTATGTATCGATTCTGAAAAATACATGAAGGAAATATACGGCAACATGATATCCATAGGGATAAACACCCGTGAAAAAGATCTTGTTTTCGTTAAGGTTGTTGATCCAATAGTTATGAACGATCATGTCGGACGCCTTATATCCGAAATAAATAAGGTGGCCCGAGCCATATATCCAGAAAACAGCCACTACCAGAAGAACAAGAAGAATCGCCTCGGGAAGGTTCTTAATATATACGTTGTATATATGCATTCCCAGCTTCCTTCTTCTTTCTTTCCATACGGGTTTTCTCAAATCTCTGTAGGCACGCAGTTTGAGCTGTCCGCCTACAAACATCTTGATCGTGTGGAAGAATCCGCCAAACATCTTCGTTACCGGAATCTTCTCCAATTTGATCTTGATGAACAGACATGGAACGACCGTAAAAAGATACACGGTTATGGGATAAGATATTTTTAGAAGCTGTAATGCGAACACCACATACATTACATAAAAATTACCAAGCACCGTATATACAAGAAAACGCTCGTATTTGTTTTTTAATTTTAATGTCTTACCCACAACAAAATGTGGGAAAATAGCGGTCACGCAGAGGTAAGCAAATATCAGGTATAACATCTGCAAGGCCGTCCTGACTGTCATGGACATGTCTAAAATATCTCCGGAATTACAGGAAAGTTCTTATAAGTTCCAGAGTCTCCTTGTCAATAATAAGTGAAGACTGCTTAAGTTCTTCCATTGCGGCAAAGAATTTATCTCTTTCTCCGCTGTTAAAATACATCTTGATTCTTGTTGTATATGTGGAAAGGGTATTGGGATAGCTTACAAGTGCCCTGTCACACCACTTTTTACAATTGTCAAAATCTTTGATATCGATAAGACGCAGACATACATTCTCGAAATGTTCGCTGGATACTTTCTGAGGATTCTCAGAATAGAACAATTCCATAACACTATCCATAATGCCGGTGAATGATTCCTGCTCTATAGGCTCGAATATCTTCTGCTCAAGAACTTTGTTGATATAGTCAAGCAGATCGTCCATCTCCTGTACTCTCTGCTCTCTTTCTTCATCAGTAGGTCCTATTTCTGCGTCAGGATTGGGTGCTGTCTCCTTAAGCCTCTTGAACTCTTTCTGTACAATAAGTCTGTAGTCATTAAGTGCATCCTGAAGTACGGATGCAGCGTAATGGGCAGTCTCAGTATCTTCACAGTTAAGTGCAAGATAGATGGATGCCAGTGAGTTGCTGTAATCTCCCTGGGCCACACCCATAACCAGTTCTCTTAATTCCGAATTGTCCGCTACCGCAATAGCCTCCTCGAGAGGAACGAAGTTACGTTCTCTTTCCTCATCGATACGGAAGAGTTCTTTTGATTTTTCCTTACTGAATACAACGTCCGAAAGGTCCACTTCTTTCTTGAAGAAGATGGTGTGGAACATCCATGACAAGAGGAACATGGTCGGTGCAACACCCGGTGCCATAAGGATGATAAGACATCTTATTACAAGCAGTCTTCTGTTCACCTTTTTAAGCATAAGGCCTATCACGAAGACCAAGAGTGCAACAAGGGCATTGACCACCAGAAATACTATGAACCAAAAGCGAAAATCATTTAAATCTACACTCATACTGCAAGCCCCTTAGCAATCTCACAAACAAGGCCTTTATCCTTGAATCTGTTAAGAACAAACTGCGCAGCCTCTTCATTGGTGTTGGAAAGAAGTGCATACAGATTGCCGTCTCCAAGTGTTCCGAAGTAGTCAGACTGTCTGAGTGCTGCCTGAATGATCTCAACGTCATTCTTCATTCTCAATTCGTCAGTCTTAATCTTAATAACGGTACATTCGTTGAGTCCCTTTTCCTCGGCCCGGATAAAGGCATCAAGAAGAGATCTGAAACTCTCTGTCTCGAGAAGCTTTGTACCTTCCATATATCTCTTGTCTTCAAGAGCCGCAATAAATCTGTTGGATCTAAGCACGGCATTCTGAATAAGCGAACTTACAACCACAAGCTGGTTGGACTGTCCGAGAGTCATGTTCTCCCATGACAGACCCCAAACCATAACTATGATCTGCATCTGTCCGTTTTCAAAGATTGCATTTGCCATAAGAGGAAGGCTTGATTCCATCTTACGGTTGATGAATACTTTTCCGCTGATGAGTGATTCATACATTACACCCATCTCGGTGTATCTTATAGAGTTACCCAGTGAACGGGCTTTTTCCGATGTTGAAGAGAAAAGTCTTGCGTAATCGGCATTGGATACTACATATATGGCCACATCATCTGTCTTCATAATCTTACCGATGGTTTCAGCCGCATAGAAAAGCACTTCTTCGGGGCTGTACTGATCCAGTGAAGATGTGATGCTGTATATCTTTCCTACAGAGTCGCTCTGGTTAACCAGCTGTGTCTCAAGTACGTTCTTAACTCGCGCGTTTGTTGAGTTGATATCCTGAATATCCTCAACCTGTTGCTCGAGATAATCTTTTTCTTCTTCCTGCTCTTGCTTGATCTTATTAATCTGATCTCGCATGTATCCTACGGACAATCCCACGATGAAGAGCTGTGCAATCCATACGTAAGTATTACCGTCAAGCAAAAGTTCGAATCCACTTCTATCCGCGGTATTGGTTATGAAATAGCCCACAACCGCAAGAAGAGCCGACAGTGTTGCCTGCTGCTGTCCGAAGATAATTGCAAAAAGCAATACATAAAGAAGGTATATATCAAGGTTGGCAAAATAATGGCTCGAACCTGTCTTGTCATAGAAGAAGAAACATGGAATAAATACAAGGAAATTCTCTATGAAAGGAACTACCGCTCTGAAGAGCCAACCGCCTTTTTCCTTGATTCTCATCCAGAGAGGAATCTTATCATCCTCGCCGGTCATAAATACATAAGGCTTGCTCTTCATGATCTCGCCGATCTTCTCAATGTTCTTGCCAAGATCAACAAAGAAAGGATTACCGAATTCACTCTCATATGCTCGGTTAGACAGTACGCACTTGTGAGCTCTGACGGTTGTATTGGATATTACGTCACACTCCGGATTCATCCTCTCTCTTACGAGATTGGCCAAAGCTTCTTCTGTCATACCTCTTGAGGATGAGAGCTGGTATATATCCGAATGATGTGTAGTGCATGTGATGAGTCTGTGGAGCGCTTCAACGGCATCTCTCTCATAAAGGGGTGAAAGAGCTACTCCGGGTGTGTAGTGAACGCTCTTGCTCTCCAGAACTTCCAGACACATTTTTGTAACTGTGTCATTAACTTCATCCCTCTTCTCGGGAATGTTGTATAAATGATCTGTACGAACGGTGATTATATCAAGGTCCCTGTTGGAACGATAATTTGCGCATAAAGTTTCGCCCTGGAATATAGCCTGAGCTTTGAAGCCATCGGGAGATGTCTCAGCGATCTCGATAATCTCTTCATCATGATTGTCGCCAAAGACCTCATGGCTGGAAATATATATAAACCTTCCTTTTCCGCGCATAACGTATCCCATGAGAACATTGGCAAGAGATGCCGTATATTTTACCGCATCTGTCTCCTCGTTTTCCCATTTGAAGTTAGTGTCAAATGCGCCCATAAAAATAGTCACATCAGGAGCTGCACTGTCGAATATCTCATTCAGACAACTTGCATCATAAGGGAACGGATATACCTCAAAGCACTTAGGGTAAGCGTCTTTTTCGGTGAATCTGTTACCGGTAAGTACCGACACCTTATGTCCTTCTTTGTGACACTTAATCAGGATATTATTAAGGAAGGTTCCTGGACCACCCACTATTAAAACATTCATTCTTGCACCCTTCAACTATAACTGCACTCCGAACTTACGCAATCCCTCCAAAAAATGCGTAACATCCTGTGCAATCTCCCAATCTGAAACTCCATATTCCTTTGAAAGAGTCTCTATGACAGTCTCTATACTTTTCCCTTGTTCCAGATAAGTGTATATCAAGGCCCCCATATCATTGATGCAAAGAGGGTCCCTGTAAGGCTCTGAAACCGCCTTCGTGTCAAGTAAGAAGTTCTTTCCCCCTACTTTTCGAAGAATAAAACCATCCATCTCTACTCCTCAAAGTAAACACACACATACAGTTTAATACTACCACACGTAGTATTCAAAAAACAACACCATGCGTGTCCTTTTTGTGTCATTTTTGTGCAATTCGTGTCATTTATTCTTCATGAATTGCAAAACACGTTCAATCAATGCCCCGGAATTAGTGGGAATATCCACAGTTTCCCCCGAGGATTCACTATCACCGTATCTGTTTAAAAATTGTTGTTTTCCGTATCGTAATAAAAGCTCGGAACTTCTTGCCTGTTCTTCATAACTCTCCGCTCCGAATTCCGCGGCCACTATCACGTGCTCCATACCACCCGCAGATACAGGCATGGAACTCACGAGACAATATCCCGCAAGGTTTGTTGATCCGGTCTTCATGCCATTCACAGCCGGCAGATTGTAAAGAAGAGGATTGATATTTTTCACTTCTTCACCGTATGAAGATATCACCGCACTCTTCTTACCCGTTATCTCCTCATAATCGGGATATGTGGTCACAATATGTGATGCCAGTATGAACATATCCTCCGGTGTCATCACATTCTGAAGTTTTGCAGGCACCTTATCCTTTGTATAAAGAGGAAGGCCGTTACAGTTCACAAAATGTGTGCCTTTAAGTCCCAGAGCCATTGCTTTTGCATTCATCTTCTCCACGAAAGCTTCATGTGAACCCGCATCATGTATTGCAAGAGCAAGTGTTGCTTCGTTGCTGGAAGGAAGCAGCATACATTCAAGCATTTCCTTAACAGTGGCCGATGAACCTACAGGCATCTCAAAGGTTCCGTCAGCCGAAACCGACACATCTCTTACCTCTCTTGTGGCTTCCACTTTGTCGGACATGCTATAGGCCCCTGATTCTATGCTGTCTCTTACAATAAGATATGTCATAAGCTTTGTGGTGCTTGCTATGGCTGTGGAATTGTCTCCTCTGAAACTGTAATATATCTCTCCCGTTGTGGCGTCTCCAACGACCACACCTCTGAAGGCGTTGAAATATCCCGCCTCCTCAATGTCATTCATGGATATAATATATGGTTTTCCGCTATCGAGACTGTAGCCTGTATCGGACTCTTTCTCAAAGGCCAGATTGAACACCATGGAGAAATCCACCAGATTCATGTAACAGTCAGTGCCGTTTTCCGCAAGGGATGTAACGATGCAGTAGTACTTAACGTCATTGCCGTCAATTTTCATGGAAGGTCTTTTGATGGTCTCGCCGTGATATGTGCCTGCAAGCACCTCATCGGAGAATCCCGTAAGATCACCTTCAGCAGCCTCGTAAGTCCCGCCTCTTGTTATCTCTATATCATCAGCTGTTATAGCGAGAGAAAAAGCTTTGGGACTGTCTTTTAAAACTGCAGCCATATCTCTTAAGGATATAAAGGTGTTATTGGAATAATTGTAATCAATGGTTTTAACAGTATATTCACTGCCGTTGAGATTCACCGTCCTGTTGACAGGCAGCTGGTCATCCTTGGGGACTGCATTGATTTCTTTTGCCGAGATTATTCCCGTGCATATTATTATGCCGACCAAAAGGGCGGTCGTTTTTATCAGTATCTTCTTCATATCTGTCCTTTGTTACTATAGTCTTCTGTATACTCTGTCAGTTGTTCCCGAGAATATAAGGAGGTTATCCTGCATAACCCATGTCTCCTGCATCTCTTCCCCGTCGGTGTTCCATGTGATCTGCGAGTCATTCAGACTAAAGCTTCCCGACTCGGCATAATCTTTATTGAGGTCATCATATTCCGACAACAAAGCAGGCAGATAATCTTTGATATAGTCATCGAGGCTCATGCCCAATGCTTCCTCTACGACAGACTGTGCTTCCTCTTCATCGGAAAGATTGTAGCCCGCCTGTCCGGTCTTCGTAAGAACCAGCCTGTTGATCTCATCAGCCATACCCGCACGGGCGGTATCATAAGCTTCTTTGTAAGATTCTTCATCCAGGCTGATACTGTAATTGTACAGAGCCTCCGTATCCGTTTCCTCTATATTAAGGACAACTTTCACTTTGACAGGAGCAAGGCCTTCCACTGTCTCCGTGCCAAGCCATGCACACATTCTCTTATCCACCGATTCCGTCAGGTCCACTTCCCTGTACCAGCTTCCGGCTATGTTCTTATTGTTATTCCACATGAATTTGCCAAGCAGTACGGCAGCCAAAGTGCATACTGCAAGTATCACTATGATAATAACCGCAATCCTTAACAAAGCTGCGCCTCTTCTTTTTCTGTTAGCAGTTCTCAATTTACAACCCCTTAACTATAGTTTCTATCTGTGACATGGTCGCATCCAGGTCACCGCTGTTATCTATGACCCTGTCACTTTCTTTTATAAATTCATCATTGGACAGTTGCGACTTCATTATGGAATCAATCTTCTCATCCGTATATCCTCTGGAGGCTTTTAATCTCTCTCTTCTCACCTCATCCGAAGCATATATGTACCACATCTCATCCACAATGCTCTTATATCCGCACTCAATAAGGAGGGCCGCCTCCAAAAAGAAGAAGTCCGCTTCCTGCTTTTCTTTTTCAGCCTCTATCATATCCAAAATATAAGTCTTTACCGCCGGATGTATGATTCCGTTTACCTTATCAAGCAGGGAACTGTCTTCGAATATCTTGGCAGACATCTTCTTATTAATGATGTAGCCATTGTCATCCACTATATCATCACCGAGAAGTTCTATAAGTCTTCTGTAGCAATCCCGGCCCGGCTTCTCCAATTCTTTTGCCGCATCATCCGCCAGAAGGAGAACACAGTTATATCTCTTTTTTATCTCATTAAGCACGGTGGACTTGCCGCTTCCGACGCCACCGGTCACTCCAATAATCTTCATAATCAACCTTCTTAATCTTCCATTACGCTCCTGGCAAGTAAGACAAGGGCATCAACATCTTTTGTTCCGATAGTCTCATATACGGAATGCATTGCCAGCTGTCCTATGCCGATATCCGCTGAGGGAAAAGCGACCTGATTGGCAGACAGATTACCCAGGGTGGATCCTCCCGCCATATCCGATCTGTTATGGAAGTTCTGTAATTCCACTCCGGCTTTTTCGGCATATTTTCTCACCATGGCCGCAGTCTTACCGTCGGTGGTATATTTTTGATTGCCGGCAAATTTTAACACGATGCCTTTTCCGAGAATGGGTCTGTTGGTGGGATCGCATTTATCGGGATAATTGGGATGCATTGCATGGGCATTGTCCGCCGACAGAAGGAAGCTTTCGGATATGGAAGCAATCCTGTCTTCCGATGTGTATCCCAGACAATCACCTATTCTGTCCGTCACATCCTTTAAGAATGTTGAGCATGCCCCCTGTCTTGTGGACGATCCCACTTCTTCATTGTCAAATACGGCATGGACT
>JAEEGL014470253.1_pt1 | contig 15179 bp, 9 predicted proteins | sample 9134231 | NCBI WGS metagenome assembly JAEEGL01 (sample SAMN16246548, study PRJNA631951) | gut metagenome | biome: gut microbiome; feature: rumen; material: fiber-attached | host: Bos | place: Iran: Karaj | collected 2018-10 | reverse complement strand
TCGTTGCGGTACTGCTCGAAAGTTCCGTGGAATTCAAGATGCTCAAGAGTGACATTCATGAAAATGCCCGCATCAAAAAGAAGATTTCCCGTGCGGTTGAGTTTTGGTGAAAGACCGTGGCTTGAAGTCTCAACGACAGCATATTCACAGCCGTTTTCGACCATTTCATAAAGCTGCCTCTGGATGATTGTCGCCTCTGGGGTAGTCTGATGCTGAGGATTTGCGATAGCCTCACCGCCAAGTGAATACTGAACGGTAGAAATAAATCCCGCCTTGTGTCCGGAAAGCTGCAACAACTGCCAGACAAAAGAAACCGTAGAAGATTTTCCCTCAGTGCCGGTAACGCCGATTACGGCAAGTTTTGAAGACGGATTGTCGTAGAATTGTGCGGCAACAGGTGCCATAACCTTGCGGGCGTTGTCAACCTTGATGAAGACAACATTGCCTGATGAAGACATTGCTGCATCAAATTCGCCTTGAAAAACAATGGCTGCAGCTCCGTTTTCAATTGCCTTTGGAATAAAAACATTTCCCGTTGTGTGTGTGCCCGGAAGAGCGAAAAAAAGTGCGCCCGGTTTAACATCACGGCTGTCAAAAACCAGCGAAGTGATTTCGGGATTTGCGGATTGTTCCTGTGAAAGTTCGGTTTTGCCGTCTTGAGCGACGACTGTGTATTCAATAGTAGATAATGCGTCAAAAAGATGTTTAGTCATGTTTCCCACCAAAATGTAGTTTATTACATAAAACAATAGAATTCAATAATTTATAAAAATGAGAAGTTTCTTGAAAAGGTGCAAAGTACGAGAAGTAAATACCTTGAAAAGGTGAAAAAACTATGTTATAACTTTCTTGAAAAGGTGTAAAATTCAAGGAGCAAATACCTTGAAAAGGTGCAAGATATGAAACGAAAAATCTATGATGTTTTTTTGAAATGGAAGAAAGAAGAATCTCAGGAATGTGCCCTTTTTATTGACGGTGCAAGGCGGGTTGGGAAAAGCTATGCCGTTGAGGAATTTGCCAAAGCCGAGTATAAATCTTATATTCTCATTGATTTTAACCTTGTTGGTGACGAAATAAAAAATCTTTTTGTCGAGTACCTGAATGATTTGGATACATTTTTTATTCTGCTTTCAAATTTTTTTGGTGTTAAGCTTTATGAGCGTGAATCTTTGATTATTTTTGATGAAGTCCAGCTTTTTCCGAGGGCAAGGGCAGCAATAAAATACCTTGTGAAAGATGGTCGCTATGACTACATTGAGACAGGCTCTCTCGTTTCAATCAAAAAAAATGTTAAGGACATCCAGATTCCCTCTGAGGAAAGGCATTTGTACATGCATCCGATGGATTTTGAAGAATTTCTCTGGGCTTTGGGAGATGATACAACAATTCCATTTCTGCAAAAAATGTTTGAGGAAAAAAAGCCGTTCGGTTCGATGTATCGAAAAATCAACATGTTGTTCCGCCAGTATCTAATAGTCGGTGGAATGCCAAAAGCAGTCCTCACTTATGTTGAGACAAAGGATTTTGAGAAAGTTGACCGAATAAAACGAGATATTCTTACGCTTTACCGAAATGATATCCAGAAATATGCAGAAAAAAATGTCGAAAAAGTAACGGCAATTTTTGATGAAATTCCAAACCAGCTCCAAAAGCATGATCGGAAATTCAAACTTGCGGACTTGGAAGAAGAAGCTCGTTTCCGTGGATATGAGGATGCTTTTTTTTGGCTTACTGAGTCAGGGGTTATGACTCCTTGTTACAATACGACTGAACCTGTGCTTGGCTTAAAAATGAACAAAGAACGAGCCACTATGAAATGCTTTATGGTCGATACTGGACTTCTTTTGAGCCATACTTACGATGAAAAAGGAATTGTATCTGAGCAAATTTACAAAAAACTTCTGCTCGACAAACTCTCTGTCAATTTCGGAAACATAATGGAAAATATCGTCGCTCAGATGCTTATTGCAAATTCTCACAAGTTGTTTTTTTACACCAATTCCGACCGGCAGGATGCTTCTTCAAGAATGGAAATTGATTTTCTTATCTCAAAGAAGAATATCACGAACAAACATAACATCTCGCCTTTGGAAATAAAATCCGGCAAGCAGTACACGCTCAGTTCAATCAGGAAATTCATGGCAAAGTACGAGACTCAGCTTGATACACCTTATGTCCTCCACGAAGGAGAATTCAAGGTCGAAGACGGCATTGTTTACATTCCTATTTACATGGCATGCTGCCTGTAGGGGAACTAAACTCCGCTTCTCCTAATTAAAGAACTCCTTCGGCCAGGTGGCATACAAGTTTCCAAAGTTGGCGGCGTTGAAAAGCTGAACATGGGAACCTATTGTGTTCTGCACGAGGTATTTGTACAAATCGGCATAGACGATTCCGTAAGACTCGTTCTGGTCAGCGGAGTTTATAGTCTCTATCATTTTGTCGGTGAAATTGTGGGTAAAGCGGTTTGAAAGCCAGACTTTAAGCTCCACGCTGTAGAGGTCGGCAAATGATGTTTCGTAGCCGTTGGCAGCTGTAAAGGCAAGAATGCCCTTGTAGGCATCATTCTGGGCAACATTCAGTACGCTGGCCGAATAGCACGGCTCCGCGATGATGAGCATTTTTCGGTAGCGTTTTTGCTGGCTCAGATAGTCAAGCGTGTCTTTCATTCGTTCGGTGGTAAATCCTTCTTTTCCTTGTCCTTGCCAGACAAACTGACCGAGCGCCCCGTTTCCGTTCCGGTTTGCGCCGTGCCCTGACCAGAACCAGAGAATGTCGGAGTGTTCGTCTGTATTCAATTGAGTGGGTCTTTCCACGAGAAGCCGATGCGTTTGCCTGTCTTCGCTGCGGCTTTCAACAGGAATTACATTTCCTTTCATAATATTCACCATGTCGTCTGCCGTCAGCTCAGAAAGCAGATAGTCAATCTGAATGTCGCTCGTGTACAGGTTTTCACCGTTCAGTCGGGCATAGATTTCACCGGGCTTTTTGTTACGTTTGCTGCCCGCTATGTCATCGGCAAGGATCAGGATAATGTTGTCATCATTATATATCTTGGTTTTCTTTAAAAGCTGATAGAGATAGAGCGCATCCGCCTGATGACGGTAATTTTGCCAACCGTTTGATGCTGCGACGATGACCGCCCAGTGACTTTGTGCCTCTTCATAGTTAACAGATACGCCTTCGTTCTCTTTCTGAAGCAGTTTCTCAATTTCGTCAATGAGTACGCCCCATTCCCAGCTTGCCCGGTTTCCGGCAGTGCGACCGCTTCCGTCCGAAGATGTGTAGTCAAGTGGCTCAAAACTTCCCTCTGCTACGGTCCAATGAGTGTAAACCGTGCGAAGAGCGCTTGTGAGAGTTTCTGCGTCAAAATCCAGTAAGCCGGTCGCACCGTTGATATTCACCGTTTTGTTTGCGTCAATATCTTCAAAGGCGAACATCATGCCGAGCGGCGACAATGCTGATTTTCCACCACTTCCTGTTCCGGTAAAACTCTTTATCGCTTCGTTTACCGCATGATTTGAAATAGGCGTGGTCGCTTCGTTTTTGATGCAATGAGCCGCCGCAAAGCCGCACAAAAGCAAGGCATCGTACAAATTCGCTTCGCCGACAGAAGGCTTTTCATTGAAACGAGCCTCGTACATGACGGCAAAACCGCTGGTCGGGTCGGCATAAGGAGCCGTTCCTTCAACGCCTTCTGCAAGCCCTGCGAATTCTTTCAGAAAATCTCCGGTAAAGGCAGTGTCGGTAAAAAGGAGCCTGGGGGAGCCGTCTCCATGTCGCTCTCGTTCCTGTAAGATTGCCTGTGCATCTTTGTATGAAGAAAGGGCGCACAGAACATAATCAGCACCACTTTCGAGGGCTTCGCTTGCCGCATTTGCCAAAGCAACTGACTGGGTTCCTGCCTCGTAGCTGGTTCCTGTGTTTTCGGAAGTGTAGCGAATATTCTTCACAGGCGTAAGTTTCAGCTCGGAGGCGATGTAAGGTCCCCAGTTAAAGAATGTCTCGCCGTATAAATCTGCGCTTGAAAGAAAGGCGACCTTTTCTCCGCCATAAGCTGAGACTTTTGCGAGCAGGGCTTCGGTCTGGGAGATGTCAGTTTCGGTCAATGCCCACAAGAAAGGGTCGGAATGTGCTGCGGATGCGGCATTCATCGCAAAGGCTCGGATAATGCTTTCGCTTGCGGCGCATGGGGCAATGAGCGGTTTTTTGTTGATAAAACACGGCTCGGCAAAAACCTGCACATGGTCAGAATAGCGGGGGCCGATAATAGCAAACACATCGTCTCTTTTTGAAAGACTTTCTGCCATGGAAGCGAGATTTTCGCTCTCTTCGCTGTACCATTCGAGGTCAAGGATGAATGGCGTGGAAAATTCACTGTCCGTCAGGGCCGTTTTTAGCGAGGAAAGGTACCAGTCTGCGATACGGTGAAAACGGCTGCTCTGCTCGCCGCTAGAAGGAAGAACCATCGCAACTTTTATCTTTCGCCAGCTGTCTGTGTCACTTGTTTTGCCTGAGGACGACGAGTCGGAATCATCTGAACAAGAGGCAAGGCAAAGAAACAGGACATAAAACAGTATCAATAAAATGTTTTTGGCAGAAACAGGAACAAAACGATAATTTTTATTTATTTTCTTCATATTCACGCTCTTTTTCTATGGCTCTTGCTAAGGCTCCCTGCACGGAGGCAGATAGTTTTTCTGTATACTTCTTGGAAATCACAAGCTCGGTGTAGCCGTTTGCAAGGTCAAATTCCTGATGATGGGGAAGTTTGCCCGAAAGCCACTGCTCAATGCATTTTTGAACGGCACGGTCGATATGCTTTACCACGGAGAAAGGAACTTGCTTCGTGTAGACAGACAAATCGGAGTCCATGCCCACTGTATAGAAGGACTTTTCTCCTTTTTCTCGGTTGTAGCGCAAAAGTCCGTGGACACTTCCGCCACAAACAGGAAAATAAAGGTCAAAGGGATTTAATTCCTGGGCAAAGAGCGCCAGAGCATAAGAGAGGTCGGCACTGTCAAAGCCATCTTTGTCATGATCGTTGTTAAGGGAAATCGCCGCAAAATCCAGCCCCGCAAATTCTGTTGAAACTGAATCCGAGCATTCCGTAAAATTATAGTCATAAACTTTTTCGTTCCAGGCAGATTCGCTGCCAGCGATAAAGCCCTTCAACGCATCCTTGACGCTTTGAGTGCTTCCGTTAGCAAGAATGGCAAGAATCCGGGCATTTTCCCTTCCCGCAAGCAGCGTCTTTGAAGCCAGCCCAGCAAGGTAACTCGCACCATAGAGTGGCATATATGCTGTATTTACAGCAGGAAATTCAGTTTCTTTGGATTCAAAAAGCATGTATGAAATCGTATCGGGCTTTTCAGAGAGATATGGTGAAAAAAATTCAAGGTAGCCCTCATCACCAAAAAGGAAAAACACCGGGAGCTTGTAGGTTTTCGTTAGCTCATAACAGCGCGGAATGTATTCATCAACAAGGCCTTTTGCCTCATCCCAGTTTTTGGGGCAGATATCATATACCAAGAGATTGTTTTTTAGGGCAGCCTTCTGAACGCCCGAGCAAAAAGAATCGACATAGGAAGCGTCGCCCAAGCCGTTGGGCGGATAAAAAGCAATAAGCCCGCCTTTTGAAGCGACGCTCTCAACAGACGGATTATCGTCATCGGATTCGTTCTTGCAGGAAAAGAGAGAAAATGAAAAAATCGTAAAAAAAGTCGCAAAAAAGGTAAACCTGAAAAAGTTTTTCATAAACAAACACAAGAATTCATAAAAGAAAGAAGACAAGTTCAAATGCCCGGACAGACATTTGAACCTGCCATTGTCCTTGTCACGAGGTCAAGCAAAAAAATGACACGTCAAGTCCTTTCAGCTATTTACAAGGCTCACATAGAATTACACGGTAGCACGGGCCTCGTTCAGACCGAAGCTCTTCTGCTGACGCCCTGCGATACCAGATTAATCCAACTTTGTATCTGTGAGCCATATCTTCATAGTTAGTATGGCTTACAGAACCTGAATTAGGAGAAATGGTGATTTTAGACAGATTGCCCCATGTATTGCTGCGCATTGTCGCGGGATCGGTGGTGTTGTTGTCATCCCAACAAGCCAGTACACAATTCTCTGCCTGGTCAAAGTAGTATCGTTCCGTTACTGCTCCGTTGTTATTGAAGCCGATATATCCGGTTTTGGTAAGGTTAAGGCCGAGCACACCGCCCTTCATGAACATGGCAGCCACCGTACCGTCTGGTTTTCTAGAAAGATTGTTCAAGCGCGAGACAAGACCGGTGATGGCACTTGTTTTTGGAAGAGAATATTTTCCATTAACAAAATGAGTACCATTGTAATCCCATTTTTCTGTGAGCAGCCAGACAGGATAATAGTAGATATTTTGATATTCTGATGGCAAGTTTTCCCAACTATCATCAGATGTGGTTTTTTGGTACTTATCGGCAATTAATTGTTGCTGACTGCCATCGACATTAGCAAAGGCTGTGCTGCCATTCTCATAAACAGTACCCATATAATAATCGCGCAAATACAAGTTGTTTTCAATTTTTACGACATTGTATTTACCGTTGGCTTCCCCAAAATTAAGTTTGTAGTCGTCGGAAGTTACCTCAGAGCTTTGTTCTTCTATCTTGTTCTGGTTTTCTTCGGAGAGATATGAAGGCACATAGGTAGTAAGCGTAGTACCGGTAAGATAGAATGTCGTATACTGGTCATAGTCGAGGGATGATTTTTCGGTCAAGACAACCTGCCCGCCATTCCAGCCAACGGAATGCGGTTTATGGAGTATATCACCAGCATACAAACCCTGGTTCCAGAACACTTTGCCGTTGTTATCTGCAGGATAGAGGACTTTGACACGGTTGTTTATATTAAGCTGCGGAATATACTCCCAGCACAATTTTGCAACCAAATTGTTTCCGTAGTAGATGTCTTTTACAAAAGAGCCGTTCTCATCGAAAGCAATCTTTGTGGTGTCGATTTTTGCAGGAAGAGTGTTCACATGACGCGCCTGACCTTCAATCGGGTAATCCACTTTCAGCTGACTTTCAAAATAGTCTTCCATTGCTTTATAGCGCTCTTCGAATCCGTCCAACTCATCGTCAAGAAGCTCATACAAAGGAATGAGGTTGTCAGGACTTATAAAATCTACGAATACGCAGTTGTTGGCTTCGCTCAACGTAGCCTGCCACTCAGCGAATTTGTCACTGCGGCTGCTTTCTGATGCCGTTCTTTCGTTAAGCAAAGAGCCAAATCCCGATATCGCATCTTCGCTTCCTCCCTTCACATCTGAACTAAAGTTGAATCTGTTGCCTTCGCTTGTGAGCGTCTTCTTGTAGCTTCCCTCTACAGTAGTTGACAGTTTGAAAAGACCATCGTAGCCCGCCTTAAGCATTCCTCCTGCCTCAAATGTACTTTCCATCTTCTCGGTATTTGCTTCCATGTCCAGATGAACCTTACCACCAAGGATTCCGCCTTTTACGACATGAGTACCATACTGTTTTACAAGCTTCTTGAAGACAGCCGCTGTATTATCCTTAAATCGCGGGTTTAAACCGTTAATGGCTTTATAAGCGGCATCCGTCATAAATTCTTTTTTGGTAAGCGTCATATCATCAGTATTAATAACCGCAGTCAGTTTATTAACTTTAATGTCAGCCCATGCATACTGATAGTTTGTCGTGTCGTGGCTTGTCCACTCTGTATGAGCATCAATTTCACCACTGAAATCAGCGATGTCAAAGCCACCTTCAACAGTAAGTTTGAGTGAGGCTTCAAGTTCTGCAAGGTTTGAACCGGATGCCTCACGATAAGAAAGCTTAGTGGAGTCAGACGTGTAGACAATCTTAACGACATCGCCTTCATAGGTAATACCGTCATCGCTCATAAGTTCCGTAACCTTAAAAATAGGACTCTTACGGCATCTTGCTGAAGCATAGCCAAGACGGTTGTTGTAGCCGTAGCCGATGAACTGCTTCATGGCAACTGATTCACTCGGTTCATCAGCATTTGCCGCCGCAGCTTTCTGCTCCAGGTTTATTGTCTTTGTCGTCTCCGTACCTGTCGCGCCATATTTTATGGTGAGGGTCGCACTGTGAGTGTTTGCGTTATCGTTCTGGTACACATACAGATTGACTTTTTTTGTGCCGTTTCCTTCCTGGTCAAGGCATCCCGCTTCTTCGCTTATGTAGCCAAGCTGATAAATTTCTTCAGTATCCTCGGTCTGACCAGTCTCTTCGTCAGTCTCAGTGTAAAAGTCATTTTCAGCATAGGCAATTTCTGCGGTCCAAGTGTCGCCTGTGTTTAGTGGAAGTTGGAATTCAACCTTGTAAGCGTAATTTTCAAGTTGTAAGTTTTCCGTAGCAGCGAATGTACTTACATCTTTTGTCACCGATGTAATTGTAGGGGCGCTAGTTTCTTTGGTGTCAGCTCCCGGAGTTGTTTTTGGCGTACTGTCACTTTTTGGCGAGGTCTCATCATCGCCATTTGAGCAGCCTGAGAAAATCAGTGCCGAAGCAAGCAGCAATGATGTCAGGCATGATAAGATTTTTGTCTTTTTCATAAGAATATCCTCCTTGGCATGAAAAAAAATATTTATTCTCACTTTCCCAGTCAACTACTTTTCCATTGACTTTGCTCTGTCAGTTGACGGGAGCGTTTCGATTCCACCTACCCGTGTCAGCATGAGACTTGCCGCAAATCCCGCTGCGCTAAGGGCGGTAATTTCTTCATACCCTTTACTCCTTGTTTTCTTTTGCCCAATCGACTTCTTTGTTGTCTATATAGCGCTTCGTATTGGTAAAAGTAGCCCAGTAGTCAAAGAAAGTTTCATTACCCTGAACGTAAATCTCCGTATAGTCCTTGTCCTTAACAGGTTTTACTGTCGTAGAGCCATCCTTAGCCCCCTTGTTGTCGGCGAGTTTAAGTTCGGGTGCAACGATTACGTGCCAGTTAAGCGAATCAGGTTTATATACTGCCACGTTGAGGACACTGTTATCATTGTGTACATACTGTAAAGGACCAGGGCTTGCAGTATCATAACTTCTCTTAAGGCAACAAAGATATGATGTGAAATCATAGTAAAAAGATTCTGCCCTTTCCTCATCATCTCTTCCTGAGGTTGACCTAAAATTGGTACCTCCAATATCTGTAGTACAACTGTATACTACATCAAAGGAATCGGTAAGAGAAAACAGAAATTTTTTATCTTTATAGTCACTGAACGTAACATCAACAACAGTATATGTAGAAATGCGTTGATCTACTTTGTTTTCATTTATGTAACTTTTTGCACTTACAAATGGCTGCACATACTGTATCTGTCCTGCCGTCTTAAAGACATTCGGGTTAAAAGCCCTTTGGGATTGTCCTTTTTTCAATTTTAAGCTTCTGTTCGAATCATTTTTAGGAGAACCATAGGCAAAGCAAAAGGAACCTGGACGATAGTCAGCCTCTTCTTTTGCATCCGTTAAGTCCACATTAATTCCCCGATGCAGCATCAGCAAGTCTATTCCCTTGCCTTTCAAAGCCTCGTATGCTGCTTTGGCATTTTCATATCCCTCTATGCCCCATGCATCATCCGTGACCAGAGCGCTGAATGTATGGAAGGCGGCTTTTGCAATTTTAAGCGTCATCAAGTTTTTTGCATACACCCATTCCTGCTCAAAGTCATCATACGTAAAATTTTCATCAATATCATAAAAAACCTTAACTTTCTTTTTTTCGCTCTTGATTATAGATTTATACGTACTTGCAGAGTCGTCATAAGCATCGAGGGCAATCCAGTAACTGTTGTCCTTGAAGAACGGCCCGCCGGCAGGACGGACGCAAATCCAATAGGTTCCGTCTTTGTTTCGTCTGATAACGTCACCCGCATGGAAGTAAGGCTTACCGTAGAATTTGTTGCTGGCAGTGGCTGATTTTTCGACAACTGAGGCAGGAACAAATTGAAGCCGGGTAAGTTTCGGCATGACGGGAAGGCTTACATCAATCGTGGCATAGAGGTCTTCGTTTCCAGTTATTTCTCTGAAAGTGAGGGTGCCGAGTCCGCCATAAGACCACGTGTAGGTACCGCCTGTAAGATTGTCTTCCGTAAGGCTTTCACCGATAATGCTTGAGAAAAATTCAAGGGCTTCACCAAAGCCGTTTACCGGGAGCGCGCGAACCGTTTCCTTTGTCTCGTCAAGCACAAAGCCCTCATCGCAGGAGAATGTCAGTGTGTTCCAGTCATCAGGCAGTGTCTCGATGCCTGAAACAGAACCGTCTTCATCAGTGACTTTTTCCGGGTCGTACTGCGTCAAGTCAGTAAGGGAACGGAGTACGGTGAACGCAGCGTCGTCTACCGAGTCAAAAACGGCGGTCTTGTCAGCTTCGGCTCCTTGTTCAGAACCTGGATTTGAACCAGGGGTAGTTGATTTGTCATCATCGTCATTTGAACAGCCTGAAAAAATCAATTCCGAAGCAAGCAACAGTGATACCAGAAAAGATAAGTATCTTGTCTTTTTCATAAAACCTCCTTGATATGAAAAAATTTGTTAAACATTCTCTTTCCTAAAGCAAGCCACAAGCCCGTAGCTGAGTGTCGGTCTAATCCAGATTTCAACAAGCAGATAACTAGTGTATTCATTGTTTGGTTCAAGGCAGATGTCTATGTTGTAGAGTGTTGCAATGACCATATCAATGAGACAAATAATCCACAAATTGCCCTTGGAATAGCTCTTCCACTCTTTACGGGCATAGAAGTATGTGAGCATGACCAGAAGCAGTACTGACAAGGTAAGGCAGGACAATCGGAGAGGATAAAATGCCAGGGGGGGCGCAAAGATAATGTCACGCAAGAATACCGTAATTCCCAGACACACCGAACACCAGTAATTGAACTTGTGACTGCCGAGAATATTGAAGAAATACAGTCCTATCATTACCAGACAGGCAATATAGAAGGCATTCAGCACCAGTTCCGGCCATGTGTTGCTAATTCCCAAATGTATGATGCCATAGAGCATTATGCCCACTGAGAGAAGAGCGGCTAAAATAGTAATAACGATATCTCGGACTTGTGATTTCTTGAATCTTGTACTCATGTGTTGCCCCAGTAAAATGATATCTATTCCGTATTTTCCTTTTTAGTCATTTTCTTTTTTCCAATCGACTTTTTTGGCGTCGACATAACGCTCGCAGTTGTCGAAAGTGCTCCAGTAATCGAAGTAAAAGGTATATCCTTGCCAATAAATTTCAGTATAGTCTTTCTCTTTAACAGGAGACGGAGGGTCTGCCTGATCTGCCTTGCCGTTGTTGTCTTTAATAACAAGTTCTGGGGAAATAATGACATGCCTATCTAAGTATGTAGGGTAATAGCGTGCGTAGACAGGTTGGTGTTTAATGAATTTTACAGGTCCGGGTGCGTTCGTATTATCGCAATTTTCTAGCCTATGAAGAAAGTTATTGAAGTCATACAGAAATTTTTTTGCCTTTTCGTCATTAGTATCGCCTTCTGTTAGCGGGAAGCAAGTTTCGAAGGTACTTCCGTTCATTCGTGAGAAAACAACATCAAAAGAATCAGTAAGCGAGAGTAAAAAACTTACAGCTTTGTTAGTAAACTGAAAATTTTGGACTGTATTTACTGTTGAAATTAATTCCATGAACTTTCCGTTTTCTACATATCCGTCGCATGATATAAATGGCTGAACATAGTTTACCTGTCCCACAGTCTTATAGATATCCTCATCAAATCCGTTTGTGGTTTCAGTTATTACTTTGAGATTTCTGTTAGCATCCTTTTTGGGACTTCCATAAGCAAAGGCAAACATGGCAGATCTGAGATTCTGAAAATCGTCTGATATTTTACCCTTATCATCCGCATTCAAGTGCAATCCTATCAAATCAATTCCTCTGTCCTTCAACCCTGTATATGCCTCCTGGGCCCTTTCACATCCAGATAAGTTCCATGCATTGCTGTCTACAAGCAAGCCAAAAGTATGGTAAGCGGCTTTAGCAGTTTTAAGAGACATCAGATTCTTTGCATAGACCCATGTTTGGATGCACTCTTGATAGACATAATCGTCCTCACTAGCATTATGCCAGATGGTATACTTCTTCGTTTCGCTCTTGATTGTGGTTTTTCCGGCATTTTTTCCTGTAGATTTGTTGTCAAAGGCATCGAGAGCAATCCAGTAGCTCTTGTCTTTTTTGTAAGGACCACCCGAAGGTCGGACGCAAATCCAATAGGTGTTGTCCTTATTTCGCCTGATTACATCGCCCGCATGGAAGTAAGGTCTGCCACTGTAGCTGTTCGTTGAGGTAAGTTCTGGTGAATCTTTGGAAATAAACCTGAGCTGGGTTAAGTCGGGCATTACATCGAGGGCTACATCTACCGTGGCAAACAAATTTTCGGTGCCAGTTACTTTTGTGAATTTTAAAGAGCCAAGTCCGCTGTAGGACCATTTGTAAGTACCGTTTGTAAGGCTGGCTTCTGAAACAGGCTCTCCAATAACACCTGAGAAGAATTCAAGGGCATCGTCAAGATTGTTTACTGGAATCGAGCGTACTTTGGGTTTTGAGGTGTCAAGAACAAAGCCTTCGTCACATGTAAAGGTCTCTGTCGCCCAGTTGTCAGGAAGGGTTTCAACTCCAGAAACAGAGTTGTCATCTTCATTGACAACTTTGTTCTCATCGTATCGGACTAAATCGGTAAGCGAGCGGAGTACGGTGAAAGCCGCATCGTCAACGGAATCAAAAGTGGCGGGTTGGGTTATTAGGTCTGTTTGACCGGAACCAGGCTGTGATTTCGGGTCAGTTGATTTATCGTCGTCGTCATTTGAACAGCCCGTTAAAGGAAGGATAAATATAAGGGAAATTAATACGAATGCTTTACTTATGTGTAGTAGGGGGGGGGTAATCCAAATCTTATTCATAGAATCCTCCTTGTGATTATGATTTGAATTTTTAAGAGTTCGATAAAACTCTCATAAGAAAGTCTTAATAATTGTAACACAAGATTTGAGGAATTCAAGTTTTATTTGAGATATTGTTAAGAATTTTTTAATTAATGGGGGGGCTTGGGGGCACGATTCGGACTGACTGACCGCATAGTTAATGACTTGTATACTTATATAAACTTATGAAAGGAGGAGCATACTATGGCAACATCTAGCTTGTATTTGCGATAAATAACGGCGCTCTTGATTTGACAGGTTATTTTACTCTCTCTACAAAAGCTCTTCGGATAAGTGGTCAGCATTTGTCAAACACGAGCGAACTTATTTGGGGATTTTGTGATTCAGAAGATTTTATTTCAGTTTTGCCGTCAGATGCGACGACGGTGTATTCATACGGTAGATAGTGCATCAAAAAGATTTTTTGTCATGTTTTCCCCACCAAAAAACAGTTAAATACTTTAGGCAAGGATTTACAACAAAAAATTGTTGAGGCAAAAATCTATTTATTCGTGTGCTCAATCAGAACGATTGCAAAACCAGACGGTGAAATCATAAATGCAGATTTTGAGGTCGGCGTTACTGTGATATTTTCGCCGTAGATGTTCTTAAAGCCACGGTCAAGGAACAGCTGGAACGCTTCGTCGAAGTTGTCCACATTCATGCGGATTGCCGTTACATCATGGTCTACCGGCATGTGCTCCGGCGAAGAAATATCCAAATAAAAGCCATTTGCGTCCTTCATGCGGATTCCCGTAACATTCCGCTCGCCGATGCCTTCCTGTTCGTGCCGCTTTTCAAAGCCAAGTTCCTCAAAGAGCTTAATTATAGGCTCCGGGTTCTTTGTGACAATCTGCGGATTGAACGTTGTAATTTTCATAAGTAGCCTCCTGTATGTTTCTAGTTTGATTTTTTAATTTGACCCGCGCTCGGCCTTGTCAGCGTATTTACCATGAATGGCAAGGCCGACTGTAACGTCAACGATAAGAGCTGTAACGACACCCACAAAGCTGAAATCAAAACCTTTGTTCAGCATGTTGAGAATCAGCAGACCGCCTATGCCAATATCAAGCAGCAGAAGAATAACGAATAAAATGTAGGTTCTCTTTTTTCCAAGATCCTTCCAGAACGCAAGCAAGAGCAGAACGAGGATTTTAATAACGCTCAGCACTGCCTTTGAAATCAAAAGCGCGTTTATCGTGCCAAAAGTGTTATCAATAAATATAACTGCAGCGGTTACGACCATAATCAGGCATAAAAACACCTTGTAAAAAATGGCCGCCCGCTTACTGTATTCGTTGAACAAATACAATATGCCCGAAAGAAGCATCAACAGGATGACAAACATTGTGCAGCCGGCCGCCATAATTTGAGCGTTATCTTTACCTTCTATGGCAAAGTCAAACCTGCCCAAAAACAGTACGGTCGAAAATGAGGCGCACAAGACCAAACCAAACATCAAAATCAAATGAATGAGTACAAAGGGACTGAATTTTCTCATAGTATTTTCTCCTTTAAAAACTCCGCGTTAGCGGCGTTGCATGGAAGCAACGGATAGCGAGTTATTGCCAACGGCAAGAACTCGGCCGTGATAAAAAGTACACGGATGTACTTTTTATCATGCTTCCTTTACTAAGATAAATTCAGTCTACAGCACAATTCCAGATTTTTAAAGTTTTTTAAAGAAATCAGCCCATTGTAATTTCTACATTGACTTCTTTCTTTGCGGCATCGAACGGCACAACGCAGCCATCTACGGCTTTTCCGTCTACAATCATTGATTTTACGCCCTTGCAAACATGACCTGGGTTTTTGATTGTGATGTTGTATTTTGCGCCACGGAAAAGTCGGGTTGCGGTGAAGCCGTCCCAGGAAGATGGGATTGACGGGTCGATTTTGAGTCCGTCGAAGTCAGGCTGGATTCCGAGGATGTACTGGCTGATTGCGACCATGTTCCATGCTGCGGTTCCTGTGAGCCATGAGTTTTTTCCCTGACCGAAGTTTCTTCCGGTCTGGCCGATGTCGCTTCCTGCGTCTTTTCCGCCAATCATCTGACCGTAGACATAAGGCTCCGTCTTGTGGATGTCCGAAGTTTCTTCCGTGAAGGCCGGGGCGATTTCAGAATAATACTTGAAGGCCTGTTCACCTTCTCCAGCGTAGGCCGCCGCACAGATAATCCATGCGTTGTTGTGGGTAAAGATTCCTGCGTTTTCCTTGTAGCCGCCCGGA
>JAEEGL012595882.1_pt1 | contig 15179 bp, 10 predicted proteins | sample 9134231 | NCBI WGS metagenome assembly JAEEGL01 (sample SAMN16246548, study PRJNA631951) | gut metagenome | biome: gut microbiome; feature: rumen; material: fiber-attached | host: Bos | place: Iran: Karaj | collected 2018-10 | reverse complement strand
TCGGCGCGAACGGCGCCGGAAAATCCACCTTCTGCCAGATGATCATGGGCAAGGACACGGCGGATTCCGGCCATCTGGTCCGCGGTGTAAAAGTGTACCCCGGTTACTATGATCAGGAGCAGGAGAACCTCTCGCCGGAAAAAACCATTCTGGAGGAGATCTGCGACGCCTACCCGCGTATGACGCTCGGCGAAGTCCGCAACGTTCTGGCTGCCTTTCTGTTCCGCGGAGAGGACGTCTTCAAACCGATCGCGGCGCTTTCCGGCGGCGAGAAGGCCCGCGTGAGCCTGTGCAAGATCATGCTTTCGAACTGCAATTTCCTGCTGCTCGACGAGCCCACAAACCACCTGGATATCCTCTCCCGCGAAGTGCTGGAACGCAACCTGAAGCAATATGCCGGCACGGTGCTCTTCATTTCTCACGACCGCTATTTCATCAACCAGGTGGCAGAGAAGATCCTGGTGCTCACGCCGAACGGGCTGGAGACCTATCTGGGCAACTACGATGATTATATGGACGCGATCGCGGCTCACGAGACTGCCCATCTGCCTTCCGGCAAGTCCGAAAAGGCAGAGAGCACCGTCAAGGCTGATTTTCTGGAGAAACGAAGGTCGGCCGCCGATCTTCGCCGGGAGCGTTCGCGGCTCCGGCAGATCGAGAGTGCCATCGCGGAAGCGGAAGCCGCCATCGCCGCGATGGAAGAGAAGGCCCTGCTCCCCGAATATTTCTCGGATTACGAAGCATACCGCCGGCTCGAGGCCGAAAAGACAGAGGCTGAGCGCTCTCTCGAGGCTCTCTACGCCGAATGGGAAGAACTGGAAAGCCGGCTGGAGACCACCTGAGGCTTTTCGCCTTACATCCTTCCTCCCTTTGCGAATACGCTGCCTGTATTCTTCTGCTCTTCTATCGCGGCAAAAGCCGTTCGGCGAGGCGTCTTGCGAGCCGAATATTCAGCGGATATCCTTTTGTTTCGGCTGTTATGACCAGCCGCTCCCCCAGATAGTATCCTGTTCTCTGATAACAATCGATTTTATATACCGCCCGTTCTGCGTACTCGGGATCGTCCATCATACCAAGATGCTCCCAGTACATTTCTTTTCGTTCCGGCATTTTCAGAATGGTAAAATCCGGGAAGACTCTGCCGCAGTTTTCCAGGTATAGGGGACACTCATATTTATAGGGGATCCCGTATTTTGCCAGCAGATTGGCAATGATCAGCTCCGATTTGGAACGGACGTTTTCACCGTTATCGGTGAGCATTTCCTGCGCGGGAGGATCGAGCCGCTCCGGAAACGGCTCGGCAAGCCAGCGGGCGGCAAAAGCGTCGTCCGGCTCCAAAGCAGGCATGATCAGCGCTCTTCTGCTCTCCTTCATCGATTCATACACTTCCTCCGCTTTCATTTTCGGCACCTTGGAGAGATATGCATCGATAGCCGCTTTTTCACCTTCAGATACCGCCAGCAGTCTTCTGTCGTAATCCTTCTGAGCCAGCAGCAGTGCCGTTTCTTTGTTTTTCAGATACTTTCCGTTAGTCACTCCTTTCTCGGTTATATGATAATAAGCCGTTCTCCGTTTATACCGGCTGATACGAAGATGGCCTTCCGGCGCCGTTTTCAAACGCTCTTCTGCTTCTCTTCCGATTCTTTCCAGGTATTGTTTCCGTTCCGATAATAGTTCAATAATGTTTATCATAGCGCTCCTGTTCCTGGATCCTCTGATCACGACGGATATCAATCAGACTGTTCCTCTGCTTGCAGGACGATTTGACCTGCAGACTTCGCCTGTTACACAGATCAGTATCGTACGCTGACTTCCGAAATGTAATTTTTAGGATAAAAAGTCATTTGTATTATCCAGATTATAGTTTCCCGTTTTATGTGAAGGATAAAAAACGATAGCAGTGTTTTTTATCCTCATGCGGTCACCTGTCTGCACTGTATCGTTCAGCGGGCACACCCATTTGCAGGATAAGAAAGTCATTTTCATTTCTTTTATCCTATCGTCTTTCCGTTCCAAGAAGCGTTTTTATAGAAAGCGGATCGTTTTTGTTGGGATAAGAATTGACAAAACAGTATTCTTATCCTCCTTTTGACTCCGACAGCCCCGAAGATAGCATGAAAACGAGCCGGTCAGTAGGATAATAATCCGTGGTATTCGTTTTTTATCCTCACCAGGAAAACGATCCGCCGCTCCGAACGGCCTTCATTGCCGCAAAAGCCCCCTTTAGCTGTTCAAAACGACACAAAAAACTCCTCAGCACGTGAACCGACCTCCCATCATCAGATTATTGGTCTAACTTTTGGGGTCTGTTCATTCTGAGGAGTTTTATTCTGCTCTAAAAAGATGAATATAGTTCTTATGGAAGCTAGTCCGCTCTTCTGTGTCTTAGCCTTCCTGGAACAGCGGTGTGGAATAGTACCGGTCACCGCTGTCCGGAAGCAGCACGACGATCAGCTTGCCCTCGTTCTCGGAGCGCTTCGCGGCCTCGATGCCGGCAAAGAGCGCCGCGCCGGACGAGATGCCCACCGAAATGCCTTCCTTCCGGGCAAGAAGTTTGGCTGCGGCAAACGCATCTTCATTAGCGACAGGAACCACTGCGTCATAGACGGATGTGTTCAGCACCTCGGGGACAAACCCGGCGCCGATGCCCTGGATCTTATGAGGGCCCGCTTTTCCTTCGGAGAGCACGGGCGAGGTGGCGGGCTCCACTGCCACGACCTTCACTTCCGGTTTGCGGCTCTTCAGATACTTGCCGGTACCCGTGATCGTTCCGCCGGTGCCTACGCCGGCCACGAAGATGTCTACCTGACCGTCGGTATCGTTCCAGATCTCGGGGCCCGTCGTCGCGAAATGTGCCGCCGGATTGGCCGGATTGACGAACTGTCCGGGAATAAAGCTGCCGGGGATCTCAGCGGCGAGCGCCTCCGCTTTTTCGATGGCGCCCTTCATTCCCTTTGCTCCTTCCGTGAGCACGAGCTCTGCCCCATACGCTTTCAGGATGTTGCGGCGCTCCACACTCATCGTCTCGGGCATGGTCAGGATCACGCGATACCCCTTGATAGCGGCCGCGACGGCAAGTCCGATGCCGGTATTGCCCGAAGTGGGCTCGATAATCACCGCGCCGGGAGCGAGCAGCCCCTTCTTCTCGGCGTCTTCGATCATCGCGATGCCGATGCGGTCTTTCACACTGCCGGCCGGATTGAAATACTCGAGTTTCACGACCAGGCGGGCGCTGAGCCCCAGTTCCTTTTCCAGATTCTTCACCTCCACGAGGGGGGTATTGCCGATCAGTTCCAGCGCGCTCTGATAGATCTTCGCCATAACTTGGGTTCCTTTCTTTAAACGGCCGCAAAGCCTTTTTCGAGATCGGCGATGATATCGTCGATATGTTCCGTTCCGATGGACAGACGGATGGTATTGGGGTGGATGCCGGAAGCGGCCAGCTCCTCATCGGTCAGCTGCGAATGCGTCGTGGTGGCCGGATGGATCACCAGGCTCTTCACGTCGGCCACATTGGCTAAGAGCGAGAAAATCTCCAGCCCGTCGATGAACCGGAACGCCTCTTCCTTTCCGCCCTTGATATCGAAGGTGAAAATTGAGCCGCCGCCGTTCGGGAAATACCGCTCATACAGAGCGTGATCCGGATGATCGGGCAGCGAAGGATGATACACCTTCTCCACCTGCGGGTGGTTCACAAGATATTGTACCACTTTTTTGGTGTTTTCGGCATGTCTTTCGAGCCGGAGAGACAAAGTTTCTGTTCCCTGCAGCAGCAGGAACGCCGCGAACGGGGAGATGCAGGCTCCGGTATCCCGCAGGAGGATCGCCCGGATATAGGTGGCGAACGCGGCCTTTCCCGCCGCTTCGGTGAAGCGTACACCGTGATAGCTCGGGTTGGGCTCGCTGATCCAGGGGTAGCGTCCGCTGGCGGCCCAGTCGAAGGTGCCGCCGTCCACGACTACGCCGCCCAGTGTCGTACCGTGTCCGCCGATGAATTTGGTGGCGGAATGCACGACGATATCGGCTCCGTGCTCGATCGGGCGAATGAAATACGGCGTGCCGAAGGTGTTGTCGATCACCAGAGGCAGTCTGTGCTTGTGGGCAATATCGGCCAGCGCGTCGATATCGGGGATATCGCTGTTCGGGTTCCCCAGCGACTCAATATAGACCGCCTTGGTGTTCGGCTGGATGGCCGCCTCCACCTCCGCGAGATCATGCACGTTGACAAACGTGGTCTCAACGCCGTACAGCGGCAGCGTGTGCGCCAGCAGATTGGCAGAGCCGCCGTAGATGGTCTTCTGCGATACGATGTGTTCACCCTTCGCGGCCAGCGCCTGGATCGTATAAGTGATGGCCGCAGCGCCGGACGCAACGGCAAGGCCGGCAACACCGCCTTCCAGGGCCGCGATACGGTCTTCAAAGACGCCCTGCGTGGAATTCGTCAGGCGTCCGTAGATATTGCCGGGATCGGCCAGGCCGAAGCGGTCGGCCGCATGCTGTGCGTTATGGAAAACATAGCTGGTGGTTGCATAGATCGGGACCGCGCGGGCATCGCTCGCGGGATCCGGACGTTCCTGACCGACGTGAAGCTGCAGCGTCTCAAAACGATAGTTAGACATAATGTATACCTCTTTCTTATTGTTTTTTCCGATGATGATCTCAATAAGAGCCGGTACACATTCGGCCGTTTCTGAAGTTCGCACGCAAAAGATCTTCCCACAGATGTGTCATGCACGTTATCCCCTTTCCCCCGAGCGTTTTTCGAGAGGTCTTTCTCTCTTCCCTCCGTCTCGGAAGAGATTGGAGTTACTATACACCTATTCGCCTACTATGTCAATATGTTTTTCATAAATTTCAGCCAAAACTTTTCTTGACAGCCGCTTTCACATATGTTTATAATAGGTAATCATAAAGGATGGTGATAGCATGTTTTCCACGAAAGGACGCTACGGCCTGCGTGTGATGATCGATCTGGCCGAACACACCCGGGAGGGATATATTCCGCTGAAGGACATCGCGGAGCGCCAGGAGCTTTCCAAAAAATACCTGGAGATCATCGTGAAGGATCTGGTGGCCGCCGGGCTTCTCTCCGGAGCAAGCGGCAAAGGCGGCGGATACAAGCTCAGCCGCGCCCCTGAAGACTACACGGTCGGCGAGATCCTTGAGCTTCTGGAAGGCACTCTCTCCACCGTCCGCTGCCTCGCAAAAGATACCGCCCCCTGCCCCCGCGCCGGTTTCTGCCGCACGCTTCCGCTGTGGGAGGGATACGACCGTCTCACGCGCGACTATTTCTACGGCATCCGCCTGAGCGATATCGCGAAGCCGGAAGAAGCCTCCGCCGGATACGACTACGTCATCTGAAAACAATACGGCTCAGAACGAATACGGCCCGGAACCGGCATGGCTCCGAGCCGTTTTACTTTGCAGTCTTCCGTTTTGCCGCTTTAATCTTTCCGGAACCTCAGCCTGGCCAGATAATGACCGTACGGCAGTCCTTCGATCTGTTCGCGGGTAAACCAGGAACTGTTCAGGATCATCAGGAAATACACCACGACGCATATCATTACCGATCCCAGAATGGATACGGTATTGGAATTGATCACCGAATGGATGCCCCGGAAGCTCAGCCACGCGATGCCTCCCATCACCGCCGAACACAGAACGGGCGGCAGGAAGAGGCTGATCAGATTCACGCGGAAGCCGGAATACTTCACCATATCCTTGAAATTCAGGAAAGCGATCGTGAAGGAGAACGCAAGCAGGCTGGCCACCAGCGAATACGCCTTGGCGTCGAAGACCAGCACGCAGAGGACCAGGACCGGCGTGGAAACAAGGAGGCCGATCGCGGCGTTGACGAGAGGCTTGCGCATTCTGCCGAGGCCCTGCAGGATGGATGCCGATGTCTGCGAGATCGCGTAGAATACAACGATGAACGATCCGGTGAAGAACAGCTCTCCGCCGTCGGAAGCATTCGGATACAGCCAGTGCACGATGGGTTCCCCCAGCACGGACAGACCCACCGCCGCAGGAAGCGCCAGCATCAGCACCATTTTGATCAGGGTTTCGATATGCACCTGGATATCGTTCTGATCTTTGCGGGTGATAGCCGCCGCGATGCCCGGGATCAGCATCATGCTGAACGTGCCCAGTGCGGCGATCGGCATATTGGTGAGCACCACGAACTTTCCGCCCAGAATGCCCCTCTGGCGCCCGATGAACGCCGCGTCGTAGCCCTTCAAAGGCATCAGAACGTTGAACAGCGCCGTATCGATCATCTCGCGCAGGTTCGCGACCGTCGCCGAGAGCATCATCGGGATCACCGTCAGCAGGAAGGCCGCCAGCACCTGCTTCCAGGTCTCGGTCGCCTGCGACACCGGAGCATGAAACACCTTCGACCGCATCCGGAAGAAGAAAAAGATTCCCATAAGGAACATCAGTCCGCCCAGAGCGCCGTACATGGTACCGCTCGCCGCATCGGAAGCCGCCTGCTCCAGCACCGGATACCGGCCGTCCGCCACAACCGCGGCGGCATTCTCCACCGAATGGATGGTAAAATAGACCAGCAGGATGCTGATAGCCGCGTGCAAGATCTGATCGATCAGATCCGCGTAGGAGCTGGGGCGCACATCTTCATACCCCTGGAACAGGCCGCGGAACGAACAGGCCACCGATACCAGAAACGTCGCCGGTGCCAGCGTCTTCACGGCCGCCGAAGCGGAGATATCGTTGAACACCCTGCCTGCCAGCCAGTCGGAACCGAAGTGCAGCAGACAGAAGATGGCCGCGCCCATCGCGAGGGAATACAGGAATCCGACCCGGAATACCAGATGGGCGTTTGCGTATTCATGGTGCACCATACGCTGGCTGATCATACGGGAGATGGCCTGCGACACGCCATAGGTGGAGAACATAATGACGAAACTGTAGATCTGAAAAGCCAGCACATAGCTGCCGTTTCCCTGGTCGCCCAGCATATTGGTGAGCGGGATACGGTAGATCATGCCGATGAATTTGATAACGATCGAGATGATGATCAGGAACGTGCCCTTTCGCACGAGTTCAGAAGATTTATTCCTGGCCATGAGGCTCCCCCTCTCCTCTGGATAGCCCCATCGCCTCCAGCACGAGCTTCTGTTTTTCCCTCATCAGGACCTCGTCGGCCTCTTCCTCGTGATCGTATCCCAGAAGATGCAGCAGGCTGTGCGTGACCAGAAACGCGGCTTCGCGTTCGCGGCTGTGGCCGTATTCCTGTGCCTGACGGCTGACATGCGCCCACGAGAGCACGATGTTTCCCAGCGAAACGCACCCGTTTTCCGGATTGGTCTCCTCTTCCGCGAGCGCCTCGTATTCCCCGGGAACGAGGTCCAGGAGCGGGAAGGAAAGCACGTCGGTGGGACGGTCGATCTCGCGGTACTCCCGGTTCAGAACGTAGATCTCGTCCTCATCCACCACGTTCAGCTCGGCTTCCACCGGAACTTCGACGTTTTCCTCGCGGCAAACGGCTTCGAGCGCCTGCCGCCAGATGGCTTCAAACTTCTCCCGTTCCTCCCCGGAAGGAAGATCTTCGAGCTCCCATTCGATAAACAGTTCCCCGCTCATCGTCTTTTGTCTCCTTCTTTTTTATCCCAGGGGCCGCGGGCCGGTTCGGGATGTTCATTCTTTTCGTATGCCTCGACGATGCGCTGCACCAGCGGATGCCGCACCACGTCCTGATTGGAGAGACGGCTGATGCCGATATCCTCGACTCCCGCCAGGATGTGAATCGCCTGCCGGAGACCGGATTTCTGGCCGTCGGGCAGATCGATCTGGGTCATATCGCCGGTGACCACCACTTTGGAGTGGAAGCCGATACGCGTCAGAAACATCTTCATCTGCGCCTGCGTGGTATTCTGCGCCTCGTCGAGCACGATGAAGGAATTATCGAGCGTACGGCCGCGCATATACGCAAGCGGAGCCACTTCGATCACGCCGCGCTCAAGATTGCGCTGCACGGCGTCGGCTCCCATCATCTCATAAAGAGCATCGTACAGCGGCCGCAGATAGGGATCGACCTTGCTCTGCAGATCGCCGGGCAGGAAGCCGAGCTTCTCGCCGGCTTCGATCGCCGGACGGGTCAGAATGATGCGGCTGATCTCCTCCTGCTTCAGAGCCTGCACCGCCATCGCCATCGCAAGATATGTCTTGCCGGTGCCGGCCGGGCCGATGCCGAAGGTCAGCGTGTTTTTGCGGATATGATCCACGTATTTTTTCTGCCCGATCGTCTTCGGGCGGATGGGTTTTCCCTGCTTGGAGAAACAAACCACGTCCGACAGCAGATCGCGAACGTCTTCTTTCGATTCCTCGTCGGAAAGGCTGGACAGATAATTGACGTGCTGCAGAGTGATCACTTCGCCGGCGGACGCGATCTGCACGAGTTTGCGGATCACTTCCGCGGCATGAAGGGCGCTCTCCTCCTCGCCGTAAACGGTCACTTCATCGTCGCGGTTGACTACCGTCACACCGCATTTCTTCTCCAGCGCCTGCATATTTTCGTCAAAATTGCCGAAGATGTTGCTGATCAGCGTCGCCGGGATCTGAACTTTCTTTTCCATTACCAACTGCCTCCTGAATAACCGGGCCTTTCAGCGGAAGGAACCGTTCCCTGCCTCCGCCGTTCGATGTTTAAAACTTGCCGGAAGCCGCCGCCATCAGGGCCGCAACGGTCTTGCCGTCGACGATCTCGCCGGAAAGAACCAGCGCCACCGCCTCCTCCAGAGGCATACGGACGACGGTCACGTCTTCGTCGGGATCCAGATGCTGGCTCGTTTTCGTCAGATCGCGCGCCAGATAGATGCTCACGCACTCGGTGCAGTAACCGGGCGAGGAATACGAATCGAAAAGATGCGTCACCGTACCGGGCCGGTAGCCGGTCTCCTCCTCCATTTCGCGGCGCGCACAGTCCTCCGGAGCCTCGCCGGGCTCCTTCAGGCCGGCAGGAATCTCCAGAATGTCCCGGCCGAGCGCATAGCGAAACTGACGTACCAGCAGTACGTCGCCCTCTTCGGTCAGCGGGAGCACCGCGGATGCTCCCTGATGCCGGATCACTTCGCGGGTCACGGTCCGGCCGTTATCCAGCGCGACCGTGTCCTTGTACACCTTCAGTATTCTTCCGTTGAATACCTGTTCGCTTTTTTCGACTGTCATAATAATCCTCTTGTAATGATTGTATTTTACTGCCCGGCGTGCAAGCACGCCGGTCCGGTCTCGCCGGATTATGCGGCTTCTCTTCACTCGTGCCCCTGCGGGCCACTCGTTTGGGGCGGCCCTCATATGTCCGCCTGGGTCAGCCGGACCTTGCCCCGCGCCACTCAGGCATCGCTCCGCTTCTGCCTGGATAATCCGTCTCCCGTCCCCGGCGTGCAAGCACGCCGGTCCGGTCTCGCCGGATTATGCGCGGGGCTTTTTTGTGCAGACATGACCAGGCGCCCGCACTCGAGCCTTGTAAAAAAACACCGCGGAAATAAACCCATACAGGCATTTCCGCGGTTGTAGACGCTATTTTGCGTAATCCGTCACCCTGGTCTCGCGGATCAGATTGACCTTGATCTGGCCGGGGTACTCCATTTCCTCTTCGATGCGTTTCGCAACGTCGCGGGCCAGAAGGACCATTTCGTCATCGCTCACCTGTTCGGGAATCACCATCAGACGCAGCTCGCGGCCGGCCTGAATGGCGAATGTCTTCTCCACGCCCTTGAAGTCGTTGGCAATGCCTTCGAGCTTCTCCAGACGGGTGATATAGTTCTCGAGCGTTTCGCGGCGGGCGCCGGGACGGGCCGCAGAGATGGAATCGGCCGCCTGAACGATCACGGCGATCAGGGATTCGGGATCGACGTCGCCATGGTGCGCTTCACAGGCGTTCACCACCACCTGAGGCTCTTTATACTTGCGAAGCAGACTCGCGCCGATGGAGACGTGGGAGCCTTCCATTTCGTGATCGACGGCCTTGCCGATATCATGCAGCAGACCGGCACGCTTGGCCATACGAACATCGAGCCCCAGCTCCCCGGCGATCAGACCGGACAGCTGCGCCACTTCGATGGAATGCTTCAGCACGTTCTGACCGTAGCTGGTGCGGTATTTCAACCGGCCCAGAAGGCGGATCAGTTCGGCGTGCAGGCCGTATACGTTGGTTTCGAAGGTAGCGGCTTCGCCTTCCTCGCGGATGATGTTCTCCACTTCCTTCTTGGCCTTCCCCACCATCTCCTCGATGCGGGCAGGATGGATGCGGCCGTCTACGATCAACTTTTCCAGCGCGATCCTGGCCACTTCTCTCCGGATGGGATCGAAGGAAGACAGAATCACGGCTTCCGGCGTATCGTCTATAATGAGGTCGATGCCGGTGGCCTGTTCCAGGGCGCGGATATTGCGGCCCTCGCGGCCAATGATTCGACCTTTCATTTCATCGTTCGGCAGCGTGACAACCGATACCGTGGTCTCTGCCACGTGATCCGCTGCACATCGCTGGATCGCGCCGGTAAGGATCTCGCGGGCTTTCTTGCCGGCTTCTTCTTTTGCTTTGGCCTCTTCCTCTTTCAGAATGACGGCCATGTCATGCTTCACATCTTCTTCCACGGATTTCAGCAGAACGACCTTTGCCTGATCCGAAGTCATACCGGAGATTTTTTCCAGTTCTTCCAGCTGGCGCTCATGGAACTGCGCGATTTCTTTGTTCTTCTTCTCCTGCTCTTCAATCTTCTTGTTCAGTTGAAGTTCTTTCTTCTCCACGCTGTCGGTCTTGCGGTCCAGATTTTCTTCTTTCTGAGTGATCCTTCTCTCCTGGCGCTGGACTTCCGCGCGGCGTTCCTTAACTTCCTGTTCCATTTCGTTCTTGATCGAAAGAGCCTGTTCTTTTGCTTCCAGAAGAACCTCTCTCTTTCTGGCCTCTGCCGATTTCAAAGCCTCGTCGAGAATTTCTCGGGCTTTCGTTTCGGCAGAACCGATCTCTGCCTCGCCTACTTTCTTACGGTATTGAATACCCATAAAAAAGAAGATGACGCCGGCAAGGACCGCAGCCGCAATGATCAAGATGATTGCAACTACTAATTCCAAGACAAACTACACCTCCTTATTCAGTTATCATAGTACACAGTACATAAAACTTCTATACATAATGCACCAACGGTACTATTATAATCTTCAACGGGACACTTGTCAACCGTAAAAAATGATTCTTGTGGTTCTGCCGTAAAAGCCGTAAAAAGAGAGACCCCAAAGCGACGATCTGCTGGCGCTTCGGGACCTCTCTATTATTTTATTTACACCACGATCCGGGCGCTGCTCCCTCCGGAGCGGTCCTTGGTTACGACGATCTGTTTATCGATCCTCGTCTTCAGCTCGGCCACATGCGAGATGATGCCCACAAGACGGTTTCCTTCCGCCAGACCCACGAGCGCCTTCATCGCCTGCTCCAGCGATTCTTCGTCGAGCGAGCCGAAGCCTTCGTCCACGAACATCGTATCCAGCCGCACGCCTCCGGCAGAAGACTGGATCTCGTCGGAAAGCCCGAGCGCCAGCGAGAGCGAGGCTTTGAACGATTCTCCGCCCGAGAGCGTTTTGACGCTGCGCTCCGTTCCGTTGTAGTGGTCGATCACGTCGAGATCGAGGCCGCTCTGGCTGCGCGCGTTCTCCGCCTCCCGCCTGCGTTTGAGCTCGTACTGCCCGCCGCTCATCACCATCAGCCGTACGTTCGCCCGGTTGAGGATGCGGTCGAAGAAGGTCATCTGCACATAGGTTTCGAGCATGACTTTTTCCTTCCCGGTCAGCATGCCGTTCGCGGTGTTCGAAAGCGTCTGGACCCAGCCGTGCCTGTGCTCGACGGCGGCAAGTTCGAGCGCGGTGCTCCGGATATGCCCGATGAGCTCCCGGTTTACCCGCAGCCTTCCGTTCACTTTCTGTTTCTCGGCGTCCACCGCGTTCTTCTCGTTCTCCAGTTCGGTCTTTCTTCTTGTTTCGTCTTCTTTCGAGAGCGGCGGCTCCTTTTCCAGCTGCTTCTCCCGGCCCTCGATCGAGGTCGTGAGCGCCGTAAGCTTTTTATCAAGCGCATTGAACCGCTCTTCGGCCTCCCCAGCTGCTTTTTCCAGCGCTGCCGCACAGAGACCCCGTTTCCGTGCGAATGCCTCTGCCGCTGCCTTGCTTTCAAAACGGAGCTGAGCCCGAAGGAGTTCGAATTGCCTCTCGGCAGTCTTCTCTTCCGACTGCAGGACAGCGGCCTCTCTTTCCAGCGTCTCCGCCTGCCGCGACAGATCCGTCACTTTCGCTTCCTGCAGCGGAATCTTCTTCTCAAGCTCCTTCCGTTCTTGCAGCATCCGTTGTTCCTTGAGGATCAGACGATCAAGAGCCAGCAGCTCCTTTTCCAGATCATCCTGCTTTATAACGAGCCGCTCCGCCGCATTCTCGACGGTCGCCCCTTCTCCCAGGATCTCCAGCTGCTCTTCCACATGCTTCCGCATCAGATCCGCTTCGGCTTTGGCTGCCGCACAGCCGCTGCTCTTCTGCTCGGCGGACTGCCGGGCCGCATCCGCCTTCTTTCGGGCTTGCTCCAGTTCGGACTCTGTGGGAGCGTTCTCGGCAGGCTGGGCCGGATGCGGATGTTCGATCGACCCGCACACGGGGCACGGCTTTCCTTCTTCCAGCGTTCGGGCGATGATGCCCGCCTGCTCGTCCAGAAACGCACGGTTTTTTGTCTCGAAATCGCCGGAAGCCGCTGCGCTCTTCTCCCTTGCCAGCAGATACTCCTGCTGTTTTTTCAGAAGTGTTCCGTTCTTCTCTGCCAGGAGATCCAGGTTGTCCGAGAGAGATCTCAGCTTTCTATGCAGTTCTTCTGCTTTTCCCTTCTCCAGAAGGCGCTGCTGATATGTCTCCGGCGTACGATCAAGCTCTTCGCGCCGTTCTTTTGAACGTTTTAACGTTTCGCGGGCTTCCTCCAGGTTTTTCCTGACGATCTCACTCTCGCTCTTCTTCTTCTCGAATCTGAACCCGGTCTCGCGGATCTTTTCCGCCAGCTTATCGAGTTCGTCATAACGGGGGAATTCGGTCTCGGTACGGGTTTTGTCCGCCTTTGCCCTCTCGATCTCGGGCTCTTTCGCTTTAGCCTCTTCCTTCTCTTTTTCGGCTTTCTGCAGCAGGACTTTTACCTGTTCCCGTGCCGCTTTATCCTCCTCGATGCCTTTTCGGGTATTCTCGTACGCCGAAATCTTTCCGAGGTTCCCGTTCACCGTCTCCAGCTGCTTTTCCAGCAGCGTCTGACGGCCCGAAAGCGCCGTTTCCGCGTCGGCATCCTGCTCAATCAGCCGCTCCACGAGAGCGATCGTATCCTCGGTCGGAAGCTTCTCTTCCATCGCCAGAGCCGCCGCCGGATACAGAGGACAGGTTTTCTCCACCGCCATCTGCGAGATATACTGCCGCAGGCTCAGTCTCTTCTGCACGAGGCTGTCGTTCAGGCTTCTCTCTTCCTTTTTCAGCCGTTCCTGCAGCCGCTGATAAAGCCCGGTATTGAAGATCCGCCGGAAGATTTCCTTCCGGGTATCGGTAGAAGCCAGGAGCAGCTTCAGGAAATCGCCCTGGGCGATCATCGCGATCTGCATGAACTGGTTTCGGTTGACCCCCATGATCTCCTGCACGGCCGCGTCCACTTCTCTCTGTTTGGTCACCCGGCGGCCGTCGGGATAGACAAGCTCCGCCTCGGCTTTCTGCACCGTCAGGCCGGCACCTCTCGATTTCGGCCGGCTGTATTCCGGGTTGCGTTTGACGGTATAGGTCTTTCCGGCGTACGAAAACACGAGCTCCACTTCGGTGGGCACGTCGTCGGCCGCGTATTTGGAACGGAACATGCCCGGTTCCCGGTTGTCGCCACTTGCAGACCCGTACAGGGCGTAGGTGATCGCGTCGAAGATGGTGGTTTTTCCGGCGCCGGTGTCGCCGGTAATCAGATACAGACCGCGCTCGCCAAGATCTTCCAGATCGAGGACACATCTTCCGGCATACGGCCCGAAGGCGGATATCGTCAGCTTCAGCGGTCTCATCGTTCATCCTCCCAAATCGATTCTGCCAGTTCCGTGATCAGGACCTGCATCTCCTCCGTCATCGGCTGGTTGTTCTGCAGAGTGTAAAAATCGGAGAAGAGTTCCACCGGCGATTTGTTCTCTGCCGCCTCGTCACCCTCGATCACGGCCCGGGAACGCGTGCGCATATTGTCGTAATCGAGTTTCATCAGTCCGTGATAGATCGTGCGGAGCTTCCCGATCGCGTCGGGAACGTCCTCCTCATCGGTCAGCGTGATGTGCACGTAATCCTCCTGCAGCGACGTATTTACGTAGAACGACCGCAGGGTGAGCTCCTGATACGTTCCTTTCAGCTCCACCAGATCGTGCAGCGGTTTGAGATCGACGGTGCGCACCGCGACGTTCCCTTTTTCTCCGAGCTCCAGGACGGTCACGGACTTTCGGTCGCGCGCTTCCGAGAACGAATATTTCAGAGGCGTGCCGCAGTAGCGGACCGTGGGCCTCTCGACCGTCTGCGGCGAATGCAGGTGCCCCAGCGCCACGTAATCGAACGGATCGAACACGGAAACGTCCACGTTGTCGGAGCCGCCCACGGAGATCTCCTCCGATTCGGAACGAACCGCTCCCGTCACGAACTGATGCGTCACCAGGACGTTTCGTTCGCTCGTATCGACATTCATATGCGCGATCGCGCACGCAAGCGCATCGGTATAAGAGACGATCCCCTCGTTTTCGAAGAACCGCCGCACGTGCGTCGGCTTTACAAACGGCAGCATATAGACGTTCACGGGCCCGAATTCGTCGGAGAGCGTGACCGGACTAACGTTTCCGTCGTACACCGGCGACAGGTGGATGCCCCGGGCGTCCATGATGCGCCCTCCAAACGCGATGCGTTCGGGCGAATCGTGATTGCCGCTCTCCACGAACACCTCGAGACGGCGGTTCGCCAGGCTCACCAGGAAGTCGTCGAACAGGCTGACGGCTTCCGCGGAAGGCACAGATTTATCGTAGACGTCGCCCGCGATGATCACGCCGTCCGGCTTTTCCTCGTCGATGATCTGCCCGATCTCCCGCAGGATATACGCCTGATCCTCCAGCATGGAGATCTCGTTTACGCGTTTTCCCAAGTGAAGGTCGGAT